>Ga0209780_1001028_pt1 | contig 17320 bp, 9 predicted proteins | sample WorMetexBAHAMAS2_FD_187384 | JGI IMG/M metagenome (GOLD analysis project Ga0209780, IMG submission 187384) | Marine gutless worms symbiont microbial communities from Max Planck institute for Marine Microbiology, Germany - Inanidrilus exumae... | ecosystem: Host-associated > Annelida > Digestive...
CTAGGGAAGAGTTTATCATTAGAGGAGCTGTATGAGGTGGAAACTCTCACGTACAGTTTTGAATCACTGGTTAGTTGGGGTGTATTCCATACTCGCCCGCGAGGGCGATAAGGGTAGTGACTCAACTTTCCAAGTGTAACTTCCAAGTGTAACTTCCAAGTGTAACTAATTAGGGAGGATCGGCAATTCTTCCTCTGAGCTAGAGATTCGGGGGTTTCTTTGCCGATATTTTTATGAAGTTTTTGAAAAACTACTCAACACGTCGCACTTTAGACTAGAAAGAATTGTATCAACGGGACAAGCCACGCCGCCCGGAGAATGGTATGACCAAGAACAAGATGAATGGGTTATTCTATTAAGCGGCAGTGCTGGGTTATTATTTGAGACAGAAAATAGTATCCAAGTGCTGCACCCCGGCGATTATGTCCACATTCCCGCCCATCAACGTCATCGCGTCGAATGGACAGACTCATCACAACCGACGGTGTGGCTGGCTTTACATTATAGACATCCTAAGTACTGAACCATAAGTTTTAAGATATTTTGGAGTCCAAAGCTTTAGCTTTGGGGCTTGTCATAAGTTTTAAATACCCGAAAATTCCTGATTCAGTACTTAAATAGACATTATCACATTATCGGAAATAAGTTTACATGCTCGTAGTAGGCGATTTATCGCCTACCATTTTTATTTCCGATAATGTCTAATCTTTGATGGGTATCGCATATGACGAAAAAAAAATTGATTTTGAAACTTAAATACATACTAATTTTATGCTACTTCCCAATCCAAGCCTGGAGTTTTCCCTACAACGAAATTTACGTTTTTGGGGATAGCCTGTCGGATACCGGGCGGCTTTTTGAAGCCACTGGAGTACCGCCCGCGCCTTATTCTGAGGGTCGATCTAGTAACGGCAAAGTGTGGGTAGAATACCTGGCGGGTTCTTTATATTTGAACTATAACTCGCAAACCAATTTTGCATGGGCTGGTGCCACAACGGGGACAAGCAACGTTCGGGGCGAGAATTTGCCGGGATTGCAGCAACAAATCGACACATATGTTAAAGACACAAGTGCCGCTGACTCGGAGGCTCTATACGTTGTTTGGGCAGGAGCCAATGATTTTCTAAGCGGCGTGACCAATCCTGAACAAGCTGTTACTAATCTTGTCACGACTGTTACCAAATTACGCCAACACGGAGCCCAGCACATATTGGTACCTCACATGCCCGATCTTGGCAAAACGCCCAGAGGCTTGGCAAGCGACAATAGTGAGGCGATGACAGAATTGACGCTTGCCTTCAATAAGGCACTGGCTAACAATCTCCAATCCTTAGAAGTGATACAAGTCGACATACCAGCCTCCCTTGAAATGATTACCAGTCCTGAAACCATAACACCGGAAATTCCAAAGCTGACTAATGTAACTGAGGCTTGCCTTGATACGAAAGCCTTAAGTATCTGTGAAACGCCCTATCAATATTTATACTGGGACGACATTCATCCCACCACCACAGCTCATAAAGCCATAGCCTTGGTATTTTATGCTGCCCTTGCTGAGCCTGTTTATTTCTATAATAAAACGATCCCGATTGACGCTGTTCTTGATATTCCCCTGATTGGGAACGTCCTCGGCGCAACTATGTCCCGTGTTCTCGATGACACAAGGTTTGATTTGATCCTCACAGGGCGCAGCCTGCAAACCGCGACGGTGCTCCAAAATCTTATAAGCTTTCCAAGTTATCACCAATCTCCAAGCTTTGATCCATCTACCGGCATTTTACATTTGCCCATCGTACATCTCGCTGAAGTATCACTAGGGAGGATAAATTTTATTGCCAAATACACGGCTAATCTGAGCCTGGTACCAGATACGCTCAATAATCCCTTTAGGGCACCCCTATTTGTACTGACGAGTGCAGCACTTGTGGGGGACTGAGACATGTTCTAACGAACGAGATGAAAAATCCTAGCTATTGGAGTTGTTGCTAAATTTGAACTGTGATTTTTATGATTTATGTGATTTTTGTGAGATGATGATTTAAAGTAATAATTTAAATTTCAATAGTTTACAAAACTTGTACTATAATCACTTCCGTCGGCAAAAGTTTTTTTTTTAACTTTTGCCGACGAACCAATCACACTAATCACAACAATCACAGAAATCACAGTTCAAACTGATTTATCTTAGATTTCCTCATAGTTATGAACGAACGAAAACGTCTATTTTAGACCAGCGATCAACCTGCGGGTTTATCGTGAATAACTTTTCCTTAACTCAAGGGCTAAAAAAAAATATGCCACACTATACCACTGAAAACATTCGCAATATCGCCCTAGTCGGCCAAAACGATGCCGGCAAAACCACGCTCACCGAAGTCCTGTTACATCAAACAGGTGCCATTAACACCCCCGGCAAAGTCGAAAACGGCACAACCGTCTGTGACTTTGAGCCACTCGAAAAAGAACACCAACATTCACTCAATACCGCCATTATCAGTCTCGATCAAGACGGCAAACATATTAATCTCCTCGACACCCCCGGATATCCCGACTTTATGGGACATGCCCTAAGCACTTTTGAAGCCGTCGAAACCGTAGCCGTAGTGATCAACGCCTCAGCAGGTATTGAAATGGTCGCACGCCGTATGCTAGAACGGGCCGCAGAACAAAAAGAATGTCGGATAATTATTATCAACAAAATCGACACCCCCGAACTCGACTTACCCGGACTCCTTGCAGAAATTAAAGCCGCCTTTGGCAACGAATGCCTACCAATTAACTTGCCCGCAGACAATGCTACCAAAGTCGTCGATTGCTTTTTCAATCCCACAGGGGACTCAGATTTTGGCTCCGTCGCCGACGCGCACACCCAAATCATTGACCAAGTGGTTGAAGTTGATGAAGAATTGATGGAAATATATTTGGAGCAAGGAGAAGAACTCACCCCCGAACAACTCCATGACCCATTTGAAAAAGCATTGCGTGAAGGGCATCTCGTACCCATCTGTTTTGTATCCGCTCGCAACGGCACCGGCATTCCAGAATTGCTAGAGATATTCACACGACTGATGCCCAGCCCGCTAGAAGGCAACCCACGCCCCTTCCTTAAAGGAGAAGACACCCCCTTTTCCACAGAACCAGACCCCAATAAACATGTGATAGCACACGTCTTTAAAGTCACCGCCGATCCCTTTGTCGGCAAATTGGGCGTATTTCGTATCCATCAAGGCACGATCACCAAAGACAGCCAATTATACATTGGCGAAGCTCGCAAACCTTTCAAAGTCAGTCACTTACTAAAACTTCAAGGCAAACAACAGACTGAAGTGGAACAAGGCATCCCAGGCGACATATGCGCGGTAGCAAAAGTTGATGACATTCATTTTGATGCCGTACTACATGACTCCCATGATGAAGACCATATTCATATAGAACCATTATACTTTCCAGCCCCCATGTATGGCTTAGCGGTAGAAGCTAAGCGGCAAGGCGATGAACAAAAAACCAGCCTCACACTGCAAAAATTAGAAGGCGAAGACCCCTGTTTACAACTTGAACACGACCCCTCACTGAACCAGACCGTTTTGCGTGGACTCGGCGAATTTCACCTACGAATTGTGATGGAAAGAATGCACAAACAATACAACGTTGAAGTCGATACACACCCCCCCAAAATACCTTACCGAGAAACCATTAGTACCAACGCAAAAGGCCATCACCGCCATAAAAAACAAAGCGGCGGCGCGGGCCAATTTGGCGAAGTCTTTTTGCGTGTTGAACCCCTACAGCGTGGTGCCGGTTTTGAATATATTTGGGCCATCGTGGGCGGAGTCATCCCCTCCGTCTATGAGCCAGCCGTGAAAAAGGGCATCCAACAAGTATTAGACGCAGGCGCTATCGCAGGCTACCCCATGCAAGATATCAAAGTGACCATCTATGATGGCAAACATCATGCAGTGGACTCCAAAGAAATCGCCTTTATCGCGGCGGGCAAAAAAGCCTTTTTAGATGCCATTAGCAAAGCCAAACCTGTAGTACTCGAACCGATTGTCAAAGCAGAAATCACCATCCCAGATGACAGCATGGGCACGATTACCGGCGATCTAGCCAGCAAACGCGGGCGAATTCAAGGCAGCGATATGCGTCCACCTAACATGGTATGCGTCAAAGCCGAAGTGCCCCTGAGCGAATTAAGCAACTATCAGACAGAGCTCAAATCCGCCACAGGTGGACACGGCTTTTTTACCATGGAATTTAGCCATTATGAACCCGTCCCCGCTAATGTTCAGCAACAACTGAAAGCAGCCTATAAACCAACAGAAGCAGAAGATTAACCTGATAGGCGATAAATCGCCTACTACGAACCTTAACGCTGATAGGCGATAAATCGCCTACTACGAACCTTAACGCCGCCGTTCGTAGTAGACGATTTATCGTCTGCGACAGTCAAAGCAATAATCGCACGGTTTACCTAAGCAATTTGGGAGACACACCCAACCGGGGGGGCAAATCACCATCAACGTATTGATTGCCAAAGTGACCCTCATAGCGAACATTTTTAAAATGACTCACTTTACCACATCCTGAACAAACAAAGGTGGTACTCAGCAAATGCATTCTCTGCACCTGCTTATCTGTTCGCTTGCCTTTCAACCACGCAGCTACAAAAATAAATAGACAAGCAACAAACAACGGAATAATTATCAGAGCATCCCATAACCTATTATGCGAATAACGGGGTGGTTTTTTGAATTTGGGGGATAAATCGTACGGAGCTGTGATTTCAAGCTGAGGCTTGGCATTAGGGTATTTTGCGAGTTCATCAATTTTATCTCTATTGCGCTCCAAGATTTTGGTGCCAATGCCTTTAACTTCTGTCAACTGCCCAAGCTCGACAAAACCGCCGATTTTATCACGGTATTCAACAATGCGCTGTGCTTTGATCTTGCCTATACCTGACAATTCACGCGCAAGTTCGGCAGCCGAGGCTGTATTAATGTCCACAGCCTCAAGGGGAGGGGCAAAAATAATTAAAATGATAAAATTGATCATCTTGTCCCCAACCCTCTCATCCCATTGCACAATCATATTTTTGAAAAATGTCATCTGCTAACCCCGTAGAACGAACTGTTTTACTATAAATAAAAAAATCAATGCGGGGCGATACGAAGTTCAACCCAGTTCTTTTGTAGGGTGGGCAAAGTGTTTTTTATTTTTTGCCCCCCAGCCCTCGGGTGGGCAACAAAAATACGTTGCCCACCCTACATAAAATCCTTGACTACAAAAAAATCAATGTAGAACGATACGAAGTTCAACTCAACATTGATTGATTTTTTATTTATAAATAAATTATCCTGTACAGAATTTTTTTTAACCAATCAACTGAGAAATCATGATTCTGAGCAAATTTGTGAAGCCTAAATGGCAACATCGCAATCCGAAAATTCGTCAATCAGAGATTAAAAACAACTTAGACGAACCAGCGATTTTAGGCGAACTAGCACAAAACGACGAAGCCGCAGAGGTGCGACAAGCCGCAGTAATAAAAATCAATGACTTAAATTTACTCCACCAGATTACACAACACGACACCGACGGCAATGTGCGAGAAATTGCCGAACAACGCCTTAAACAATTGCTTTGTTGTCAAAAAGGCGACTCTCCCGCCTTGGAAACCCGTTTGAATTGGATTAACAAAACCAACAATGCCGAACAACTTGCCTATGTAGCGGAAAATGGCTCCGAAGTTGAACTGCGAATGGCGGCCATTGAAAAAGTAGAACGTGAAGGGCTATTAGGCGATATTGCCATTAATGACTCCAACGGTCAAGTCCGCTTGGCGGCTATCGAAAAGGTGACTCAAAAATCAACCTTAGAGCGGGTAGTTAAAGCCGCCCGCAACCATGACAAACGAGTCAGTAAGAGAGCGCGAGAAAAAATCGAGGAAATTGAACGTCCAGAACAAGTGCGGGCAGAATGTGAGAATATTTGTGCCAGTTTAGAATCCTTAGCACAACGATTACAAACATCACTCGACGACTCGAAATTCAAACTGGCAAATACAGAATTCAAACGTTTACAAGAACGTTGGCAGAACATCGCCGCAGAAGCCGACACAGAAAACCAAACACGCTTTGACAAAGCACTGCAAGCTGTTAATACCGTTTTTGACAACTATCAACAAGCCAAACTCGCGGAAGAAAAACGTGAACAAGCCAGAGCACCGCTACGTGCTGCCAAACAAAGCTTATGCGAGCGAATGGAAGCCCTGTTTACAGACTTGAAAAAGTATCAACGTCTGGGTGAAGAGGATGCCAAAGCCTTTAACCAACAAATCAGTGTGCTGCAAATTCGCTGGGCAGAAATTCAAGCACTTGATGAGTTCGCAGAAAAGCAGTGGCAAGCCCGCTTTGATCGCCTATTCGAATCCGTACAAAAGCGACAAAACCGGCTGCAAGATTATGACAAAACCGCCAGTGAACTGGAAGCCATTTGTCTAAAAGCCGAAACCTGGCTTGAGAATACGGACAAGCTGAAAGAAGGGCAATTAAACCAACTACAAGCCCAATGGAAAAAAGTCTCGCTACCGGCTGCTCAAGAACTGCCTTTATTTAACGACTTAAATCAGCGCTTTACCAAAACTTGGCAAACGCTAGAAAAGCGCTTGCAAAAACAAAATGTACAGGCGGCTAAAACGCAACAACAACTTAAAAAATTGTTGCAAGAAATAGAAGTTGTTTTGGAACGTGGCGAGTTAAAAACACTGATTCCATTAGAACAACAAGCCCGTGACTTGTTTAATAAGCTCGAAAAGCTGTCAAAAACCGACAACAAACTGGAAAAGCGTTTTCAAAACTGCAAAGCCAAAATTAACCAATTACGGAGTTGGCAAAGTTGGGGGAATCGACTTGAGCGACAAAAATTATGCGAGCAAATGGAAAGTTTGCTTGAATATGATGATCCTGCCAATATCGTTCCGCTGATTAAAGAAACGTACCATGCTTGGAAACGGCTCGGAGGTAGCGGCTCTTCACAAGAACTTTGGGAACGCTTTAATCAAGCGCGACAATCCGCTTATGAACGCTATCGGGAATATTTATGCCTAGAAATGGAAAATTTGTTGGAACACGCTAAAAACGATCCAGAAGATGCAGCCAAACGAATTCGCCAAGCGCAGAACACTTGGAAGGATTTAGAAGGCCAAGGAAATTCAGAGGCACTTTGGGAACGTTTTAACAATGCCTGTAATGCTGCCTATGAACCCTGCCGTGTTCACTTTAATATCAAATCCCAAGAACGGGAACAGCATTTGTTAGACAAACAAGCCATTTGTGCTCGTTTAGAAGAATTCGCCCAAACAACTGATTGGGAAGTGGCGGATTGGAAAGAAGCTTATCGTTTCGTCCGTGAAATGGATAAGAATTGGAGAGATATTGGTCCTACTGACAGAAAACATAAAAAAGAGCTGCAACAACGTTTTAAAGCCGCCAGGCAAGTTTTGGAACTCCATTTGGACGAAGAACGTCAACGCAATTGTCATTTTCGCGTACACTTGATGCTCCAAGTTGAAGGCGTGGCAAACCAACTTGATAAATTCATAAAAGCCCAACCAGCGGACGACATCGAGGCAAGTAAACGCATTGAAGTTAAGACCAATGAGGCGATTGAGGAAGTCAAAAAACTGCAAGCTCAATGGCAAGTAACCGTCCCGGGTGATCGTCGGATTGAGGGTGACTTTTGGACTAGCTTTCGCAGTGCTTGTGATGTGGTATTTGACCAACGTAAACAGCAACAACAAGCCCATAAAAAGCAATTCCAAGCTTATTTGAATTCAAAAATTGCCTTGTGCGAACGGGTTGAGGCTTTAGAAGAGGGAGCCAGCATTGCTCAACTAAAAAAATGCCGAGAAGAGTGGAATAATATTTGGGGCGATTGGAAAAATCTTGAGAGCAGAGTCTGGCGTCGGAAAGCTAAAGCATCCGAAGCGGTAGATGAACGCTTTGCGAAGGCTTGTGAACAAGTTGAAAAGCAGTATAATGCCCAATTAGGCACCGAGCGACGTCAGCAACTGGATCGCTTAAAACAAAAAGCGGCTTTGTGTGTTGAACTAGAACAAGCAGAAACACTTGATGGACTTTCCAGCGTACAAGCCGCTTGGGCTGAAATTCCTCCATTAGAGGATGCTGATTTAGAAGCGGCGATAGAGCAGCGTTTTCAACAAGCCTGCACGGGCGAGCCAAGAGTAAGCGAGGATGCTTTGAAAAATCAGGAAAATTTGTGCATTCGCATGGAAATTTTGGCGGGTATCGAGTCTCCCCCAGATGCGGCTCAAGCGCGATTATCTCATCAAGTGTCTCGTTTATCAGCCGCTATGACGGGTGGCGATGGTGGTGAGATAGAACCTAAAGCGGAGGCAGAAGAGATAGAACAGAGTTGGTATTTAAGTGGTGCCGCGCCTAGCGATCAAACGGCGCGTTTAGAGCAACGCTTTCGCAAGGCTTGCGAAGCGTTTTATAAACTTTCTCCATAAAAATTGTATTTTGAAGTCCAAGAGTATGTGGCTCGGTGAAAACTATGAGATTGAACCGGGGACGGATCGTCTTCAAAGTTTAGTCGTAGCCATTTCAATGCAAAATCCCGGGTCGAAAGATACTTAGGCGCAAAGGAGTCACCAGCAACACGCCTATTTGAAAAAACGTGGCTAATTAGCGCAGTCGCTCGTATATATGAGCCCGGTTGCAAGGCTGATAACGTTTTAATCCTTGAGGGCGATCAGGGTTTATTGAAATCTACCGCTTTATCAATATTGGCTGGTGAATGGTTTTCGGACTGATAGGTGTATCCTTTAAAATCAAATATTTAAGGGCTGTATTGATGGGTGTGAACGGGCGCATTGATGGGTGTAATTGATGAGTGTTACGGTTTACGCATAGTAAACGGTTTAATCACAAATCTTAAGAAATACACTAAAATTCTATTGTCAAAACTATTTTCTTGACAAACGACAAATAGTTTTAGTACCGTGTGAACTAGCTAAAATCAAAGGAGTTTAGCTAGAGTGGCAGGCATATGGTTCGGTCTCTTGCGCAAGAGAGAAACGCTATCAATTTTGCGACAAAACCCGACGAGAACGTTGGACAACAATAATTAAGATCAAAAGAATCAGCGCGGGAATATACATAAGTTGTTTAGGTGGCCTCTCTATGGGAATGGCGATACTGACAATTTCCCAATCGAAATCAATGCCCATTTTGTAGGCATCGCTATCAAACACGACGTTATCAACGAACACCCGACTCTCCTCAATGCGGAGGCTAATGCCCGCCCGATAAAGACGCTCTTCTCCCATACCTGCCTCGCCCAGTGGCAAAGATACAAGCTTTTTGACGAAATCTCCATCTAGGGTCTCGCCTTGAACATTTATTAAGAGATTAGACGGCTGTTCACCTGCCAACGCCACGATTTTGTTGGGTGCTACAATCTCCATGGGCGGATAGAGTCTGTCCCACCAAAAACCGGGACGAAACAGGCTAAAAGCCACTAACAGCAGAGCCAGCGACTCCCAAAGGCGATTTTTCACTAGAAAGAATCCTTGCGTGGCCGCCGCGAATATGAGCATTGCAAAGGTGGCGGTTGCGATGGTGAGTAACAAGTGCCACCAACTCTCAATATTAATAAGTAGCAATTCGTGGTTAAATATAAATAGAAAAGGCAAAATTGCCGTGCGGATGTCGTATGTGAAACTCTGAATGCCAGTACGAATGGGATCGCTCCGGGCAATGGCTGAGGCCGCAAAGGCCGCAAGACCCACCGGCGGCGTGTCATCCGCCAATATCCCAAAATAGAACACGAACATGTGTACTGCAATCAGCGGTATGATAAGCCCGCTCTGGGCACCCAAGGTAACAATCACGGGTGCCATCAGTGTGGAGACCACAATATAGTTGGCCGTGGTGGGCAAGCCCATACCCAGCACAAGGCTGATCATTGCGGTGAATAACAGCATGAGCATGATGTTGCCGCCAGAGATAAATTCCACAAACTCAGTCATAACCTGACCTAAGCCCGTCAGAGTCACCGTGCCTACCACGATGCCAGCAGCGGCTGTGGCTACGCCGATACCGATCATGTAACGACCTCCCATCACTAAACCGTTTAATAACTCGTTGAAGCCTCGTCGCAAGGCATGGCTGTAGTTACCATAACCACGGAAAAATGCGAGGAGAGGACGTTGCGTCACTAGGATAAAAATCATAAAAACGGTCGCGTAGAAAGCCGATAAGCTGGGGGAGAAGCGTTCCACAGTGAGACACCAGATGAGGGTAATCACCGGTAGCAAAAAGTATATCCCCGACATCACCGTAGAGCCAGGTTCAGGCAGTGCCACAATCTTAGCATTAGGCGCATCCACCTCTAATTCGGGTACTCTTGCCGCGTACCATATAAAACCGATATAGGCTACCAACACGAGGGCGGCAACGATCCAGATGGCGGTGTCACCAGCTAGAGATTTGATCCAACCGATGCCGTAATAAACGGCGGCTGTCAGAACGATAAGTCCCAAAATTACGGTGACGAAACTCAGCAGACTTTGGGCCAATGTACGCTTTCTGCGTGGCTGTAAACCTTGCATATTCGCTTTCACGGCCTCCAAATGGACAATGTAGACCAAGGCGATATAGGAAATAAGTGCCGGCAGGATGGCGTGTTTGATCACTTCGATGTAGGAGATGTTCACGTACTCCACCATCAAAAAGGCGGCTGCACCCATGATGGGCGGTGTTATCTGTCCATTGGTGGAAGAGGCCACTTCCACGGCAGCCGCCTTGAAGCTGGGAAATCCCACGCGCTTCATTAGTGGGATGGTAAAGGTGCCTGTGGTCACGACGTTGGCGATGGATGAACCCGATATCATGCCGGTCATTGCTGACGACACCACCGCCGCCTTAGCTGGACCACCGCGCATGTGGCCGAGAAAGGCAAAGGCTACCTTGGTGAAGTAATTGCCAGCCCCAGCTTGTTCCAGCAAGGCACCAAAGAGTACGAATAGGAACACAAAGCTGGTGGAAACCCCTAAAGCTATGCCAAATATGCCTTCAGTGGACAACCACATATGGGACATGGTTTTAGTTAAGCTGGCCCCCTTGTGGGCGATAACATCGGGCATATAGGGACCGCCAAAGGCATAGATGAGAAAGAGACCAGCCACGATCATCAGCGGTGGACCCAAGGCACGGCGGGTGGCTTCTAAAAGCAGCAACATGCCGGCAACAGCTACAGTTATATCCAGTGTGGTGGGAGAACCGGCCCGTTCTGCGAGTTCGGCATAGAAAAGATAAAGATAGGCCGAACAAAAGGCACCAAGCAAGGCGAGCAACCAATCCTGGATTGGGATAAAGTTGCTGGGCGAGCGTTTGAAGGCAGGATAGGCTGTATAGGCTAGGAAGATGGCAAATGCCAGATGGATAGCGCGTGCCTCGGTATCGTTCAGCACTCCGAACCCGAGGATGAATGGCAGCGGAGAGGCGTACCAGAGCTGAAATAGTGACCACATCAAAGGTACAACAAATAGTATTTCAGCTGGTGTGCCTGTTGCTACTCGGGTGCCTGTATCTGCTTGGGTAATGTGAACCATATCAGCCATTTTTAATCTTAGGGTATGAAAGGAGTCCAAGATTTATCTTGGACGAGCCCAAGATAAATCTTGGACTCCAAAGGTACTACAGGTCTTCTAGTAGCCTTTGTATTCTTTTTTTCGTGTTACTTTCTTTTTGGCTTGTTGAAGACATTATCAAGCCCGCTTCTTTATAGTACTTAAGGGCACCATCATGCAGGGGCGCTGACAGGCCAGCCTTGATGATTTCCTCTTTCTTCAGGTGGGCAAAAGCTGGATGCAGCCTCTTGAAGCGGTTGAAGTTTTCAAACACGCTATATACCACCGCGTACACCATCTCAGCGGGCGTATTGGTAGAACTTACGAAGGTCGCACGCACTCCGAATGTCTTCACGTCGTTGGGGTTGCCCCGATACATACCGCCAGGAATAGCAGCATGGCTGTAATAAGACTCATTTTTGACCAAGCTGTCGATGGCTGGACCACTCACTTCCACCAACACGCTGTTGCATGCAGTAGTGGCCTCCTTGATGGAGCCGCTGGGATGGCCGACAGTAAAGACAATGGCATCAATCTTATTGTCACACAGGGCTTTGGACTGCTCGGCGGATTTGAGCTCGGAGGCGAGGGCGAAATCGGTCTTTTGCCAGCCCAAAGCTTTCATCACAACCTCCATTGTGCCTCGTTGACCCGATCCAGGGTTGCCGATATTGACTCGCTTACCTTTGAGATCTTCAAAGGTTTTAATCCCAGAGTCGGCACGCGCTACCACTGTGAAGGGCTCTGGGTGCACTGAGAATACTGCCCGCAGTCCCTTAAAAGGCCCCTTATCCTTGAACTTACTGGTACCATTGTAGGCGTGGAATTGCCAGTCGGATTGGACTACACCCATGTCTAACTCACCAGCGCGGATGGTGTTGAGGTTGTAGATAGAGCCGCCAGTACTTTCCACCGAGCAACGCACTCCGAACTTTTTACGGTTCTTGTTCACCAGCCGGCAGATGGCTCCGCCAGTGGGATAGTAGACACCTGTGACACCGCCGGTGCCAATAGTGACAAAAGTTTGTTGTGCAAATACTGCCTTTCCTAAGACACACAACGAGATGAGAGCCAATAATCTTATGAAATGTTGCATCGTTTGATTTTTCCTTGTAGATAAAAGTGCTTATCAAATAAATCCGATTTGTTTTTAAATCGGATTTCTCTTGTTCAGGACTACCATCTATCCAATCTCTCTATCAACCGCTCTCTCGCGCCACCCTGTTCTTGGCTTGGTGATCTAGAACTGGAAGAGTACCCCCGCAACGCTTCTCGTACGCATCGGTATTGTTCCCAATTTTTGAGACGATAGTCTAAATCGACATCATTCCACTTTTCATGGCCATTCCGCCTTAACCAAGGCATGTTGTCATACATGATTTTTGCCAAACGGCCAACGTTCCTGCAATGTTCCCTTTTATAATCGTAAGTAATGAGAACCGCTTTAACAGCAACCGTCTTGACAGCACTATCTTGCCACGGATAGGTGTTAGCAGGGATTCTTGAGGGCTCATAATATTCCATCACGTCCTTACCTGTAATAGGCACAAGATGAAGTTTTTCCTCTCGGAATTCCTTAAACAGTTTTACTGGGTAGCCAGCTACATAAAACATCGCATCCACTTGACCATTAGCAAGCTGGTTTAATGCTTCAGAACCACCCACCTTAACCTCCACTCTTGGCTCGGTATCAGCTATTTCAAGGATAAGCTTTGAAGTCAAATAAGTGCCACTACCGACGTTGCCAATAGCGACCCTTTTTCCATCTAAATCCGAAAGGCTATTGATGCGGAGAGTCGCTAGCAGATGGATTTCCTCATTGTAGAGTGGAAACACCATCTTGATTTTCCTGGCTATCTTTTTCAATTCCTCATCGTGTTGGTTTTTTATGAAAGAAAGCACGTCAGATTGTGCTATTCCCAATTGAACGCCCGGCGTTTCATAGACAGCGGCGACGTTATCTAACGAGCCATTGGACGGCATCACTTTGAGATTTATACCGTAACGGTCAACTAACGAGGCGATATTGAGACCTATCTTATAATAGGTGCCTTTGGTACTGCCGGTTACGATCCCCATGTCTGTTGCATTTGCTTGAGATACAAGCAACAATGAGGTAATGATAACGATAAGCGATTTCTTCATTTATCTTAACTCCATATCTCTTACTTTAAAACGCCAAAACCACAAAATCTGGCTTTGGTTATGTTTAAGAGGCAAGCTCCCTGGGGTGATAAAACTTCTATCACCTTCTGAGTTTACCTTTAAATCGAACTTAAACCGATTTTGAGGCTAATCTGATCTAAGTTCAAATATAATTACACTACAAATAATTATTGTATGTCAAGCCTTAATTTTTTTATTGGTTTTAATTTGGTGGTTTTGGTGTTTAATGCCGACTGTTGTCGGATCGGTATATATAAAGAACGTATCCATGAAAGTTTTCTGTATAAAAAAACACATGTAAAACAATAATTTATGCTATATACTATATAGGGATAGTTGGAATATATTACCAGGAGCAAGAAATTACATCATACTCACTTTTTATGGTGCAAAGTCTCTTACTCGCCTTGGATAATCTGCCCACATATCCCCTTGTTACGCCGCCCCAAGATACCACTATTCAGCCAAATTTTCAATAATCATAGCCAAACTAAAAAAATGTCTAGTATTCATACCTAAGCGTTCATTCAAATAGTTATACACTATTTGTTTAACACGTAAATCCGAAAACAGGTGACACCTTTCTCCTCATAGAGCACCGGCAAATCTAGATCAACCGTCTTATATATCAGTCCGTATTTTGTTTTGCGAGCCCGTCGTATAGTCCACACACTAATATAAGCTACAGATACAGACTGAAAAAAAAATGTCAAGCCTGAGATTTTTCAATCGATAGATATTTGTTGTTCAAATTCTAGAAGATCATGTTCGCAATAACTGAAGAAAATACTCGGAAAATCCAATCCCCTTCAAACCTTTCTGATTCTGATTTTATGCAATGGTTACTAGCGGAGCGGAGCGAAAAAGAAATCCATCTTATTTAGAAGTTTACATGATTTATCTATCCTGGACTAAGACGATTATCCATAAGCAAATGCTAAACTTAAATCTTGTTCAACCGTAGAATTCGCCTTAAGATCAAATTTGTCAACCAACACTTTCAAAATATTAGAAGTCACAAAATTAGGCAAACTAGGACCTAAATGAATATTCTTAATACCAAGATGTAACAAGCTTAAAAGTACGGCGACTGCCTTCTGCTCATACCAAGAAATCATTAAAGACAATGGCAAATGATTAACATCAGTATCAAAAGCTTCAGCTAATGCCATGGCAATCTTAACGGCGGAATAAGCATCATTACATTGTCCAACATCCAATAACCTTGGAATGCCACCAATATCACCAAAATCCTCTTTGTTAAAACGATACTTACCACAACCTAAAGTTAATATCACACAATCATTCGGAATTGATGTAGCCAATTCAGTATAATAATTACGACCAGTTTTCGCACCATCACAACCGCCTACCACAAAGAAACGACGAATATTACCCGATTTCACCGCCTCAACTACTTGTTCCGCGACGTTAAGCACCGCATTATGTCCAAAACCAATCGTGATAGTTTTCGGCTCCTCGTCTTGCTCAAACCCTGAAGCTGCTAAAGCGGCATCAATCAATGGTTGCCATTGCCCATTAGGCAAATGCTGTACACCCGCCCAGCCAACTAAACCTGTTGTAAACAGGCGTTGCTTATAACTATCATTCGGTTTTTGAATACAATTAGTCGTCATCAAAATACTGCCCGGAAATGCTTTAAACTCCTTTTCCTGATCTTGCCAAGCACCACCATAATTACCAGCTAAATGTTTGTATTGTTTCAGTTTTGGATAAGCATGGGCGGGTAACATTTCCCCATGAGTATAAATTTGAATTCCTTTACCTTCTGTTGCCTTAAGCAAAGATTCCAAGTCATGTAGATCATGTCCGGAAACGAGAATACAATGTCCCCGTTTCGGTGTTATACGAACTTGAGTTGGTTCAGGAATACCAAAATTATCCAAATGCGCTTGATTAAGTAATTCTAAGACTTGCAGATTGATTTCGCCGCATTTCAGTACTAATGTGAATAATTCATCAACATTAGCTTTGCCAAGGTTTAAGTAATCTAAAGCAGTTTCTAAAAAACTGTCAAATTCGTCACTTTCCCGCCCAAGTATTATTGCATGATAAGCGTAAGCGGCAGTACCTTTCAAACCATAAGTTAATAATTCTTGTAAACCAACTATATCTTCACCCAATTGATTCATTCTAGTTTGAATCGAGATTTCAGTCGCCTGAGCCATTAAAGTGGCTAAATCTTGGGCTGGCTTAAAGTCCACTGCTCCAGTTAGAACTTCTGGAGTTGTATTGGTTTGTGCACAAGCTGATTCGTATAAGGAACGCGCTAATTTACATTTTTCTTGCAGAACTGAAAGATTTTGAGCCAAAAAGTTGGCATCGAAATTTACATTAGTGACGGTATAAAACAGTGCTTTTACCAAGCTTTTGTCTAATTTAGAATCACTAAATCCCAACTTTCTAGCTCGATGCAAATAACTCGCTATTCCTTTAGCTAGGCAGACGGTTAAATCTTGCAAGGCTGCCGTTTCAGCATTTTTACCGCAAACACCAACATCAAGACAAGCCGTACCATGACGTCCAGTTTGCTCACATTGGTAACAAAACATAGTAGTTGACATAGTATAAAATTTCAGTTAATAAGCTTATTCCAAAAATCCTCAAAAGAACTTTTTTTGAGTTTGAGACTCATTGGTTTATCCAAAATTATCAAAAACCAAAAATATTTGCAATATATTTTAATTTGTTATCTAGTTGGACAAGCAAAGATCATGGAAATTTACAAAAAATTCAGCATCGAAGCGGCGCATCGTTTACCTAATGTGCCGGCGGACCATAAGTGTAGTCGTTTACATGGTCACTCGTTTCAAGTCACCATTCACGTGTGTGGCGAAATCGGGGCGCAGAGCGGTTGGGTAATAGATTTTGCTGAGATTAAAAAAGCCTTTGCGCCATTGTATGAACAACTAGATCATCATTACCTTAACGAGATTGAAGGGCTGGAAAATCCAACCAGCGAAAATATGGCGCGTTGGATTTGGTTGCGTTTAAAGCCGAAATTGCCCGGTTTGTGTAAAATCACAATACAGGAGACTTGTACGAGTGCCTGTGTTTTTCGTGGTAAAGGTAAAGGTTTTTGAATGTAGCTGCACAAAACGACAATTTGGCTTGACTCGAATAACATTTGAGAGTACAGCGTATTCAGGTGCAAAACTCTTGGTCGCATTTAACGTTGGGACTCAATGCGAGTCAAACATAAGGCTTGCGGAGCGGTGGCGGTGATGTCTGTTAAAAAGCACAACTTATCAGTGATCAGTTATCATGAATTAATTAAATAAAATAATATTTTTTAGTGAGTGTTTGAATGAACAAATGGGATTTTTTGGATTTTTTGGTCTTTTTAAGCCACCCAACACAGCACGACACTAGGCGGCATCAGCAGCATCATCGCCATCCCCCTTAAATAGTCATAAAATTGAGAAAACTCACGATAAAAGCAACCATAACCGGTTTGCCTGAGCCCGACGAGTGGTAGAA
>Ga0209780_1001029_pt1 | contig 17317 bp, 6 predicted proteins | sample WorMetexBAHAMAS2_FD_187384 | JGI IMG/M metagenome (GOLD analysis project Ga0209780, IMG submission 187384) | Marine gutless worms symbiont microbial communities from Max Planck institute for Marine Microbiology, Germany - Inanidrilus exumae... | ecosystem: Host-associated > Annelida > Digestive...
TCACCTGACAGTGGACAATACTGACCACAGTACTGATACGATAACGTCTTGCAACTGTTACTGATGTTACGGTATACGTGCTGAACGGGATGGGGCGGTGTGTTTAAAAGTCTCCGCTGCCGCTGACAGACCCGCGCGACGCAGTGCCTCTCGCCCACCGTGCTGTACACAGATGTGGACGGTCAGTGTGGTAAACTGGTGACCGATGACGGTCAGCAGCTTACCACACTGACTGGCCACCTAAGTTAACAGACGTCAGTCGTGCCTAACAAAATTTAAATGGTTCACGTGACCTTACCACGCCCCTTCCAGTGATAGTTTGCCGTCCCTGAGCTAGCACTTTCTACCTTCATCTTGCCTACCAAATTTGAAGTCTATCTCCAATCACTATGAAGATACGAAAGGCGTTTAGTACAGTGCCGGCTTGTGTCAGACAGACGGACGGACACAACGACGACAGCATATACCGCGCTAACATAGCATCGCGTCTCATTCGCGTGGTAAAAATTTCACTAGAAAAGGTTGGGAAAAGAGAACTATAGGTGTTCGAACGTTTTTATTAAGTTTCTTTGAGACAAAAACGACTGGCTACTCTGGTTGTTTATAAGTAATAAGTTAATCGTCTTAGCGCCAACATTAGACGTGTTTGGGTTTTATTTCGACGGTGCTGATACCTGGTGATGAGTAAGCAATGTGCATGTGTGTAGCGTCTCACGTGACACTCACCGAGTCTCTCCAGGCTGTCTTTGCATAACTAAGAATCAGACCTACTGTAACCGAATACATGAAAACTAGCCCTAGCCTGACCAAAGTTGAGAACTAGAGATCCCTCACTGGAGGTCGCACCGACCACTTTTGTTCCATTTTAACTGACTGTGGTAATGGTTGAGAGTTAGTTGACCACGGCACATCGCGACTGTTACTGGTCAGTAAAAGACACCAAAAACTGAACCTTAAACCAAACCAAGCGAACAACAGTACATCTGTGGTACACAATACGTACGGCACAGAACAGTTCCTGATCTTCCTCTTAGCCTGCAGGTAGTCAACATTGCTTAGATGTTGTCTATTCAAGGACAGGGACCCTGGTAGTCGGAAGTGATGCCTCCCGGGGGGGGGGGCAGACTGGTGGCAGTTGAAAAAAGATGCCAAACAGGTGCGTGCCGAGACGAGCGATCGACTCGCCGCGATGCGATGGGTCTTTGTGAGCTGTACGCTGTGACGTGACGCGCCGCCACGCCACGCCGAAGTCGGTCAGTCGAGTGAATCTGGGCCGTGAGAACTGACTAGGGTAGCCGGCGTGTCTCTTGCGTACCGTGCGTTGCGTTCTACGATCCGGTCAACTGTGAAGGTCAAGTACGCATTAAGCTCTTAATAGCAGTCGGATTTTGTGTGCTATGTCCAGTAAACTTGAGTGACCCTAACTACCCCAAACCACCCCATTTTCGACGTTTTGTATCACCTTTCATATATTCGTAGTGAGTGGAGTTAGACTTCAAATTTGGTAGGTAGGTTGACGGTAGCAAGTGCTAGCCCACGGATGGAACGCCATCCATGAACGGGGTTTGGTTAGATCACGTGAACCATTTAAATTTTGGTAGGCACCAACCGTATCTGTGGACGGCTGATCGTCTCAGGCGCTGTCAACTTAGTTCGACGGTGATTATCATAAACTTCTGATGATCACCGGACAACTGTTGATCACACCCACCGTCAAGATCTGTATTGAGCAGCTAAGCCGAGTAACAGGGCCCATGAACACCGGTAGTGTGAACCGACCCTCAGTGCCGACGTTTTTGTATTGCGCACAGTGTTTTGGTTGTGGGTGACTCCACTCAATCGATTTACACGCTAAAGAGCATCTTGGGTTAGATCGACACTGACATAAAATATGTCATTTAAACAAACTTCAGTTGTTTTCGACCGTTGCTATGTCACCGCCGTTGCCATGGTAATTTGATAACCATTCTCTGAAGGAGATGTGTGGTCCCATCATGCACGTTGATATTGCGGTGCAGAGGTATTGGTTAATTTAGTTGGCAATGTGGCGTGCTGTTTGTTCGTAACAGATTGATTCATCGTGGTTCTGACGTCGGTGAATCATAATAGAACGCAACAGGTTACACTGCTGACTACAAGTTCTGGCATACGTTCTAGTTATGCTGCCGTATCAGGCGTCACAGAGTTCGTTTTTCATCGACGTGGAACAGGTACGTGGATTGATTCACTACTGCAGGCAACGTCGACCATTAGTTCAGCAGACATTCGTCGTGACTTATATTGGCTACCTATTAACCATCGTATTAGCTATAAACTTAGCCTGCTTACCTGGAAAGCATTGTATGCTGCTGAACCATCCTACTTGTCTGAGCTAATCTCTCCTTACGTTACAGCGCGAACTTCGTCCAACACATATCTTCTATCAATACCAACGGCTGTTACAAGTCACTTCTGCTCACGCTCTTTTTCTGTTTCATCACCGTCAACCTGGAACTCTTTACCTCAACATAATTATTAGCTCTATATTCGCTCAAGCGTCAACTAAAGTCACACTTCTTCCAGTCTGCTGTTACTGTCTAGTCACCCTGCGCTAGCGCCTCTGATTCGTTTTTACGATTTTGGCGCTATATAAATTTGTTTGTATGCATGTATGTTTTAGATCTATCGTACGAGATCTATCCGTCAGTGATTTGACGCTGTTGTTCGGACTTTGAAAAATCTCACAGTTTCTCCATTGAGATACCCAGCGTAACTTGCAGTAACTGAAGGAAACTCGGCCAGATAAACGAAACCGAAAGTAATGGTAGCAGTATTAGTAATGGTAGTCATTTTAACAACAAATGTGTAAAGTAGTGTAGCAAAAGGCCGCATCGCCGTGTTGTAAACCTCGCGGCGACGAATGCATTTGTCCTCCGCGTGTGTTGGGCAGAAACATTCGCCCGCGGCGGCAGGCAAACAGTAGGCTATGCACTCAGCGTAGGTACGTTGGCCGGCACATGCCCCCTGCAGAGTGTCCCTTGCCGAGGGGATCTGGACCCCAATCTAATACACGGATCCTTGGACTCACATGAATTAGTTCCCAAACGGCATCTCCATCGGTTCAGCCGTTTTTGTACAGCTCACCCATGTGCAAAACACACACACACAAACCACGCTACGTTAATTGTTATGTAAAATGTCTGATCTGTTGTTTTTGGTTATTTTCTTCAGGTTGGGTCGTCTAATGCCAGGCTTCCGCCGTACACGTTACATATCCCGATGTGCAGTGCGTCGCATGTGCCGTTGCACGTGACCGGAAGTAGTCAACAACAGCAGTCGGCGGTGGCGGCGGCGCCACGTGGTTGGCCATTCGCTCCATGTCATGGAAGTGCCGTTGCTGCCGCTGCGGCCGCCGCGGCTGCTGCAGCTGCTGGCCAGCACGCCCAGCATCATCATCATCACGCGCATCCGCTGACTCTGCAGCCGTGTTGTGCCGCGGCGCCGCACTTCTTGGCCGCGTCGCACTTCTATCCGGCCGCCGCCGCTCTGCCGCCGCCCGGCTACCATCAGCTGCAGCGTCAGCACGCCGGCACCGCGGCGGCTCAGTCGCTGTACCCAGCTCGTCACGACGTCCATCCTCATGCCGTCTACCACCGCCAACAGCCGCAGCAGACGCCGTCACAGCCGTCCCATCGACAGCATCTCGCCAGTTCGGCGGCGTTCTCTGCCGGCCTGCCGCCTCAGGCCGTGCCCGTTTCCAGCCTCGTTTCCACTCTGCCGCCGACACTGCAGCAGGTCCGATTCCATGCTGTAATAAGTATTATACTAACAATGGTGAGAGTTAGTTCATTTTTAACAAAAAAACTAACTAGGAAACCCTCACTGAAGGTTGTACTGACCGCATTAGCGACATTTAAGCTGACCGAAAAATTATGCAGTTGCTGTTACTTACTTAGTTTTAAATTTAGGTCTGCTTTTCTATACTAGTTGTCTTCGGCTCTCACAGTTGGCCATCCCACTACTTGCTGAACTCGTTTTCTCGTCTGACTGTTAACTTTAAGCTTGACCATTGAACTTGTGCTAAATAGAATCAATTAAAGTGAATCACCGTGCCAGAGAACCGCCATGTCAGATGCCTGGTCAGAGGTCATTTAGTTCAAAAGTTATTGCATCTATACACAGACCACACATACAGACACCGGACTGATTGCCCTACCTGGACCACTAAAGTGGTGGGTAAAGGTTGTTGTTTAAATTTTGAATGAAAACGTTGGTCAGTTGTCATTACAATTACCATCCGTTGCCAGTGACCTGTGTAATTTCGTAGTAGTTATAGGGTGATGATATGAGTCGAAGTGGGTATTGGCTCATTGCGGCCAGTCGGCTGCGGTTGATTGTTTATATCAGCATTCTACACTTCGGGCCCGTTTGTCCATTAATGCGGAAAATGAATGTTCACGAAGTACGATACGACACTATACGATACATTTATGTGCACTCAAAAGCTGACAAATTGGCCAGCTTAGTGTAGCACATGGCACAGACAAAGAAATAAGGAAAAACTAAAAACAAAAACCGATTAGCTCAGAAGAAACGGTGCAGGCAAACGTCCGTGAAGGCAGTCCGGGAGAAATACACCATGGTAACGCTGGCTCATGCATGCCATATCTGACGATTTGTAGATTAGTGTCAATAAAGTGCTATATAAATCCTGTGTTATCTTCCTTAAGCCACGCCCATTTAACGGCCTTTTACCTTGAAAACCAGGGTTATCCAGTTCCCCTCACTTTTTCACTTCACTTATTTGGGAAGAGAATCTTTTTGGATATGTGGCACATGTATTCTTCAAGTCCTTTCTGTCATCTGACCATTGGTGTCGGGGCAGTGAATGAAAGAAAAAAGCACCAACTGCAAGTATGAAAAATAAATAACTGGTCTTATTGTTTCTTTATTCCCCACCCGACTTATTGAAAGGGCTATCCTAAAGGTGGGCATAGATGCAAGACGTGCTGTAGTGATGCGATGTGTTGACGTGTACAGTTGCATGAAGAACTGGCTGCGGCGGATCCTCGCAGACATGCGCGTCACACGCCGTATGTTGGCATTTCAACGTCATCGTCGTCATCGTCCGGCTTGGCATCACATCAGGCTGCTCCTCATCTGGCTCTTGCGGCACCGGCGCCACACACCGTGATGCTACCAGACCACCACGTCGTACACCCAGTAGTCAACCCGTCCATACCAGAGTTCACAGTGCGTTCGCCGTTTACCATTTGTGGATTTGGCGTTTAAGGGTAATGCGTCTCGGAGCTGGTGTAAATGGAACAACTCCCTAACCATTGGGAGTGGAGGTAGATCAAGAAAGGGTTGAGTGGAGTGGTTGATGTTCTGTGGTTGGAGCCAGTGTTTTGAGTTCTTTTCACGGCATTGACTCTTTTTACGGTGTGACAGGGAGCACATCCAGCTTTTATGGCTGCTGAAGGCAAGGCCATTATATTTTACCACTGTGATTTATTTATTTTTTATTTCGTCAGCATAGATGAAACACCAGCCATGGGATCTCGACCAAACTTGGCCAGTAGGTCGGAAGTGGTGTCAGTTTACAAATGCCTCCGAAAAATTTTGGGGGCCCCTCCCCCAAATGTGGGGCACAAAAAACATCCAATTTATGACCACTTTTTGGCGACTCCCGTACTTGTTAAAAACTTGTTATCATCATCATCATCTGCGTATTTATAGTTTACCCATTACAAAAAGTACAAAGTGCATGTCAACAGTCAGTGGAAAATACAAATGCTGACATGAAAAGCAACTTCAGCTGCTGTTGAAATTCTGCTGGGTCTGTCATGGCACACAGGTTTTCAGGCAGTGTGTTCCATGCAGAGGGACATGCGTGCGAGAAAGCACATTCACCGAGCTTTGTGTGCAGCCATGGCAGTGTGATGTTCGTTGATGATGTTGATTGAAGGCCAGAACGTGTCCGGCAAGCACCAGTGGACTCTACAATGATCGTCAGATACGTTGGACACGTCCCGTAGAAAACACAGTGCATTGACACAACAGTGCTTGAACTTGACGCCACAAAACCAGAAACATTAGTTTAACAATCATATTCCAGCTAAATCTGTGTTAGCCAGTTTTTCTGCTTAATTTTTTTCATCCAGTTATGCTGGAAGCGAAACTCGGGTGATAAATTGTACATGTTATTTAAAGGCCATATGCCGTGTGATGTCCCATCTGTTAGAAGTTCAGGAAAGGACAAGATGCAGTAGGTGATTTCATGGTGTGCTTCGACACCTTTGATTGGATGAAAAAACTGCTCCAGTTATTACTAGAGATTCTTTTGGCAGACCCAGCCATTTCAAACCCCAGGTAAAGGAGTCTCGTTGAACACAAACTGAAAGTCACAAGCTGCAGTCTTCCGATGGTTGTAATTGTGCATTTGTTCAGTTGGTTTTATCATTGTCTTTTGACCACTACACAGTGTGATCACCATCGGCTTCTGTAAATTAACATCTCATTTGAATCGACAGAACACTTGACGTTGTAAGCTGTATTCGTGACTTGACTTCTATGTTCATTTGCACAGCAGTTTTCTATGGTTTTGTACAGATGCGTGGTTCTCAGCAGCGATACAGACGTTCATCGACAACACGGCAGAGATGGAGAACAATCCCACCGCCTCCGTATCCCGGCATTCTTCTTCACTTCCCGTCAGTCGGCTTATTCGCAGCAATGCACATGCAAAAAATTCTTCAGAAATGTTGCATTCAGCATTTCTAAATTTTTAATAACACACAGGAAATTTTTCGTTATTGACGAGAGCCACAACTTTTTTTCAAGTGACTGGGTGCAGGGGCAGGTCTGGTACCGTGGACGGGAGGTCCCCTGGATGCTACTTTTGGTTTTACCTAAGAGAAGCATTCCAAAGCCAGATGAACACAAAAAGATAGTAAATATGCAACGAGAGTCGTTAGGCACTGATATGTTATAAGAAATGATGAATAGCAATTACACAACATATCACATTGACCTGATAAGTAGGTCTGGCGTGGTTGGTTAGTTACTAGCCTGTTGTAGGCGTTAGCGTAATAACTTAAATGAGCCTCCCCCATCCATCCTTTCATATTTTGGTTGTCGTTGAACAAAAAGGCAACGAGGTCAGGAGGTTACTGTATCGTTGGCCATCCTCAATCTGGTGGAACCAAATCTCACATTAATCACCCACATGGAATTTGCGATTTGTAAAAATTAGTTTTAAGTAGTATTGGTACTTGACTCTGATTCATGAAAGTTTAGATGCATATTTTGTAGTTATTGTTACCCAAAATGTTTAAATGATGTACCTCAAAATTTGTCATATGACTCAATTTCTGTACTTTGTCTTGTCAGAATTCCTCTTACGATATGTTCCGTCTCGGCTTCTCTGTTCCTCCTCTGATAATCTTCTCACTGTCCATCGAATAACGTTGTTTTCAGCTCTCATGCTTTCTGTCTCTGCGCCAATTTTCTGGAATTAATGAATCACAAACTTTTCTGCATTTAAATAGCATCTGAAAACACACCTTCCAGGCTGTTTTTATCATTGTTAATTTTATGTTGTAGTATATTTTGTTATGGATGAATGTTTGCATTTGTTATGTTTGTTTCACTTTTTCTGTACTAAGCCAAGAAATTGGCAGGGAAGTGGGAAGAATGTCTCCAAAATGACCTATTTTGTGTCGGGTGGGACGTAAAACCTTCACTCAGTCAACAATATCTAGTAGTTTTGTATTCATGGTCATGGGCCCTGTGTTTAAATTTTGGGTCCCCAGTCATATCTTTGGAATGAGTGAAAGTAGGTACTGATGTGTACTGATGCATGTATAATAGATTACCCCTGAAGGGGATGGGTTCAGGGACAAGTTACCTTTTTAACTTTGGGAAATAATTGATGATATCTTGGAAAGGCTGCAAGATACAGACATAGTTGCACTTGAAGACTAATAGGAAATCGTATGGGCCTATCAAATGGTACCAATGAAAGTGATCTTGAATTACCTTGAAGATGACTTTAGCTGACTAAAGCATTTCTAGCTCTGATACTTCAGGAAACGTAGCATATATTAACAGCAATATATTAACACAAATTGGAAAGTGCACACGACTTTAATTTGAACTGCCTTATCGAAAATGAAGAACTTTTGAAAGTTACGGGCAGTCATGTACACTGTACATGTGATAATATGTTGGAAACAGTGCAAGATAGACACTTTATTACTACAGATTACTAATAGGAAGTGATACATGGACCATGATCTTAGGTGACCTTCAAGGTCACTACTCAACTATTGCAAGCGTTTTTGAATAGGATGTATTGCACAGTTATGCAGCAGATGGCAAGACACCAGCTGGCATGGCACAGTGCATGCTTCTTGTGTGATAGTTGAGCTTCTAGTGTATTAAATTGTAATGGTGCATAAGAGCAAAGTAATATGTTGGTGAGAAAGTATTCTTGGTTTAAAAGTTTTTTTTGGTTTGAATTACATGATAAGAACACTTGAAAAATTGAAAGACAGTAATGACGTTTGCCACTAAACAGTTGCCGGATGAAAAATGCACTCACTATGTGAGCCCTTCTGGCAGTCCAAAACTGCAGTACTCGACACTGATTATGATCAGCTCAGTATAGGATTATTTGTGGTTTACTTATGTTGTTTAAAAGTACGATTAGTAGCTACTTATTGTCCAAAAACTGGAAAGTTTTGATCTGATGTGACAGGATGCACAGATCTACAAGAAATGTGGAAGTAGGTGAAAATGGCAGTCAAAACTGGCGTGTGTGAGATGGAGTGTGACATTGTTTGGCTTGTAGGTCAGCAGTCAGTCGACAGCACGTTGCTCCACATCGTCTGCACTTGCATCAGCTGCTGACGGACGATACAGCGGACCTCGACAGCTATGAGGTATTTGCCTCTGTCTAGCAAGCTGGTTCTGAATCTCGGGCCCGATTTTTGAAACATTTAAGATAGTTTTAGGATAAACTTAGATAAATGATCAAACTTACAAAATCGACTAACTTATTAAAATGATGATTTTCAAAAATCTTTTTTACAAACTTAGGAAAAAGTTTATTAACTTATATAATGCGAAGGTTGTTGTAATCTTACGACCATAAATGTGGTACCTTAAGATTATTATTTTGAAGCATAAACATAAATAAATGGCTGTTTTGTGCAGAACTTGGGTGAAAGGTAGAAATTAACGAGCCACGCGTGATTTTGGCTCTTTGGCTCGGGCAAGCCGATGGTTGCCTGTCTGCCCGCGCGCTCGACCGTCCATCCTTCCAAGCCACGCCCATGCGCACGAATCGCGACAATCCTATTTTAATATATAGATTAACACAAGTACCGGTATGGCATCCAACAGCATCTAGGTAATTCAACATGAAATTCCATGATGCTTGGGCTATTTGTCCGCAGATGCTACTCCTTGGCTGCATCGATAGTGACTGCATCCGTCACTTGTCTTTGCTGTCTCATTACTTACTGAACAGGAGGTACATGTTGTAGGTCCAACTAGCAATATGGGTAAAATCAAGCTGTGTCGTGGAAAATGTCAGTCTGAAGTGTCTCGTCTCACAGCATGATTATGCAAAATAGCAAACACATTGTTTTGGCCTGTATATGTTTACTGTCAGCTGCCAACGAATTATCCATGGCAGACAAATTATTTATGGTGTGTGTAAATTGCTAAATTGTGATTTTTGTTATAGCATTCTACTGGAAAAGAATTGCTGTTGAAAAAGAATGATTGGTTATTTAATATTTCCAGTTTTCAGAGCTTGAAGCGAGTACCATAATAGATACAGAACATTAGGCATAATAATTGGACAGCATTAGCACCCACCATTGAATGTAAGTGCAGGGAATATTTAGGTATGCTTTTATGGCTGGTTTTTATTTTTAATTACAACAGTCTTACGGAAATTGTAAGATATGCTAAGATTTTCAGAATTAACTTACAAAAGATCTTACAAAAAAATCTTGGGCACTCTCAAATCCCGAACTGAAAAACTTAAGAAAACTTTGCAGAAAAATCTTTAAATTATCATAGGAAGTTTCAAAAAATACTGACATTTTGAGGTTAGACTGCCTGTAGGAATTTACACCATTCAGTTCATCACCGTTTATTGGTCGTCTTCCATATGAACGTGGGTTAGCTATTTCCTTCCTGCTTTTGTTCAACCACTTGTTTTGAAAGACAAATCTTTGGGTATAAGTGGCACAGGTTCTTATAGGCCGGATGCCCTGTCTCTCTCCTAACAGACAAGTGTCAGAGCACTAAAGGATACTCAGCATGCTAACCCAAAGCAGGTAAAGTCGCCCACTGATCCATGTGGGACTGCTAACGGAAGGGACATTGATCCTTTCATGTGTGCTCTCTGCCACCAACTGTTTACAGCATCTAGTTGGTGTGAATGTAAAGCTGTGCCATCCTCAGACGAAATTAGCCATTAGTTGGTGTAATGTGGCACTTAGGAGCCTTACCATTGACTAGCTAGCGCATTCCGTTGTCCCATTGGATAGTATACTTTTTGCTTTGGTGGTTTTGTACTTTCTTCTAGGTATTGTGAAACCAGGGATACAGTTTTGGAATAATTGTCTGCACATTAATTTTGAAAGGTGGTTTTTAAAATTTTTTTACCGTTATTTTAACTTGCTTGTATGTAGGCGCTGTTAAATTTGGCCGAGCGACTTGGCGATGCAAAGCCGCGTGGTCTGACAAAACCTGACATCGATCGTCTGCCATGTTACCGTTTCAATGCCGAGCTGCGTCGGGCATCACCACTCGAAGGCTGCGGCAGTCTGTCTGGCTCTGTATCATTTCAGACATCATGTGTCGTGTGTCTTGGGGACTTCGAGTCACGACAGTTGCTCCGTACGCTTCCTTGCAAGCACGAATTTCACGCACGATGTGTTGACAAGTGGCTGAAGGTAATACATACATTACGTGTAGTTTTACATTACATTACCTTATGCATTTATGAAAATTAGGAAATTGTATTTAGTAAAATATAAAGCTCATCACTCTTCAGCAATTTGCTTCGTTGATTAGATGTATGTAAATTAAGTGATGGATTCCTTTTAACAGTCAAACAGCATTTTTGTACAGTTTGTACCACAGTGTGTTTTTTCTTTACACTTGTGGGTTAGTTTCTGGTATCATTGAGCCATGGGTATGCAGTCCAGCATAATTCTGACTGTCCCAAGTCAGGATAAATATGGAGGGTTGTAGCAGGAAGAGTGTCTAGCATAAAAATGATGGGGAGTATTGCAACCCAAAGGAGTTGGCATCTGGTTGGATCGTCAATGTGGATCCTTTGTTAACCTGACTTCCTCTGAACAAAGCCAGAAATACAGTTAGATTCCAACCGCTATTGGGATGGCCCAGCGTCATTCCGTTTCCCACTCAGTGGTGGGGACCAGCTGTTTTGCAGCCTCCGTGCCACCATCCGTCACCTAGGGATGATCGACAGTGTGGCATCGTCGCACCTGCATTGTGTTCTGCCACCTTACTGTCTGGAACCCTGCCTTACCTGTTGTTGTAGTTTCTGTGGTGCATGTTTTATACTAGGGCTGTACCGAATACGGTAATTTCAATATTCGACCGAATACCAAATATCTAGCGTTAGTATTCGGCCGAATACGGTTCGAATTCGAATAGTTTAGACACAAAACTGTTGACGAGAACACACATATAATATGCAATAAGAAGCGAAAATTCTACGACTAGCAGTTTAGAACTGTAGATGTACGTTACAAACGTTCAATGGTACAATGCAGTTTGAAAGTCAAGTGAACAGTTATCAGCTATAATAAGCTTGAAGAAACACGAAAGTGACGAAACGTTCAACGTTCGTCAGTTTCACAAATAGAAAAATATTTCCACGTGCTTCTGCATTTCTCCATGTTAACGTACAGCTAGTAACTAACAAGACGACTCAATTATTACGCTGAAGACAGATATTGCAGTGCTGGTGCCGGAGCACTCCTAGTATACGTCGCAGTGTCGCAGATACCATTCATATGCAAATTTTTAATTACTTAATTGCTGGAAGACGCCTGCCTCAGCAACTGCAACACTGACCGGGTTTCTGCGCCCTGGACTGGATGCTGGGCCCATTATCACCGGCACTGATTCGTATCAGTCCATCTGCATCGGATCACTGCAGTCGCATCTGTGTCGTCACGTGGTGCAATCGGCTTCATCTTACAGGGACTATTGACTGTTAACGCACGCCCCGCTGTTTATGGTCTTTCGTGGATATAGCTACGTTATATCGAGTGCGCGTCTATTGCACCAGGGAGTATTTACGACCGTTTACGAGCTCAGACGAAACTTCATGATGCTGGCCATTAACATTAATTGCTGTGTTTTATCGCGCGCCCGTGGCGCGGCGTGGCTGCGTAGGCAGTTATCAACTATCCGTATTCGGGTTCAAATCGTGACAGTATTCGGCCGAATACGAATAGTCCATTTGACCCACTATTCGGTCCAGTTCGAATTCGAATCGAATATTCGGTACAGCCCTATTTTATACCCATGTTCAGTATGTGGTTCATGGTTACTGTTGCTGAGAATGTTTGAGTGTGGATGGTATGGTACACGTTTGAGTTGATCTGTGCTGTTACAGGTGAACCGTACGTGTCCGCTGTGTCGCGCTGATACTCTGGACTCCCTCAAGTCCGAATCGTCCGTGTAACAGTCTTCATCCGCTTCACCAATGTCATTTATTTTCACTTTCAGCAGCTTTGTGTTGTCCCGTGATTTCTCTCAGATCATCTGTCTAGCCACACATTTCCACGTTGTGTTGATTCGAGTGGCCCGTTGGTATTATGCCATTCTAGTATATAATTGGACCAATATTTATCATCCATACGTTGTGTTCAATGTGTGCCAACCGATTTAGCTTTCTAGGTTAATTCCTCCTGAAGTCAGTGAAGCATTGCTGCAAAACCCATCAAATTTCTTCCGTTCCTTCGTATGCAGGCTAGACCAATGTCCAATATAGATTAGTGTTTGCTGAATGCTGTTCATAGTAATGAAAATTGCAGAAAGTTGTGCAGTTGGAGTCGGTATTCATTAGCTTATATATTACAATGTTTAGGCAATTTTTTAATGGTCAGTCGGTCACATATTTGCTTTGATGCTTAGCATGGCATTTCTGTGCTGTAACCTTTGCTGTGAAGATTGGTTTGTGACTAAGATAAATGCACAGTTTTCCCCAGAATGGAAGTGCTGCAATTTTTGCCAGTGCATTGCTTGTGTAACTGGCATTGCAGTCCTGTTCGGTGATGCATAAAACAGTTTTCCGTTAATTGCAGACCACGAAATCGGTTGGTAGTGTTATGGTATTGTGGTCACGTAAATGGCAAGCAATATATTAACCTTTGCCAGCTTATTGTGCATTGTGCGGTTGCAAGTATGTTGAGAAATGTTTCTTGGTGTTACTGAAGTTTTAGTTTGTGCTTTTCTGTAGGCTGCTGTGTTGTAGAGAGTTGGGTTTTCCGCGAGTAATTGGGCATTAGTGGGATTTGCAAATTGCTTGCTAAATAGCCTGATATCTGCTGATTGTTGCAAACTTCCCGCAGTGTGTTTTACAGCATAGACTGTTGGTTTTAACTTTCACTTTATTATCAGTGTGTACTATTCAGCGAATAAGTTACGTTTCCCGTGTCATTATCCAATATGTTTAGAAGTGATTGGCTTTTTATCGTATGTCAGTACCTCGTGTTGATGAGTGTTTGGGTGTACGTGTGATTATGCAGAGTGGTCGTCTATTTTCGTGGTTTTTAATTAATAATGTACGCATCTATAATTCTGGTGTTGTGCTTTACATGCGTCAGATATATGTTAGAAATAGCGGTGTGTCTGATTAGCACAGATATATCCAGTATCATTGTGTTCATTAATTGCTGTGTCATTGTGTTGCCGTGCTTTTTATTTTAACTGCAGTGTAGAAGCCATTATGCTGTGTATCTGTTAATCTTATTTTATGATATAGTTTATCATTTGGCGTGATTCATATTGAGCGTTAATTTGCACTACTGTAGCTTGACATTCCCTTTTTCTCACTAATTTTCTCATTAATATATTTTGTGTGTATTTTGTAGACTCCATTCGTAACCAGCTGAGTGGTGTGTAGACGGTTACGGAGATTCTGCTCCTTATAGATGTCATTTGATTCCTATAGGCTGGCACTATCTCCATTTCTCATTTTATTGCTAGTAATTAGTTTCCAATGCATTGTTTATTTCAATTATTTTGTGCTTATTTCATTTGTCCATCATGCATCATAGTAAAGTGTTTGTAATCAGTAGGTATGGCTGAGTGGTTAGATGAAAGACTTAAACCCTGTCATCGAGTCACACTGACGTTCATGGGCGCAACTTTGCAGCCAGAAGTCGTGGTAACAGGTTCAAATTACAATGTTAGTGACCTCATTAGTCACAATTTAAACAATGCGTATGTAAGCCGAATGATCAGAGGTGCATAATGCTAATGTCTCATTGTGCATTATTGTAAGATTTGCACTTTTCAGCCTTTGCAAGTCAATTTTTCAAGTAAGCAGGCAGGATTATTGTAATAACTGTACTTGTATAATTTTAAAAAGGTTGCAATAGTTACTTCATTTACAAGTGTTTGAAACACATCACCACCATTAAATAGAGTGACACTTATGGTAATCTATCTCTGCATCCCGTCTCCTGGGTCCTTCTTTGTCAGTAGCACATAAAACCATGTTTCATTTGTTGCAGACATCACATAGACTGTTACCTTTCATCATAGAGTCATTGGTCGAAGACATCTGGTCAGAATTATTCCTGTGCTTCGCAAAAGAACCACTTCACAGAATGATCTCGTGTGAGCTCTCAAATGGGAAGTTTGCACTGTTAAAGGGCTGCTTTTAATTGTTTACTTACTGCTTCCAAAACTGCTGCTTTTATGACTTGTTTGGTATATAAAATCAAAGGCAGGTTTGCGTCCATGCTACTTGCATCAACTGTAAGCGAAGCAAAGTTTAAAACAAAGTGTTGACTGAGCTGTGTCTAACACTTTGCATTCAAAAACATCAGAGACATTATTCTGTCAGTGTGGCTCATTCACAGATGGAGTTAACTGCACAAAAATCTGCTAAAAGTATCAAGTTGTGTACTGTGTGAATAGTCTACAATTCTTCATGCTATGATAACCTATATTTAATCTAATTATCGTTTTTGGGTAAAGTAGATTTACCAGTATTTATACTCTTTTCAGAAGTTGCTCATTGGATTTAGCTAATTAGTATTTCATCATAAATCTAGACTCACAAACGTGATTATACAAAGGCAGCAAAACATGTTGAAAACCATAAAAGACTGCAAGGATGCGTTCATCAGTTATATTTTAACGTGCATTATTCCTGTCCGAAAAAGGCAGCCAGGGTTGAGGTTAATATATCGCTGGCCTTCCTTTACTGTGTAGGGATAGCTCTCCACCCCTGATCTTTTTACTCTGATAGCCATATTTGTGTTGAAAATGGACATTAAACTCAGTTTAACTAACTCCTGTCCCTTTTTATGGTGATATGATCTAAATTGTGTTGAAACCGGCATTAGACACTAACCAACCAACCAACCCTTTTTAGTAGAAAGTTTCAGTTTAACACATCATTTTTCACAAATAATTGTTTTATGATCTTTTTAGGACTGACAGCTCAGTACACTGATGATGAGGTTTTCTTTGTTTTACGCTAAATAGTTTACCATCGTCATCAGCGAATGGCATTACAGATTATTTTTATTTATGCCAGCCTAGAGTGCTACGTGTGTATCAGGGATTGCCCATAAGTTGGAGGTTTATTTTGTTTGCATCACTGTTTTAGTCGTTCGAGTGTGCATACCATTGTAGGCGGATATTTACTGATGTATAGACTAGAGCATTGTCAGTGTGCCTATTAAACTTTATATACCATGCTTTGGTTTATCGTTATTTCATCTTAAATGTGAAACAGCTGTTAAAATGGCACTAAATTGTCAATAACAAAGCATGTGCACAAAACGCAAACTCAGCTCTAACATGGGATGTCTTTGTAAGATTTTAAGAATTACGTACAGCAGTCACATAACTAACTGACGCAGGGATTAGGACTGTAGATGATTAGAACTTTAGTTGTGAGCCACTGTCGTACTTGGCGAGATGAAAGCTGCCGCAGTACTTTGGTCACCTCATCTGGGACTCCCCAAAGGAGGGTCATACTGGCAAGAAGTCTGCACGATTTCTCAGAGTATACCAGCGAATGAATGAATTTCGTCAGGGAAGCACCATCTTTGTCAATCACTTTGGTGTGTTTATAGTGCTGACAAAATTGAATATGCAGCATTGTTGAAACTTGAAAGTTTGGAAAACTAAATAAACTTACACAGCTCTGCACACTGAAGTGTTCTGTGGTATCGTCATTTGCAAAATGCGCCACTCCACTATAGTCCCAAAGGTACAGTACATATTGATCATTCTGGGTTTGATTTAGCAAGGCATGAATGATGGTCTGTCAAGTTACCATAGCATATCTCATTTGAAACGTTGTCACTGATAATGTAGGATACGAGCGAAAACAACCGAAATCTTGTAATTTTTTGCATTTTTGCTACATATATATTTTTTTCTTTTTACAATTATCTTTCCTCATGAATTAATACTCATTAAATGTTAACATTTCTAATATAATCTTACCTTAAAGGCGCGATATGACCTACATTGTGTTGAAACTTTGAAAGCGCCGTTAAACTCCAATCAACCTTGTGATTTTTGCGATGATGAGAAGTTGGCCTACAGAATAAGAATAGCAGTTCTTATAGGCCTAGTCTCATACTATATATCGCGAGCGTAATAGTGAACATAATGCTCTTGAGGCCTTCACAGTTCTCATGGACACAGGCCGTGATACGGGTGTCGATGGCAAACAGCAGCCGTGTTCACCGGCCGTGTTGGCAAAAAGCATTGCAACACAATGGGTCACTTTAACCACTTAAACCAAAGTCTAAAACCTTAGTCTAAAACCAAAGCTTAATCTGAACCGCTAAAACCTGGTTTTAGCCCGAGTCAGATTAAGCGAAAGATAAAGTGATTTGGTTTTAGACCAGTCTTAATTCTAAGAGATTAGTGATATTTGCCTATCTAAATGCATTAGGACGGTTTGGTTTGAGACCTGATTGCTCAGATTAACATACATACATACATACTTTATTTAAGCCAATCAGAGTATACACAGTAAACGAATATAAGAACAGTAGAATTCACTCTGATGCTATGGCCG
>Ga0209780_1001030_pt1 | contig 17302 bp, 13 predicted proteins | sample WorMetexBAHAMAS2_FD_187384 | JGI IMG/M metagenome (GOLD analysis project Ga0209780, IMG submission 187384) | Marine gutless worms symbiont microbial communities from Max Planck institute for Marine Microbiology, Germany - Inanidrilus exumae... | ecosystem: Host-associated > Annelida > Digestive...
GTGGGGGGGGGGGGGCATTATAAATGCCCGATAAGCAATTCACTTCCTACTAACCCCGCCTTCCCGGCACGTCATGCATCCATCACACCTACCAATTCCCCTCCTCTCCCTGGGCTAGTGCACTGGACCATTATGCAGTCTCAACGCTGAAGTTCAGAAGTAGGCTGGACCTATGCCCACAATAAAAAAAGAAAGAAAGAAGAAAGCCGCATGAAGCAGTTTGGTAACTTTGGTTCTTGTCTACTTCTAAAAATGCTAACGAGTTCCGTCTATTCACAGTTGTCAAAAAGCAAGTTCCAGACTGTAGATGCGGTAACGTGGGAAGCTGTCTGCCAAAAAAGCTAACAAAACCGAGATATAGTTAGCAAGTTCTTATCAGATCATAGTGACCGTGATGGACTGTAACTTTCAACCAGAGATGCTAGGTACACCATAGTGTTCAATATCGAGACATAAGCAGTCATGTCCACCTGATGTCTTGTCCACACGATGGAGATCTCAAAATCATTATCTCAAGCTCAGTCTTTCCGTCTTCCGTTGCTTTCAGCAGCTGAGTGTCCTCCACTTGTACCACGGCATCAGCGGATGCAGGCACCGCAGCTCCGGTACTGATGCGGATGCATTCGCCCTCAGCAAGTTGCTTGCTTAACTGCACAACATATTCAGACAACAATAATCAGAATCATAAAGTACAAAAACATACATGCAGGCAGGAAAATTTACCCCACTGTGTCTTTTGTGAATATTTCAGCTATTCCTTACTTAAAATTTTAAAACAAACTTTCATGCACATATGCATTTGTACCAACAGTGTCATCTGGCAATATGAATATTTGAAAAATATACAACTTTTATCATGACAACCGCATAGATTATAACATGTTCAAAAATGTCTACCGGTATTTCTTCTTTTAGTCTTTCCAACATGTAAAAACTCAATATGAAGACATTCTCACACAGCATAAAACAAGGTGCGGAGTGTGGGTACAAAATGAAGTGAAAGAATAGAATAGAATCACTAGCATCCAATCTGTCGAATGAAATAGAAAGATGTCAAACTGGTGTTCAGTTCAACTGCAGTCTGATGAGGACTGAGATGATTGTCACTCATCTTCTTGTGAGCAGATCAGTTCATCGACCTAGTTGACATTACGTTCATGGAGACTTCAGGTGCCCGCTGCTTGACTCTGCTCAATTAGCTATCCATCTAAATCGATGTGGCAATAAATTCTTACTGTGCGATCCTATGCTAGAGCAACATTTGCTGTGGCCCACCCAGTGTCCATCCGTTCACCTGTCATAAGCCGGTATTATACCAAAATTGCTAAATGTAGGATCACCAAAATAACGCTGCACAAAAGCCCAGGAACTGTATTTTTCTGACGCCAAGATCTTGATGAAATTCAAATGCAGTCCCTATATTGGGGGCATCAAATACAGATGAGGTTAGTTAAGTTGGCGATTTTCAACCAATATCTCATTATATCTCAGAAACAGTGCAAAACAGGGTTGGTTGGTTGGAGTTTAACGGTGTTTTCAACACAATTTAAACAAAAATAGGGACATGGATACTATAAAAGGCTAATAGGAACTCACATGCACTCTATAAAATGGTGCTATTCCCAACGACCTTAAAAATAAATGACTCCTAAGTATCCAAAGCCACCCTAGATACAGAATGATAAAACTTGGCAGTTACAGGTTGTTATAAGCAATCGTTTTTATACTTATTTTTCTGTTCTTCATACTATGCACTAAATGAAGCTGGCCCTTTGTCAGATTTTGAGTGCACGTAAATATATCATCTTGTATCATATTATATAGTATGGTGTAAAGTATTTATACACACCTGATTATATTAGCTAACGTTACAACGGGTTACTACTTGGCCGAACCCTGCATATTCATACAAAATCGAACCGGCAAACTGCAGTGACAATAAAATATGTGGAAAAAAACAGTAAGTAAAAAACAATATAAAGTACACAAAACCAAATAGCACAAAAACACGGATCCACATGTAATAAAACAGCAACTTAAAACAACCAGTGAAAGATAAAAAGTCGACTTCTAGATTTCACACTTAATGCAACGCCAGCACACCACATGCATGCAAAAAACACAAATTAGACACTTAGTTGAATCATGCCCTCCACAGAGTAACAAATGATTTCCTCCAATACCACTTTCGGCAACGACAATAGCAACTTTTATTTGCAAATTGCACACATAGAAGAGAGGAACTCACATCTGAGCCAGCTGTAGCATCAGCAATCACCTTGTGTGGTCCAGCACCGTCAGATGCTGAAACACAATACAACAAGTGACTGAATAAACAGTCAGATCTACACAGTGTCTGAATAAACACCGGACCCCTTCAGTCTGCAATAACTTTGTCAAATTCCAACACATCTCGATAATATTTGGTAGAAATGTCGCTTAATAAATTTGCTACACAGCAGTATGCAGATATATGAAGAAACGTCGTGTGCAAGAACCTAGTCACTGAGCTCGTCTGACGCACTCAAAAGAAGCTGCTATGCATGTGCTCGCTGCTGTTCAGATATTGACCATCTGTTTCAGCGACGAGAAAGTGTTTCTTCAGTTCTACCTAACTAAATCTAAATCTCATGCTCTACTTTCGTCACACATGTCTCACTGCCATGTATAAGACAATGCCTCATACTTCACCTATCTCACACACTCCCACATAGTGGGAGATATGCACTTTGTCTTTACTAGAAGATGAACTTTGACGCCCCAGCACTGACGCAGACACCTTCATCACCACACAGTTAAGCCTGCTGTGACCTTGATCTATAACCTCTGACCTCCAAAATCTAACTAGGTCATCAGGAGGGTCTAGTTTCATTGACATTGCTCAAGTAGTTCATGAGATATGGTGTTCAGAAGATCTGACCTCAACAGCGCATGACCTGCAGAATCTATCGGCTCATCAGTAAGGGCTATTGAATATTCCCTGTCAGGTTTTATCAAAATTGTTCAAGCCGTTCATGCGATATTGTGGTAACAATGTCTGACTAGACAAACAGAGAAACAAACAAACGGACGGACAGATGAACGAACAGTCTAAAAACGTAATGTCAGGTGGCGACGGCATAACAAAAATTCTTGCCCAGTTAGTACATACAAACATTCATGTAACCATTTCCACAAGCTTTTGACCCCTGCAGTCTGGTATGATGCGGAAACCATAACAATTTTACAGAGTGAAAACAAAAAGAACAAAGCCACATAAAATATCCACCGACACAATGCTTAAGATGTTACCAATTACAGCGTAGCCATCTTTAACGGAAGCAGGAAATGGTGGAAGTGGCTCAGCCGCAAAAACGTCTTCCGCTAAAACTCTGCTCAGGCTGCCTAAACAAACACAACAAACACTTTCTTTATTGCTGACTACTTTGGAGATCCAGAAAGAGCAATCAATCTGACGAGTGTGTCTGTGTGCATGGCCCTGTGAGTTCAGACAACAATTTTGCAACTAAATGACCAGTGACGTAGATATGGTAAACTGGTTCGTATTGACACTATTTAAGTCAAGGTTGTATGTTAAAGTTCACAGTCAGAGGAGGAAAAAAAGATCTTGGTGAGAACTGACAGCAGGTTGACCAGTCCACCATCTTACCCTTAAACTGCAGCTATCACTTACATATCTGCAAATGGTAAAAACAAATTCGACCTGTCAAGCGTACATTTTCGACGTCCATCACATCAGCCTCAGCCAGCACAGTATGTACTGCATCATCAACACTGATCATTGGGTACACAGACTCACGGGAACGGCGTGCCACCAACGAGTCATCCACCACGCCTGCAAGTACAGCAGGCCAACAAGAGTTCGACACAACCACATTGAGTGACATCATGAAATGTCTTTCAACTAAATATAGTGGCAGCTTTTAATGGTACATCACTTCAATCAATCAATCAATCAATCCATCAATAAAAAACATTAATAATGTGCACAGTAATCAAGCACAGGCTCGAGCCTAAGGCGCGGACATTAGAACTGAATGTGGCCAAGGTTTCAAGAGATCTAACGGCTAAGGGTAGCTGTGTAAGGTATTCATTGTTAATGGACACAATGAAAGACATACATAGACACAACCTAACAGTAATCTCTACCAACCATTTCAGTGGTCCATGTGGAGCAACTGACCTGCTGTGTGCATGTCTGCATCTGTCTGTTTGTCTGTGCGAGTCCAGACAATAACTTTTTTAAGTAAATGACCTTTGATCAAAACATGTGGCATGCTGGTCAAGTTCAAAGGTCAAAATAATATGTCAAAAGTCAAGGTCACGGGAGGCAAACAACCACAACAACTACTGGGATGGCTAGCCACATATGAAACGCAGATAGATAAATTAGCCCCATATGGGACCAACAGTCGACTCTTCACAACTGACGTTTCTGCCAAGTTCAAAGTCACGTGACACAAAAACTAGGACAAATATCAGAAATCCGGCCTGAACAAATTTAGATATTGTGCCCTAATTTAAGAATCCATGGTCACTTGCCAGCTCCCATTGTAAATGGCAGAGGAGATAGTTTATGAAAATGGAAGGATTTCCAACTTTCTAGGGATCATGGCCTTAACCTTGAATCGGATCATACTGCATACCATCATGCATCACTCACCGACCTCTACCTACAAGTCAAATTTCACTGAAATCGAAGAAACTTTATGTGGACGGATGAAAGTCGACCTACGAACGAAGAGTCGACCTAAAAATACACTGTACATAAGTAACAGCCTGTCAGTGCAATCTCAAGTGAAGGCTTCTAGTGTGCTAAGTAGCCACCAAATTCACTATGACAACTGATATGACAATCTACTCACTCGAAGTACCATCAAGATCCTGGTAATGACTGCAACTGCTGCCATGTTTATCTGAGGCATCACGATGGTGATGGTGATGAAGACGATGATGATGATGATGATGTCCGTGGCTGTGGTGAGATGGGCTGTAGTGCTGGTGCACAGCCTAGAAAATGTCATCAACAAAACTTGGGACAACATTCATGGATGCAGTGCACTAACTAACCACATCTTATCTAATATCCGAGGTACTGAATTTAGTAAGGTTTAAAACAGATGAACAACCTTCGAGGTCACTGATACTTGCACCATTTATTGAAGCACATGACGTCCTGTTAGCCTTCCATTGTAACTACGTATCGGCAGTTGGTAACTCACAACTGACACATTTTCAATCTGCACTGAAAGACTAATATTAGACCAAAGTATTACCATCACCATTATCATCACTATCTCCTATGTTTTATAGCCATCTGCCTGTCAAGCCTGGATTCCTAGTCGTTCCAACGGCTCTCTTTCTCTATCTGTTCCAAAACAAAACCCCTGGGACAATTGGAACAAGTATTTTTATGGGCCAGATGTCCATACGGTCACCCAACAAACAGCATCAAAGAACTGAAAGAAACAACACCTGGAAATTGTTGGTACAATGACTCGCGAGCAGTTCGTCCGACTTTGACAGCTTCTCAGCAAGAACGAGAGAGTGATTTGCAGCAATGAGCTGGTGACGGTCATTCAACAAGTCTACAGCGTGCTGCAGTACTGGTGCTATCACTTCCAAACACTCCTATAAACAGTCACACATGTGCCAGCAAGTCAGCACTAACAATCACACATGCAGTGTGCTATGATTACAGCACACAGCACAGCTAAGCAATTACACAATTAAAATAAGAACAGTCGAAAACAAGACATATGACTAACTGTCATTGGCAGTAAATGTTACCACTTACCTGAAGCGTACAATTAAGCAGAAATAAGCACGATCTGGATTTAACAAAAAAAATAATAATATTTGTAACTATTCCAATGTCAAAATATCAGAGAACGTGTTTTTTAGTGTTAGTTTAGTTTTTCATCTAAAAACAGCAAAAATGTGGTCGGTATGTATAACATAAAAAATCAAACAAGAGCTAGTATGAATTAACTACTGAATCGAGCCCAATATCAATAAAATGTTCACATTACCTGTGAACCCTTCTTGCTACCAGGCAAATTTACTATCAACGTTGTTCCACGAATTCCACAAACTGGTCTAGAATACAAAAAACATCCACAAATGGCTGTAAGGATGTCTTTATTGTGCCAATACAGAAGACAATAAGAACATCAAAGATGTTTAAGAGCTTGAAAAATCAAAAGAAGAGCAACGAAACTTATAATAAACATGAAAAGATGTCAAGCAAGGATAGGCTAATACACTTAAATGTAACTAATTTGAAACAGAGGCAATTGCATGGAGACATGACAGAAGTGTTAAAATTTTGGCACAATATATGTGAAGAAGTACCGCCAAATTTTAAGTAATATCCGCAGTGTAACACCACATGAAATAAATACATATTATTAAATCATATTTTGCACTATTACACAAGACAATATTCTTTCTCTGCATGTACAGTCAACATCTGGAACATTTTACCAAATTCAGTAGTTGTGTAATTCGGATGCCACGGTGTCAGATGTGACAGTGCTGCATACTGTGAGATTAGTAATTAAATCTGACATTTTTATTGTTTTATGTTTGGACAGTCAAACAGTAAAATACAGCTAAACACGAGGCTTCCAGCTGCGGTAGTAATTCTTTATTAGCAGACATTGTGCAGTGTCTAATGTGACGTCACAAAAACAGTTCCACCAACACAACCTCACAACAAAATCTGTCTGAAAGTGCAGATTTCAGCTATAAATAATATCCAGATTAGTTCTTAAGACACTAATACTTTATTATAAAACATTCATTTGTAATCAAATTTAGTAAATTATTTTTACAGAAATCAATTACTAATAGTGTCTGATGTGACACATCAGTGTCTGACGTGACATCGTATAGAAATGCTTCTCTTAAGTAACATCAAAAGAAGCATCTGGTGGACCTCACACCCACAGTACCAGATATGTCCCCTCCAACTCCAACCTGTTCAAAGCACGTCTAGATACGTTTTGGTCACACCAAAATGTCAGATATTACTTCACGGCCAACGTGACCTGCATCAGAAGCAGGTATGTTCATGAAATGAGTTTATCATAGTTTTACATGCACTGTTTGGTGATTTAGATGCAGACACAAAAGTGATCACACATGTGCCTGTTGAGCTGAGTTGAGCAATGCCATAAAAATCCCTTAAACAAACCAAACAAGGCAGGTCCTGTAAAGTAATACATTAATATTTACCTAGATAATATTGCCATTGGAGTAACTTCTAAAGACTTAACAAGCATTGCTGTTGACAGTCCAGGAACTTCTTTACTGATCACAGACCTTGTTACCTATCACATTTTAATCAATCAATTAATCCATCAATTCCATCTAATCACTAACATTAATCAAAAATTAAAAAATCAATAAGCTCAATACAGCCTTAAGCCAGGTAGACGACCTTTATTTGGTATTACTGGATTATGTTGATGTCAGTGCATGGCCAATATCAAAAAGACAGCAAATAGATGGCAAGGTCAGTTTCAAGGATGTGACATAAATCTGTGTCATGGAGTGACAGTACAAATTTCAGGCCTGCAGTACCAAAGAAAACTGACAGAAAAGGAAATAAAATGCTTACAGTGCTAGTACCACAATGCACAATTATACATATGTATCTGGTCCGGCAGCAAAAGACTGTCTCTAATATTTATAAACTTTAAAAATAATTTATGGCAAAATTTCATCAAAACATGCAAACCTCTGGAGTTATATCTCTTGGTGCACAACCAGTACCACCCGTTGTCAAAATTACGTCCAGTTTCTTTTCATCGCTCCATTCGAGCAATATGTCCTACAACAAATACAAGTGAAGTGTGAATGGTGTAGGTTTAAAAAACCAATCAAATACTATCTTGCAAACTACATACAGTCCGATCAAAATATATGTTGAACTTCTACAGCATTTTAGCCATTTTGTACAGAAACACAACTCATAACAACATAAAATAACAAGATTTGGATGAAGCAATAAAAGAGCAAATTATTTACCACCAATCACCAAACATATATGACAAATGGCAGTACCTTAACTGCATCAAACTCATCAGGAACGATAGCAGTTTCATTTACGGAAGCTGTAAGTCTACAAAATCAACAATCCTGGAGGCTTACAACCATATTAGCGTAACTAATTAGCTGATTATTATCCACATATGCCAATAAGCAAGGTGTGGATATATCAGTTACTGTTTGTTTGTGTGTGTTTTTATGTATTTGTACGGTTATAGATTCATCCACCAAAGATAAAGCTAGCGGCATCAAATTTTTCTCGGCGGTTCATCTGCGTCCAAGGTAGGGAATCTCCCAATTTTGTGAACTTTGCTCCCCCAGAAACCTAAAAACGGAGGAATCGGCAAGCGCTTCGGCCAAGCCCACCCGCATGTAAGCAATACCGTAAAGATGCGGCGATGTAAACATCATGCTAGAGATGTGCAGTTCGTGAAATTGCGTGGCATGTGGACATAAGTTCTTGTGTTAGTATCAGCACACACAGAAGTCAACTAATTGCTGCAGCACTCATGCATGTTTACTAGTATGATGTAAATCACCCACATTTCACTGCCACCAAAAAAATCCATAATGCAACAATAATGTAAAAAAAATTAATGTTTCGTACAGTTGACCAGTTTCTATGAGTTTCTGTAAGTTCTCTCCACTCAAGTCTTTCACACCACCTCGAGAACAGCTGTCACTTACTGCTCAACCACAACACATAGACATATACAGTACAGAAAAATAATACCAATTAAACTGATTTAGTGACTTTCATAATAGCACTAACATGACATTTTGCCGTCAAAAATGTACTTTCTGTAAATTTAATAAGTAATAGTTGTCCAAGGTAGTTTTACCAAACAGTAGTAAATAATCAGTTTCTTAATATGGGCATCAAACAGATGTAAAATAAGGTGTCACCCTAACGGGACATAACACAAGTAGCCCCACCAACGGATTGCCTTTCATATATTCATAATTGTTGAAGATAGAGACTTCAAATCCAGTAGTTACGTTGCTTGTAGCAAGTCACAACCCAAGGATGACAAACCATCCCTGAAAGGAGAATGGTCAGGTCACATAACCCATTTAATTTTTTAAAGCATGGAAAGCCTGAAGCTACTAGCTTCAACGGGGCGACTGAAAGATCACACTGGTAGAAAATGCAGGAGTGGAAAATGCAAGAGTAGATAGCAGGAATGGAAAATGCAGGAGTAAGTAGTATGGAACACCAAACTGAGATTATTTTAAAAGAATCTTAAGTTATTTGAACTTAGTTCGTTAGACTCGTTACAGCTTTTGTTTTTGCATATTGGTTGATCATTACGACATCAGTGTTTGTAATTTTCTGATAATTTCCAATATGGCATTAACGTGCGACATACAGACACACAGATAAATGTATGTACATATCACACAAGCAGTCATATCATACAGTAAACTAGCATGCGACTGTAATTATCATAGCCTATGCGTTGCACACATGTCTGCGAAAAAACTGAGTACAACAAGAGAATAAATTCTCGGAGTTTTTGAGTTCCGGAGTCGGAGTCGGCCTCTACATCAAAGTGTATGACTCCGACTCTAGGAACCAGGCCAGCCATTTCGGTTGGGCTTGCCACTAATTGGCGACTGTCGACCGTTGGCAATCAAACACATCCTGATTCGAGCTTCGTCCGTCAGAAATTTCTGTATGGACGGCTTTCCATATGTTTCAGGTCCTGTATTTTCCACTCCTGCATATTCCACCCGTGCGATCTACTCCTGCTTCTTCCACTCCTGCAATTTCCACCTCTGCTGTCTGTCTCGTGTAGTTTCCACTCCTGCATTTTCCACTCCCGCATTTTCAGCGCCCCCGCTTCAACCTTTCCAGGCTCCAAAAAAATAAATGTGTAGGCAATGACAAGTCCTAGTTGCATGGATTACAAATCATCCTTAAAAGGGGCGTGGTCAAGGTTAAGTGACCCAATTTAAATTTTTGGGCCCCCAATCAAATCTCCTGAACGACTGAAGCTAGAGCTGTCAAGTTTAGTGTATAGGTAGGCTATGCCACCAACAGTACTGTTAGCCTTGGGATGACCAACATCCCCCTATTAGACATGGTCAGTGTCATGTGACCCATTCTTTTAAATTTTGGGTTTTAGGTGGCACGGTGGCACAACAGGTAGAACAACTGGACTTGCAATCAAAAGGTCATAGGTTCAAATACTACTAGGGGCAAAGCTGTGTAACAACTGTAACAACCTTTGGCAAGTGGTTCACAGCTAAGTGCCTCTGTCATCAAGCAGCATAACTTGGCACTGGCCACGGGGTGGTTATTCTCTGCAGCTGGAAAGGTAACTGCAGGCCTGGCAGTAAGTAATGGCAGCCTACCGCTGGGTGGATGCCTTATAGTCACCTGTGGGCTGACTGCCTGTACAACAGGATCAGCTCTGGGCCCAATGCTCGGTAACAATTATGGGAAGCCTTTACCTTTTTTATCAGATCTTTAGAATAGGTGAAGCTATGCAGTTCCAATTTGGTATGCTGATCAATACTAAGGAGTACTAGTGCACGCATGATATATTACCCCCAATGGGGATGTGTTCATGGTCACGTAACCTCTTTAAATTTGATGAAATAACTGTCAGTATCTCAGAAATGGTGCAATATTGATATACAGTTGCAATGGAAGACTAATAGGTAATTGTATGTGGCCTATTGAATAGCAGCAATGACAATGACCTTGAGTGACCTTGAATATTACTTTTGCTGTTTTTTCATCTTTCTAACCCCATACCTCAGAAACTGTAACATGTATTATCTACGATATGTTCACAGGTAAATCAGAAAGCACTCGTGCCTTGTAATTCCAACTGTATTCTTAAAACTGGAGGACTTCTCAAGGTCACAGGCAGTTACGTATACTATACATGAGATAATATCTCGAAACCTGTTGCTGTGCAAGATAGAGTCATTGTTACTACAGACTACTAATAATAAATGACACATGGCCTATTGAATACTTGTAATTCCGATGACCTTTGGTGACCTTCAAGGTCAATCGCCTACCGCAAGCTTTTTCAACCGCAATATTTCGTACAGTTGCGCAGCAGTTTACAAGACTTCAACTGACATAATGCGTCGCGCGGTCCCCTTTCGATAGCTGAGCTTCTTGGAGGGTTAGGCTTATGGTATTGGTTTAGCCATACAAGTACAGCTATGCATGGTATTGGTATGTCTCGTCTGTTCGGTCGTGTTTTTAACTTTTAGAAAGACCCTTAGTGACTGCCAATTACCCGTGCAAAAATATACATGTGTAGAACATCAAACACAACCTGTCAACAACCCAATTCTCATATTTAAACGATACTTCGAACACAAAACACAACTTCAGCAACATCGAACTTTAACCCCACAATGTAAACATTGTGATGGGCGTGGCAAAACTCGTAAGTATGTAAACTGAGCCGCATCTGTCGCGTCGTTCAGTAATCGCGGTACTGAGTAGTACCGGACTACCGGTATCTGATTAACGATTCGTTCTTACCAGATGCGTAATTGCGTTGCGGTTCCGTCGTTTTCGCCGCAACACACTGCAACATAGGACCTACATATCAGTATCACAAGACGCCGCACCGCAACGCAACGCATCCGGTGTAAACGAACCTTAGAAGTTACTTACTAGTTAGCATGCTAGTTAGACGGGGTTGAACGAATTCTACTTTTTAATACAAAGCGCGTCAAGGGATACACTTATGCCTCGATGATTTAAAAAAATATAAAGAAGAATATTTGTGCTCGTTTAAAGGTCGGAACAAACGGAACCCGTTTTCACGGGTAGTGTGACAGGTGTCAACACGTTATCGACCCTAAAACGCATCCGTAAGTGAAAATGCGGTCTACTAAAATGTAATATGAATTGTGATTTAGTATGTCTAGCAGATCGTTCTTGCTTGTCTCAACGAATTTAGTTTTTTTCTGTTTTTGGTTCCGTGTGTTAAGTTAAGCAGCTAGGCTACCTGCCGCTTTTTGGCTCATGAAAATATCGTATCGTATCGTGTGGTATTGGCATCATATCGAAAAAGGATGGCGGAAGTTTATACTTCCGCCATCCTTTTTGATATGATGCCTAGCTTTGCCTAGCTTTGGCCATTGGCTTAGTCTTATATTTTGCCATCAATTAACATTGTGACGTCACTGAAATATATCAATGTTAGTCGTCGTGGTAATAACGTCGCTAATTCTTTGTGATTATGGCCAAGTTACTGTCGAAACGAATACAAATTTGCAACAAGCGCTAAGCCAGCTAGACATTGCAGAAAACAGAAGAAAAATAACGTTCAATAGGTCTGTTAATGTATGTGACAGTTGAAGTGTATGCGTGATGTAGAGAACAGAGATGTGGGCAGAGGTGATCGGCGAGGGGGATCGATCGGACGCTCGGAGGAGCAGTCATCCAGTCTACTCGGCTGCCAGCATCATCGGAGTGGCATACTTCCTGGCGTTCGTGTGTTACGGCGGCACGGACGGGCTGCAGACGTCGAGGGTCGACGACCTGCCGAGGTCCTACGTCATGGCGGTCATCTGTATCGTGTCGGTCGCCAGTAGCGTGTCCTTGGCGCCGGCGTTCGTCGTCCGCCTGTCGCCCAACACGGCGCTGTGTGTGGCCTGGGGTTCTCACGCTCTGTACGCCATGGCCAACCTCTACCCAACCGCCGCCACCCTCCTGCCGACCGCCGTCATCGTCGGTGCCACGTTTCCGGCGGTGGTCGTTGCCCAGGGCGTCTACACGACAGCGCTGGTGGACAGATGGTGTGAACGCCCGGGTACTGATGCTGGCGCCGAGGAGGATCTGAGACTCGCCGGTGCGGACGGCGCCGACAGATCACCAAGAGTTCAAATTCGTCGCTGCACACGACGTCCACTGGACGACAACTTGCGGCGCGAAAACGTCTTCGTATTCTTCAACTCCATTCTTATGGTTTGTCTTCGTAGACAGAGATCGATCGAGTCGTCGAGTGATTACCGAACTAGGTGCTTTCTTCATGTTAGTAAAAACAAAATTTGCCAGAAAGTTGCCCGTCCATTTAATGATGCAATAGGCCTACATGCTACATTAGCGAAGTGTTGAAGCTCTGACCCGTCTCGACTGCATCCAGTAAGCAAGAAAAATCATTATCATCACCCTGCAAGTCGATCAATAATGGTATAAAAAGCTACTCCCGTTTTACACGCAAAACAACCGACCACTTTAACGACATTAGCAGACTACTCGCATGCTGGTTCACATTTACTCTGTGAAGGTCGCTTTCGGAGGTCAATGTTGTAGTTCAAACTTTACGGTCACAGGACGAAACGTTATCTGTCGAGTTCTTTATTTTAGTGTGGTCGGTGCGACCCGGAGTGAGGGCTTTCTAGTAAGACTTGAGAGTTGAGAAATATTGAATACGCATACTTAAGCTAGTATGCCCCATGTGGGACCGGGTCAATCCCTCCCTTAGCACTTCACTTACCTACTTCCCCACCTACTACTCTAGTATATGCGATCGTTCGTTAACAACTGACACACGTCATCCAGCAGAGGTCGTCGACGATCTGAAGTCATTTACTCAGTACAGTACGGCATACTGTCACCGTACGTTGATATTTTGTCTGACACGTCATCGGGGCTGTGTGTGATCTGTTTGAAGGCGTGCATGGCAGCAGGCAGTCTGTGTGGCATCGTCATAACACGGCTGCTCGTTGGTTCAGCCCATGACGAGGAAGATACGCCAGTGACGTCACCGTCGTCGTCTGCTGCGGCAGCTGCGCTCAGTTGCTCGGTGAACGGCAGTGACGTTGGCTGCATCACCGGAAGTAATCACTCATCACTCGACACTACAACACGCATTACTACCTCGGCTACTACTACTAGAAACCTCGTCGACGAACTTGTGAACCAGGTGCATATTGATGCAATTTCATCGATGGACGTATTTCAAAAATGACACGCTTAAATATGTCGAATATTTAATCATATATTACCTGTGATCGTAGCTCCGTTAGCTCGGTCTTTCTCTGACGACGATGCGATAAGTTATGTACGCCCGGTTTTGTGAATGACGTCATGTTTGCATATAATGTAGCGAATAGGCCAATAAATTATAGACTCGAAAAGCCTATATTGGAAATACTTTACGGGGCAAAACGATCTTCACGCGTTCGGCAACTCCGCTGAAATTAAACCGATTTGGATAAAATCTGGAACAGTGTGAGCCAAATGTGGGGCCGGCCCTGGAACATTTTGAACGCGATCCGCGCAGTAGCGATAGTTTGAGAGAGATCGTTTTTCCAGGAAAAAAACAAAAAATGCTCACAAAATTTCCAGGTCTTGCGACTTCAGGCCGTCATAACTCCGCAATGATTACAGATCGCTGGAAATTCACTACCAAATGGTTCCTCTACGGGCTGTCTAGTTTCCATTTTTACCGTCAGAATCAATTCAAAGTCTATCCCCGAGTGAGGGCTTTCCAGTTCTTAAACGAGTTTTGTTCGGTTTGCTATTTTTTCGTTGTAATGTTGCTTAGCCTTGTGGATGGGACCCCTGGAGGACGGGTTCACTGACCGCTTGAACCTCACCACTGCCGTAATATACAGGTAGGCATTGGCAAGTCGTGCGGAGTAAACAAGTGTCCGTATCTCGACCCACCTGGACGGATGCAGTCGTCGCCGAGGACTTGGCACGCTTTGATCTTCATCCTGCTCTGCAACGCCGTCAGCGTCGTCCTGACGGCGCTCCTTCCGTCGCTGTTGTCCGGCAACGTCCACCGCTCGACGCCGTCGTCGGCCGCGCTGCCGGTCCTACGCGCCGGCCAGGCGATGCCGCTCGACGACGCCGACGGTCCCGACGGCGATCGGGCGGTCGGAACCGCACTCCGCACGGCAGAGTCGGTAAGACAGAAGACGCTGACGACGCTGTACCTGTTCGTCGACCGTCGACTACTGATGCTTGCACCAACGATCGTCGTCACCGGATTTACTGGCTCGCTGACGGTCGCTGCGTTCCATCAGGTCGGCTGACGCATATAGACTAGTGCCCACAAGTGTTTGGTTACAGGTCACTACTCTGAAGGGTCACTGGTTCGAAGCAGAGGTGGAGCCAGGTCAGCGGGTCATTATTTCAGACCCGGTAATTAAACCCGGTCTTTGAATGGTGAATTATGAGATTCGGCGGCGGTATATTACTGAATATTCGTTTTTTGTTAGTAGTTCATAACCACGCTGCGAATATTTTGTCGTCTTGAATTTGTACTTCTGTTATGACAGGCTACATACTAAACGTACATTAGAAATCCTGAACGTTTAACAACAGGGTCGGGTCGGGTTGGGTCGTCGGCTCACGTGTTCTGTGGTTGGTTAGGGTTTAACGGCGCTTTCAACACAATTCAGGTTATATCGAACCTAACCGAACCTTCAAAATAGAACGTTATTATAAATATTAAAATTTAATAAGTATTAATTCTTGGTGTAAAACAAGTGAAAAATATATAACAACAACAGTAGACCTGTTCGATGACCTCCAGTTCACGTCGGGTCGCGGGTCGAGTTTAGACTCGGTTCCATCTCTGGTTCGAAGGAGTAATAGGTGTAAACGACAAAATTCCTTCCATTCAATACCTTTCGTACCAGTGACTCTTCGGATAAGTGAACTATTGGACCAATGAACAATCACCGGCATTTTCACTTAAGTAGGCCTAAGTGACTAAAAACTGGTAGGCCTATAAGGACGCCGAGATGTCCAGATAATGTTCATCATTGCTTTTACTCCATGTGGTCAGTCTTTCTGGCATGGCATCTAGTCGACTTGCTAGATGTATGCCTACAACGTTGTAGTCGTTCGCTGGCTGTGACTCTACCGCGAGCATGATCGGCCACGGAACGGCTTACCAACGCGGCGCATTCGTCGTCAGCAGTCTGCTGGCTGGTCAGCTGACCGTCCGCTGCGTCCGGCGTCGTACGGTCGTCCTCGTGACCCTGCTGGCGACTGTACTCATCGTCGCCAGCACTCTCACCTCGCAGACCAGGTCGTCTCATCACGACGCGGCGCTGATCGTGCTGTGGTCCGTCATAAGCGGCGTCGTGGCCGGAGTCCTCCGCGCCTCCCTCCACGGCATCTACCCGGCGCTGTTCGGCCCAGATCGGCTCGACTCGGCCCTCCTGCACGCCAACCTGTGGGACAGTGTCGGAGCGGCGCTGGCCGTCGTCGTCGCCGACTGGCTCTGCCTAGTCATTCGCGCCTGGATCCTCGTCTTCGCGGCGGGGACGGCCACCGTCGGATACGCCGTCCTCGAGTGTATCCGCAACGGCGGCTTGGCGGAGACCAGCGACAACCGCAGCGGCGGATCAGCTCGCTCGGTATCCGTCGGAGCGCAAGACACCGACCGAGAGAGCTTGGCTTCCGTCTGCATATCACCGAATGAGATCGGGTCTCTGTCAACGATCAGTAGTAACCGCCTCAACGTTCTTCTACATCCGTTTGCAAACCGCGCCTACTACCAACCCACAGACTAACCTTTAAAAAGAGACGATGAATTCACACGCGTTGTTGTCAAATACCAGTGCTACTAGCCTCCTAACAGGATAAAATACCACGTCAATTTTTTTCGTAAACGTTTATTCAGCTTACTTTCTTTTACTATAGTATGGAATACAGCACCTTCACAAGTAACCATACAGGACTGTGAAAACTGTAATGAATTTTTATAATTCTGTTAAATCAGCTGTTAACCGAGTCTGCTTTGATTTTCGTGATGGTGACTTCGACCGAAGTAGTAGGGCCAATCTTCAATAGATTAATGCTATCAACCACAAGATTCTGTTGGTCTTTGAAGAACAGCCAAATTTTGCAAATACGAGGCAATACGTTTAACAGCCATTTCCCCGCGAACCTGGTGACCCCGTATTTTCTTCCTACACTGTTCTAAACTCGTTCATCTTTTCAGGACAAGGAAAAACTTGGTCGGTTGGTTATGCTAACCGATAAGACCAAAACTCTTGATAAGTCACCATCTCATTCTCATCGCCGTTGTCTAATTCTAGTTCTACACCATTGCCCCCTCCTACACAGCATACCTTTCGCCGCCTACACTCTATCAATGTCGATGATTTTCTTACAGACTTGCTATCATCCCCTCTCATCACGAACCCTACAGAATCTCTCGACTCTCTCCTGCTCTCGTATAACACCACTCTCTCCTCATTACTCGACAAACACGCTCCAGTTATCACCAAATTCTCCAAA
>Ga0209780_1001031_pt1 | contig 17298 bp, 14 predicted proteins | sample WorMetexBAHAMAS2_FD_187384 | JGI IMG/M metagenome (GOLD analysis project Ga0209780, IMG submission 187384) | Marine gutless worms symbiont microbial communities from Max Planck institute for Marine Microbiology, Germany - Inanidrilus exumae... | ecosystem: Host-associated > Annelida > Digestive...
TTTTGGCACCAGAAAAGTAGAGTCCCTGGGCTATCGTATGGTGAAAAAAAATTGCCGAAAAGTTCAACCGCCTGAGTAGGGTGCACCAACGTCACAGACAGACAGACAGACAACAGACAGACAGACAGACAGACGGACGGACGGCTCATAGCATATAGCAAACGTAACGTAATACGTTGACGTTTGCTAAAAACATTTAGTAAAAGCAGAAAATCAACATTTACAATAGCGCGACGAAATCTGTTTAGAGATGTGAAATCCAACTCAGTAGGCAACGAGTTCCCGGCATTTATAACACGTTCGCTAAAAAAGTGGGATCTAGTACCAGTTATAGCACGTTCCTTTTAATTGTAAAGTTTATACCGATGTCCACGAGATGTGGTACGAGTATTAAACTTAAAAAAGTCATTCATATCAGTATCAACTAGACCAAATACCACTTTGTAACACCATATTAGGTCAACATGTAAACGTCTTAATTCAAGACTCTGCAGATCATTGAAACCGTTTACAGAATTAACCGAGACAGTGTCCTCGTCTAATTTATTGCACCATGAAAGTTCTTTCACTGAATAAAATGTTGTCTCTTCTTGTCCGTACGAAATCTGTTCGTAATTCTTTAGTCGTCCTCGATCCGTTGGCGACATCATGGACGTACTTTATTCAGTTATCTCTGTCCTCTATCATTCTGAAACTGATTGACTCTTTCACGGAGAGTCCTGTCCACGTACTGGTGTTGTCCATCCAGGCCGTGCATGGTCTTCCTCGCCGGCGTGCACCTGACATTGTTCCTTCAACTTCCTTGCATACCCGGTATCTTTTTTTCAAGGCAACTCCCTTGTTTCCTCATGGTGTTAGCAGTAGTCCAGTATGCTAGCTTCCTTGCTTTGACAGTGTTTAACAGTTCCCTCTTTACTCCAGTTCCAACGATCTCATTCCCTTACTCTTCCCTCAGAAGATAACAATTTAATCAGGAAGAATTTTTGCTAGAATGTTGTTTACGGATATATACTACGTGTTTGTATTGTGTTACTAGCATTTCATTTTCACATTTTAGCGAACGTGAACTCACGTTCGCTATATGCTGTTTCCATGCTGTCGCCACTCGCCCGTCCGTCTTTTGTCTGTCTGTCTTTTGTCTGTCTGTAACGTTTACGCACCCTAACCCTACTTACGACAACGGCGCTGCCAGACAAATGCAACTTGCAAGTGCGTCACAAACCAGCTTCATGCAGCTGGTGCTCAACTGGCTTTGGTCATATTAAACAAACAGCAGTAAGTAATCGAATACTGATAAAAATTCTGAGTTACGCCTCTATATATGACTTTAAACTGTCGATATCATGTGTATCATATCATCGTAAGTGACACATCGCTAAAACTAGATGCTATGGGCTACATTTCTGTCGCAGTTTAGGTATATCTTCAACCAACTTCACGCAGTGCACCGCGGAAGCTACCGAATTCGGTAAGATAACGCAGAATAAGGGCCATTACGCCGTTCAAGGTCATTCAATGTCACCGATTTTGGTACCGATCGAAAGCTCATCATACAACTTCCTATTAATGATTAATACTAACTTACCTCTTATGTTGCACCGTTTCCGAGATATAGCTTTCGGTAGGTCCAAAATCGCTATATTTTGCTACCCCTCTTGCGTTTAAATTCCCCGACGGAAGGGGATTTTCCCCTGGGAATATCTCCGCATGTCAACGGATGGCCAACGTACCAAATGGCGTAGAAATTTTGCCGAAAATTTCAACCGGCTGAGTAGGGCGCACGAACGTTAAGAACAGACGACAGACAGACAGACGACAGACGGACGGGCGATAGCATATAGCGAACATAAACATGACTACGTGAGTTCACGTTCGCTGAAAATTTGACGAATGTGGCTATATTACTACTGTTAATTTGTTCAAAGCACGCTTAGACAGGTTCTGGGTAAACCAAGATGTTTTATATGATTTCACGGCCGACCTAACCGGAATCGGAGATAGATCTGTGTATGAAATATGTGAAACGTAGTTTATTACGTTGTGTAATATAGATACGGACATTGAGGTGTCAGACACCTGCGTCCGTTAATGCTCGTTGAGTTGAGTTGAGTTGAGTGGCTTCAGCCATTGGGCGTGTTCTGAAATACGCTCCAGAGTGCTTCGAAGTGCTACTGTGCCGTTTGTTTTATGATAAAAGAACGGCACAGTTGCACTTCGAAGCACTCTGGAGCCGTGGAGCGTATTTCAGAACACGCCCATTCTAGCGCCAGCAAGACTTAAATGGTTCACGTGAGTGACGTGACCGGGCCACAACCCTTTCCGTGATCGCTACCGGCTTCCGGAAGGCGAGGCACCACGAATAAATATTCATTCCTGAAGTTCTACGACCTCCGAAGAATGTAGTTTATAGAGTATAGTTTTGCTTTTGTTGTCTGAATGGCGACTGGTTTACTCGCTGGAAGGCTGGCGTTGATTACTGGTATACGTCTTCTTCGTGGTACCAGGATTTCTAGTTTCCATGCTCTTTCGTTCCCGTAGCCCACGTACGAATAGGCCTTAAGCTTCCACCTGACCACGCCCCTTTTAGGGATGGCTTGTAATCCGCGGGCTAGCACTTGCTACGAACGATCAACCTATGTACCAAATTTGAAGTTGCTAACTCCACACTATGAAATGAAAATACGAAAGGCAATACAAAATACCCAAAATGGGGTGGTTTGGGGTAGTTAGGGGTCACTCATGGTCACTGGAAATAGCGTTATTTGACTTCCTATTAGCATTCCATAATAACTGTGTACCGGTCTTGCACTTTTTGTCTGAGATATAGTGAGATATCGGTCGAAAATCGCCGATTGTAACCTATTACACCTTTTTGTGGTGCCCCATTGTGGTTACCCCCTTGGAATTTTGTTGAGATCTTTGGCATGAGAAAACTTGGGCTGTCGTATCGGTTGATTGCATGATCATAAGACCAATGTCACACCTGCAATTTTAAAGATAGCACGATTTTGTCACGCAACTTTATGTGTGACAAAATCGCAAGTGTGACATGGCGGAAGACCGGAAGTAGAAATGCTGCCTTTTTTGCCCATGTGCAATATAAATGGTGAAAACACAAAAATTGTATATAAGTCGATAAAATATCCTGTTCTTTTAAAAAAAATCCTAGCTGACAAATTAAAGTATGGTGTTAGATTTTTGACCAGAGGCTCTTGCATAGCCATTTATGCACATGTGCAGTTAAATCTGATTAAAATCATATTAAAAGGTCATGTTACTCGTCATCACACTGACATTCAGTTGATGTGATGGTGAGTAGTATCTAGGGATTGTACAGGAACTGTTTCAGGTACTGTTCTGGCCCGGAACAATGTCGGTTCGGTCCGGTTGCGGAACATTTTTGTTCTAGAGGTGGAACATGCTAAGCGTTTTCTCTTTTCTTAGTGAGACTGCCCGACATGCAAAGTGACACTAATTGCCCGGTTCCCCGACTTACTATCTTCACTCATGCTAGCATATGTGCACCAGCGAAGTGGCTGTGTGAAGCTAATTGGCTTCTCTATCGCCGTCCTTTGGTGGTCTCTTGCTTTGAGTAAACAACAGACGTTGCCGCCACCCATGCACGGTTGCAGTCATTACCAGGGCAATACAGTTTTCCCACGCTTAACGTACAGGACCAGGTAAACGGCGTACTGATGGCGACAATCCTTAGTGGAGGGGGTGGACTCTGGGAGGCATCAGGGAACTCGCTGTCAGATGCGCGCATCTGATTAAATCCACGTGTGCGTTGGAGGGTTAATGAGGGCAAATGTGGCGTGTATCTGCGTGTAGTGCATGTGTGGTTCGGTTCAGTTCCGACCGGAACAAATTTGTGCAGTTACTTACTGTCTGTCTCGGAACAGCAGCAGCAGTCGGTTTGTTCGATCTCTAGTAGTATCACCTTTTAAGATTTTTGCTGTTTTTGATTTGTTGCCATTAACATCATGTATAAACAGTTTTTTCACAGGCTGCTCGGTAGCGCCAGCCCTGTGTCAACGGCGACTGGCTTTGTCAATGGGAAATGGCAATTTTCGATGCTCAGAGAATCGACACCCCTCAACCAATCACCAAAAAATTTGTCACAGGTGATTACGTCAGCGACCCCTACGGCTGTGCCAAATTAGGTGCATATCCGTCCACAGGGGGCTTCTAGGCACGTGGGTGAAATATAACCAAAATTATTTTAATTTATACCTTTTTTGGGAACTCACCTACAGGTCAGACGCTAGAGATCGAACCGGAACTGTTTCTGGTACTGTTCCGGCCCGGAACAACGTCGGTTCGGTCCGGTCTCGGAACATTTTTTGTTCCGGAGCCGGAAAACGTTAAGCATTCTCTTTGTTCTTAGTGAGACCGTCGCGATGGTCTCACTTAGTGCATCCCCTACCGTCGCGCACATACGACGCTGAGCAGTCAACACGGTGCCCGCCATTGGACAAACAATGCAGTTCGGCAATAATTATCTCAACGACGGTCATTTGCCGCCTGAAATACCCCAAACAGACGGCCGTGGCAGCTTCAATTTCGTGTCACATCGGTCGCTCGCGGTGTCATTTGAAGTGCCAAACTGGTCGTCCCGGCGGCTGGCTGCGCGTCTTGTGCGGCCGTTGACTTCTTGTGTTACGTGTGTGTGGTGGCAAGTGCAGCGGCGGCATCAAACGCGGTCGCCGCGAGAACGGCCACAGCGGTCTGCGGCAGAGATGTGCGGACGGCGGACGCGTCTGCCTGCGGACGCCGATCCGCAAGAATTCTTGAGTCGCGGACGGCTCACTCCGGAAAATTCGCGGACGCGGACTGATGTGGATCATTTACTCAAGCTCGGCACTCGGCAAGCTGACCCGCTGAGAACAGTGAGCAGATGCTATAGTATAGTGCTGACGGACGTGTTCGATCTGAGTCACCCAGTGACCATGCTTCACAGCTGCAGCCGTTAATTGTTCTTCAGTGATCCAACTTGCCAGGCTCAGATGGATTGGACACACGGCTGCGGCTGGGAGCCTGTGTCGGGAGTGGGGAATGGGGATGTGGATCTCTGGTCAGAATCCGCGGACTGATGCGGACGCAACATTTCAGGATCCGCACATCTCTGGTCTGCGGCGTGAATGATCCATGGCAGCTAACGCGGGTCTGCGTGTGTGGTTCAGTTCGGTTCGGTTCCGGCCGGAACAAACTTGTGCAGTTACTGATTCGGTCTTGGAACAGCAGTGGTCGGTTCGTTCGATCTCTATCGAACACGTTGACGGATTTTCACGCATAATGGCTCAAACGACGCGGATTTGCGCAAAGATATGCCTTTTGTGGGAATTTTTAACATTGCTCCCCATTTAGGGGGTCAAAACCCCAATTTTGGGGTGTGAATAGGCATTTTCAAGCCAAACTCACAAAATCGAAAAACATGCATATTATTAAAGGTATAATGTATGTACAGTATAATATTATATAATATACATACACTACTGCATCGATTGCAACCAAATTTTGCACAGTGATAAAGACCACCAAATGCCCTTCAAATGTCCAAATGCCCTCTTCACGCATTACAAATCCAAGATGGCGGACGGCCTCCATCTTGGAAAAATAAAAAAAAATGTTATATCTTACCTGCGGTTCGGGTGATTTTGACGAAATTTGACACGCTGATGCAGTTTGACCTTCTTGACCGTTCCGACCGTTAAACGTTTTGAAATTTCGAAAATTCAAGATTGCGATGGCATCCATCTTGAAAAATCGAAAACTGACATATCTCCGCCGTGGTTTGAGCAATTTCGACAAAATTTGGCACAGTGACGCAGTTCGTCTTTCTTGACCGTTCCAGTCGTTAAAATGTAAAATTTTAAAAATCCAAGATGGTGGCTAACGCCATCTTGACAAATCCAAAATTGAGATATCTGTACAACAGTTTGACCGATCACCACGAAATTTGGCATGGTGACATAATTTGACACTTATGATGCATCCCACAGTTGAAAATTTGTAATTACAAAAATCCAACATGGCGGCGGCCGCCATTTTGAAAAATCGAAAAATCGCCATATCTCGGCCACAGTTTCAGCGATTTCAACGAAATTTGGCAGTGTGACGCAGTTCGGCCCTCATGACCGTTCGGTCCGTTACAAATTTGAAATAAAAAAATGTCTGAGATGGCGGTAGCCGACATCCTAAAAAATTAAAATTACGATATCTCGGCAATGGTTTGACCAATCGGCACAGCATTTGGCATGATGATGCATATTGGCCCTCCGAACCAGACCAGCAGTTGAAATTTCTAACTTTTAAAAATCCAAGATGGCAGAGGGCCGCCATCTTGAAAAATCGAAAATGTAGTATTAATGGACATTATTAATAGCCTACTCAAAACTGGTAATAAAACAGCAAATATAAATTTAAAAACTGCAGTTTGTACACACTGTTAACGGCGATGGATCGAAAACCGCAAAAATCATAATTAAGGCAATGTTAACCACACTAACATTGACATTCAGGCTATGTTAGTGTGGTTAACATTGCCTCTTTATGATTTTTGCGGTTTTCGATCCATCGCCGTTAACAGTGTGTATAAAGTGCAGTTTTTTTTACATTTATTATAATGCAAATACATTAGAGGTGCAACATATACACAAATATTTTTAAAACAATATTGTGACAGTAAACGTTTCCTTATGTCTCTGTATGTGTTTTTTGCCAGAATACTGTAATAAATGGGATTTTTTGTCTAGGGGCAGGCAGTGGTATTGGTCGTGCTGTCTGCCAGGCATTTGCTCGTGAAGGTGCTCGACTCGCTGCTGTCGATCTGCATGAAAAAGGCCTTGCACCAGTTTTGTCTTTACAAGGCATGATAACTAAAAGCTTATATTTGTTTTCACTGTTTCTCTGTACCTGTGACTAGTACTTTTGAATTGTCACAGTATATATCTGGACTCCCTGATAGATTATGAACGGAGTGAGGCCTGACTGGGTTTCGTTAAGTTCCCTTCAGTGCTTTGACACTGTTAGTTGAGTAATAGGAAGGTATCCGGTTTATAAAATAACCTGCACCAGTTATCCCAAAAGGTTCCATTTTTGACAAGTGGAGGAAGTGAACGGAGGTTTGGCTGGAAAATGGCCACGAAATGGTGTGTATATCTCGTGAGGTTATATATCATCTAGATACATGTATAAAGCAGTAAGTCCAACTTTTGTCATGCAGGATCTCCGAAGCAAACGGTTCTCTGACAAAATTTTTTCACCAGTGTACATTAGTATTACCTAGACTGGGTTTACCCGTTTCTGGGACGAGATATGACATTTTTAAAAGACGTTATGGTAACTTTGAAGAGATTCCTCCGTAATTCTATTTTTAGCGAAAAAAACACGTCAGTGACATCGCGGGATTCCCATAGAATATTTAACCTAAATTTGATAATCAGTAAAACACAAATATTGATGACGGGTGCAGGCATATAGCCTCTTCGCACAAGTACAGTAAGAAACAATAAATTATATGCCTGGCCATACTGGCTGCACCGGCTGTATACTGTATACATGGTTGTATTATACACCAAGCAAGGGCCATCAAACTGTCCAAAATGTTAATGAAAAGGACGCACCATCCCATCGGCTGCCACAGCAAACAAGCATCGTCCATTGAACTGCTTGAACTGTTATTCATAGTAATTACTTGGACGTAATGTAGGTTACTTAAATAAATGTTACACCTTTATGAGTATTATTGCCGCCTAATGGGCGGCTTTCTGCTAGTTATTCTAAATGCAATATGTTTTTGACAGGCGACAACCGGGCATTCACTCAGGATATATCGGACTCAGCACAGTCTATGCAGACTCTCTTCAGTGATGTACAGAAAGCTTTTTGCCAAGCACCCTGCTGCATTGTCAACTGTGCTGGCCTCACACAAGACAGTTTGTTGCTAAGAATGGACGAAAATGACTTTGATCAAGTGATACGAGTTAATCTGAAGGTTATTGATGATTTTACTTACTGGTTGCTGGTTTAATTTGCTTCATTGATATTGACATCAGATGTAGTAAATTTCTGTGAATACTGTATATACATCAAGTGTCACAACTCCTGGAATACAATCACAGCACTATGCACATTTGTCAAGCACATTCACATGGCTACACTTACATTTCATAAAAAGAAGCAAAAATTAACTTGGGTGCTGTATTTTCAAGGCATCCACTCTTGTGTGTTAGAAGTCTGGGGCCCGATTTACAAAAGCTATTACGACAAACTTAGGAAAACTTAGGATAAAGTGTGACAATGGAAAATCTTAAGATAAACTCAGGATGAACTTACGTAAAACTTAAGATCAGCTTAATAAGAAAAATGCAATTACTCAAAAACAACTTAACATTTTTTTACAGAATTGTCGACATGTATATATGAAGAAGTTAGTAAGTCATAGGATTGCTTTAGTAAATTACATGTAAAAATCTATGAAAATTTTAACTTTATAACTGAGGATAAACTTAGGATTAACTCGTGATAAACTTAGGATTTTTCTCAGATTTTTTTGTAAATCGGGCCTGAGTTATAATTAGGTCGACTTCCAAACTTTGGAAGTCGACCTAATACTATAGGTGGCAACTTTCCGTCCGTGTGTCTGTACGTCCGTCCGTACGTACGTACGTCCACAAAAAGTTTCTTCGATTTGGATGAAATTTGGTATACAGGTAGTACTCGATGAGAGATGAAAAAGGTAATGACCATGCCCAGATGGGTCAAGGTCAAGGTCAGGAGCCCATGAAAGTCGGAAATTCGACCATTTTGGACCATTTTCAAACTCTATCTCCTCCCTCATTTATAATGGGGGCTGGCAAATGACCACGGATTCTTAAACTAGGGGGCAATATCTAAAATTTAACTGGTCAGATTTTTGTAATTCTTCCTCGTTTTTTGTCACGTGACCTTTGAAGTCTGGTCCTAACCACGTCCCGAATGCCCTAGCGGAAGTCGACCGTCAGTCTCCGTACGGGGCTAATTTTTATTTGTAGTTGTAGTAAATCATGGTTTCTCAGTAATTTATCCTTTAACTGTTTGAGTTATTTTCAGTTTTTTTATGTAGCAGACACACACGTTTGCAAGCATCAGTATATCAATTTGTTAAATTGTTAATTAGATGTTATTGGTATGCTGCAGGGTTCATTTTTAATTACTCAAGCTGCTGCCCGGTCCATGGTACAAAATCAAGTACATAATGGATCTATTGTTCATATCTCCAGCATAGTTGCCAAGGTGAATTTGTCATGCACATTGTCCTTACAGATTTCATTGAATTTATCGCTAATTGTTTACATATGGTGGCATTTCTCAGAACATGTCATAAGCGATGTCTTTGTTAAGTTTTTGCTGTAATAATAATAATAATAATATACACATTTGTATAGCGCCATATGGTCGTAACTTCAGAGGCGCTAGTATTTATAGTTATTGGCAATGTTAATGGCATTGGCATAAAATTTTATGCAATAAATGTTTCCACACAGTTTGTGTGTGCATTGTGTCACACATGTAATGATACTTGTATATTCATCACTGCATTTGCGTTTCTGCAATTCATATAACTGAAACAAAAAATACTCAACACTTAACGTTTGCTGTAACTTTGCCAAATGTTGACGGATTTTAAACATTCTGTCACCGGGACTGGTCGTTAAAGGTCCAACCATACCTTAAACACATTGTCAACACTCAGTGAGTTGCTGATGTTAGGGTAGTGTGTGACAAGTGGACTACATCAGTTTAATATTGATCAGTCCCAGTATACAGGAGTATACTGTCATAATTTGCTGCTGCTGCACCTTTTGCTGACTGCCCTACATCAGGCATGTTTTGTCTTTCAGCAGCTGCCTGAAGGCACAGGGAGTATGCGACAGTCGACTTTATTGCCTGCCACTTTGTCAGATATTGATAAAATTTGCTAAGTTCATTCACTGCACAGTCAGCGGTAAACTTTGTAGTGTGATAATAGTTGAAGATACCACCACATCTTAAACGTGCCTCTACACTACCTTGTGATTTGTCATTACTGGTAATTGATTTATGTTTCAGATTTTCACTTATTTTCCAGTGTCAGTATTTTACATGACACATACGAAGTTTGGCGAGATCTGTGACAACCACTTTACTACAAGTTTATTGCCAAGTCTGATGATGAAAGAATTTTTAAAACCAGTCAGCATTTGGCAAAGTTACCAGTACAGCAAAAGTAAAAGTGTTCAATTTTCACTGACAGTGTGTAAATGATCTAAAATAAAGTCACAGTTCTGTAGATTTTCTGATCAGTTTGTTACTGGCCTGCTTAGTGGGCTAGTATTGCTTTGCTCGTGGGCGTCTGCCGTCATTGTCTGTAATGCCGGTCGGCCACCGCCAGGAGGTTGGGCGGCCGACACTGCACCTCGGGCTAGTACGGTTACATCCCGTTAGGGTGACACCTTGTTTAACTTGCAGTGCTGTAACAGTCCTTTTTGGCTAGCATCATCATCATCTTTATGCCACATGTGACTGCCTAGCTGACTGCTACTGAACTAAACATTTTATTGTGCTTCATCATATTGGAACTCTTCCAAGTACAGTACGGCTATAGGCATTCTCTCAGTCCATCTTGCACGTGCTGGGTATTGTGTTAAAACAACTGCCTATAAAAATTGCACATAGTTTTCTCAAGATGTTAGCCATGGGATTCTAAGAAGAAGTAAGTTTAGACCATAAATTGCTTTAGCCATTCATTGTACATGGTTACTATCAGCTAGAGCATAAGCATGTACAAAAAAGCACTGTATGTGAGTGTTTGTGTGTTAATAGGTGGGTAACCTGGGCCAGGTTAATTACTCGGCATCTAAAGCTGGCGTTTTAGGGCTTACAAAATCAGCTGCAAAGGAGTTGGCCAAGCATGGCATACGAGTGAATGCCGTAATGCCAGGTTTCATCGACACACCATTGGTAGAAAGTGTTCCGGACAAAGTAATGGACATGTTGATCAAAACAATACCACTTGGTCGCATAGGAAAACCTTCTGGTATGCTGTTTAATCTATAGATTGCTGCTTTGTTATTTAAATTAATATTATTGTATTGTTGTTGTTATATATTATGGTGTATTATATGTAAGTTGTTGTATATTTTTGTAAAGTTTTGTCTATTGTGTCTCAGAGTTAGAAGTACAGTGTCTAAAGTTATATGAGTTAACCATCCTAACAGACTAGACTGCCCACTGCAAGATACAATAAAACGTTGTTATAATGGACTTCTGGGGACCGTTCTAAAAGGTCCATTATATCTGAAGTCCGTTATATCCAAACTTCACAGACCATAACAAAGACGGAACCTTGAAATGTTTGTTCAGCTTCACCGGCTGACAGACAGTTTACAGCCAATACAATTGCCTACCCCATCCCAGCAGTGACCATCTGTTTACTTAGGGCAGGAGATGGCTAGTGACGTCACGAGTGACACAACGACATGAAAGCCGATGCTATCACACCGGGCAATTGTAAACTGGCACCAGAGTCTTTAGCGACAATATCAGTTGATCTTGCCGACGTGTGCGTCGTGAAAATGGCTAGTGCCCAGCGTGATTCCATAGTCACGGTGTGACGACGGCCGTTCCATCAGCCAGACGGCCGTCAGTTGCATAAGCACGCCGGCAGTGGTCATGATCTCAACCCGTCTGTTGTATCCAGCGTTGTCTCTAATATTGGGACCGACAAACTGGTCTGTAGTAAACGAAAGTCCGTACTATTGGAGTCCGTTTTAGCAGTATTATCATCTGTATTAAGCGAGAGTCCGTTTTAACCTGGTTCGTTCTAGTGAAGTTTTGCTGTATCGTGCCAATGCATTTTCTTTCCTTCCTGCCACTTAAGAGTTTTCGATTAAGACACACACATACCCGTGACCGACAATAGCTACGTAGGCACATTATGCTGTTGTCTCTGCCTTCCACGTGAATAGCCTATGCTGCTGCTGTAAATCCACCACCCATTGCAACAATCACGTGAGCTTGGCAGATCTCTTTCTTTATCATAAGCTGCGTCCAATATTACAGCACTTGGCAAATTAATAGTGTAGATGTAAGTTATTGTACATTTTTGTAAGATTTAGTCTAGTGTATCTAAAAGTTAGAAGTTCAGTGACTAAAGTTGTGTCAGTTAGCCATTCTGTTGTAAGACAGATAGATGCATCATTATATTAACATTCTATAAGAGTAAGCAGTGTAGTTTTTGTTGGGTGTGGTATGTAATATTTAAGATGATGTACTTTATTTTAGAAATTGCTGACGCATGTCTATTCTTGGCATGTGATAAGAGCAGATACATTACTGGTGCCTGTTTAGAAGTGACAGGTCAGTTTAATACAAGATTGTTGGTTTGCTATACAATTCGGAACATGTCGACTCTGTGCTTTAAACGTTAGTGCAGTGATAATGAATTTTGATAATTGTTAGTTAATATATTGCTGAAGTTTATTTATATCAATATGATTGTACAGGAGAAGCATTATCAAATATTAATGTCTTCTCCACCCGACAGTATCGGCAAAGACATTGTGTTGTCGGGCTGTCTGTCCGCCGCGTTTATTCATCCGTTTGTTCATATGGACAGATCTTGTTACCACAATATCTCGTGAATGGCTTAAGTAATCTCAATGAAACTTACAGTGAATATTCATTAGCCCTCACTGACGACCTGATAGATTCTGGAGGTCAAAGGTCAAGGTGACAGCAGGCTAAAGTATGTGGTAGCAAAGACATCGACGTCAACTCTGGAGCATCAAAATTCAGTTTTGTTTTTATGTTTACAGAAACTACATAATTATTGGGAATGATTTGTGAAGCAAAGATACAGTGAGCAAAAAGATACTGTGAAATGAGTTTTACAGCATGCTGTTGTGTGTTTTTATTGTAGGTGGCATGTTCATGTAGTAGCTGTAGGATGCTGAATTGCCTTTTAAAGCTAATGTGCTATTTTTATGCATGATTTAATTTGGTATTGTAGTTTCAACTGACATTGTTTTATGGACTATTTTCTGTGTGCGTTTTCTTGTCACGCATTTTTGCCACTATTATTTTATTCAGTGCTATGTTATGAGTTTCCTTTAGTACTTTGACTCAGTTGGGTGACTAGGAGGACGTCCAGTTTGTAAAAACCTGTGCCAGTTATTTTCGAAAGAACTAAAAATAATTCTAGCAGTTTGAAATTTAGAGTGAACAAGCATAGCAAGAAAAAAGTTGAAGTTTTGTGAGGAAACGATGTATTTAGTTTATGTAGTTTATTTTCATTTGCTTTTAATTAACACTGTCATTGCTACAAAACTCCATCATAATTGGCTCTGCTGAGTTTGGATCATATATAGAAGGTCTTTGGGCTGCACATTGCTGATTGGTTTGGGATGTATCTTCTTCTAAGTTAACGACTTTGACAGTCATTTCAGTTGTTCAATATCAACAGCGTAATCAGCATTTTTACATGTGGCTAGTGCAGGTAGCAATTAAAAAATTTTTAATACGTAACTTTATGAAGTTGGCAATTAATTAATGGTTAATTTGATTAAGTAAGTAAGTTTCTTGTTTGTGAAAGCTTCAAATCACTGGAAGTTGTGTTGCAGTGTAAGTAAATAAAATATGACAACAGCAAGTAATAGGATTGTGGTAAAATATGTGGGCATAGCAGACCAAGTGAATGATCATGTCTTGGCTTTGAAGTTAGTTCTAATGTTTTTAGAACTATCTTTAAACCAGTAGTTCTCTAATAATATGTAATGTGTGAAAAAAGCGGTGACAACTTGTGGTTAATCTTTTAAATAATTGTAGTCATCTGAAATAACTTTTATCATTATTAGCTTTCAATAGTTAATTGCATAAGTGCCCGAGCTTCAGCTTGTTGTGCAGTTTGTTTACCGATTTATTGTCACTTGTAATTTCTCATCTTAAGTTAATGATTGAGCGTAATTGTACGTATAAGTTCACTGTAACTGACTGGTGTGAACAGTGACTTGACTGAATTGAGAATTTTTATTAGCTCTATTTTTTATAAGATCTTATTTAACCAGTCTCAGTTACCTTTGTTGATCATTGGATGGGTCGCAGGGCAGATGACCCTTTGACTGTGTGCGATTATGGACAGTTTGAACAGTAATTATATGATGTGTGTATGTACAATTTACAATATCAGAAATAACCAAAGGCATACAGAACAAGTCCATGTCCGTCTTCAGACGGGCCGTAACGTTGCTGCTGGCTGCGTACATTTAAGCAATGTACCCCGCCACACTAGTCATGCTAGTAACACCGGGTTTTCCCTGCATCACTTCCCCGCATCTGCTGCTGCTGCTGCTGCGGTGACATCAACCACACAAGCCAGTTTTTCCATGCATGGTCTTTCGCGGTTATGGGACAGACAAATGGGGGTGAAGGGAGCAGGTCTGGTACCATGGGTGGGAGGTCCCCCGGGTGCTTCTCTTGGTAATGGGTTTTACCTAAGAGAAGCATTCCAAAGCCATACCAACACAGAAAAGATATTATACAGGAAGAGTCGTTAGTCACTGATATGTTATAGGGACTGGAGAACATAACACAAGATATCACATTGAACTGACAAATAGGTCTTGTGGTTGTTGGTTAGTTTCCACCCTGTTGTCTGCACTAGCTTAATAACTTAAATGAGCCTTTCCTATCCTTTCCCATTTTGGGTTATCGCTGAACAAAAAGGCAATGAGGTCGGGAGGTTACTGTATCGTTGGCCATCCTTACCTGGCGGAACTAAATCTCCACCCAAGACCTTGTCCCCGATATAGCCTATTTTTATGTTGAAAGGGGACGCTCATCTCCCAATCGAATGACAGACGGATGGACGCCAGGCCCTTCATACACGCTGTCTGCTAGACGCAGCAGTAACCAGAATAAAAAATGATAAGGGTCTGGTGTTAATACTGTTGGCCGTGTGCTGTTTAAGTAAGGCATTGATCAATAAAATGTCATTGTTGTTTGGATATTTTTACACTCATAAATCACAATAAGAGTTAAAGTGTGAATTATAATGGGTGTACTAAATCTGTTTAAGATTAGGCTGTCAATGGTTGAACCTATTTGATATACCAAATTCCTGGAGATTCCATTATCACTGTAGATAGCCTTAAGTCTCGATTATGATCAAACCGAAAGCAGGAAAGAAATTTAATTTTAAATGTGCGTATGTATACGCTTGTAATGTGACCTTGGCTATTTTATAGATACATGTATGCTACCAGTATGAACGTTTACAATATTTATGCCACTGCAGTTTCTGTGGAACATCTAAGCTTCTTATTTTTTATATCAGTTTGTGTGTTGTACTGCTATGATTATATCTCTATTGCTTAATTTGTGTTACTGTAGTTGACCTGATAATAATTGTCAGGTTAACAGTGAAGAACCTGATGGAGTTGTTGAGATGTTTACTTTTCATGCACGTTGCTGTGGTACTTGTGGATAACATATGTATGTTAGTTCGTTTGCATACTAGGTCAGAAGATGCAACCACGAGATAAACTACAAGTAAAAAGTTGTTCAAACATTCTTGAGATGGCACTTAAAAGTTGCAGTGTTTTCTGCTGGTTGTTAAAAATGTGGCAGTTGGTTCCGGATAATAAGACCAGAAATGGAAAAAAACTCTTGTCGAATTACACCATAGTTCTAGGTACAGTAAAATTACTAGTGTTGTGGAACTGCTGCTGTATGACGGTCGCTTTGCCATATGGGCCATGAACAACGGTCCATCAACGTCAGCAATTCAACCTCGTACTGGTTCCGGTATAGTGGACTGGCGGACCGTGTAGCTTCATCAGTGCCTGACAGATGTGGTGGCATGGTGAGTGGTGACTGACCATTTCCAAGCCGAGCACCAGCTTTCTGTACACGTTGCACCGTAAAACACTTAAACATTATCAACTTATCAGCAGATCTGTGTTGTTTCTGCTTTATGCTCATCGTATTTCACGTTGTGTGTCCATGTAGATATGTTATATATTTTCTTGATCGTTTTTTATTTTGTGAGTTATTTGTCAGATGTCTGCTCATTATCCAGTGATATTAACTCACTTATAGATGTGAAATATGTAATTAAATCATAAATTCTTTGATTATTTGTGGTCTCAAGACGTGAAATCAAGTCATGTTGGTGTATGTCGTTTAAGCAATGTATGTTGTATTATATGACATCGAAAAGTGATACAATCAGCTGTTATCACAGATTTTAACTAATACCACAAACGTTATAGCTGTGAAACTTTGTATTCAGAATGAACATTTCTAACAAAGTATAACTTCTTGTAGGCGTTGTAAAACGTATTTGTTGAATGTACTGTTAAGACACAGTCAGTCGTCTGCTGAGTAATATTCAGAAGACTTCACTCATAGTCATAGTCATAACTAGACGGGTTGCAGTGTATCTGGAGACGCATTGCCATATAGGCTCGAAGAGAGCGTTTACCACCGGCGTACACGGGTCTAGTTTTTTACATATTGTACATCAGTTTTGCAAATGTTGCTGGAGACAGCGACTCAAAACCGACGACGACTAAATTATGTGGTCGTGGCCGTGGCATATACAGGCTTTAGGCTACTTCCTCAAGCCACTTCCTGCAATTGAAACAAGAAGCTCAGCTACCGCAAAGGGACCGCGCGACGCGCTATGTCAGTTAAAATATTGTCAATTGCTGCATAATTGTACGAAAAATACCATTTGAAAAAAGGTCACTTCCCATTAATGCTCTGTAGTAACAACATTCTTGCACCGTTTCGGAGACATTACTACATTTACAGTGCACATGACTGCCTGTGACCTTGAGACGTCCTTCAATTTCGACAAGACATTTGAAATTATAAGCCATACATCTCTGAGTTCGACTCGACTGTAAACATACCGTAGTAATACGTGCTAAATTTCACAAGGTATAGGACTTAGAAAGGTTTCAAGTAGCAAGTGACCTTCAAGGTCACTCAAGGGCTCTGGCAATGATGCCATACAATTTCCTATTAGTCTTCCATTGCAACTATGTCTCTATCTTGCACCGTTTCCGAGATGGAGATATTATCATTATCTGCCCCATAGCATGGGACAGAAGATAATAAAATCGTTTTGCGTCTGTGCGTGTGTGTGTGTATCTGTCCGTCTGTGGACACTCGGTCGCATTTCTTCGTCGATTTTGCACACAGACGTGTAAACCCCCCAAAGTAAGAACGAGTTCGTTGGAGGTCAATATCTCCCCACACCTTCCCCTGTTT
>Ga0209780_1001032_pt1 | contig 17292 bp, 7 predicted proteins | sample WorMetexBAHAMAS2_FD_187384 | JGI IMG/M metagenome (GOLD analysis project Ga0209780, IMG submission 187384) | Marine gutless worms symbiont microbial communities from Max Planck institute for Marine Microbiology, Germany - Inanidrilus exumae... | ecosystem: Host-associated > Annelida > Digestive...
GTTTGTAGCTTGTGCCGCGAATAAATACCCCTATTGCGTTATGCCGTGATTTTCGTTAAGTGGGGCATTAGCAATCTGACATATTTTTGAAATTGCAATGACTATAGTTAAAATTTATACCCTCCTAAATCAAATTCCTGGCTACGCCCCTGATTTTGATGTATGCTCCTTACCTCGATTCGTCAACTGCCTGTACCATTGCTACCTCTAGCATTACTGTAATTAAGTACTGTACTGTAAGTGATTACTGTATCTCTGCTATATACTCCTTAAGTCTCAATAACCCAGTCTCCAGTAGATCCAGAACTCTGTTGCTCGTACTGTCGTCAAAGCTCTTAAGTTCTGTCATATCACTGCCATCCGATCAGACTCATTGAAAACATCGAATACAAGAATCAAAGAGAAATGTCTTAAGACGGATCTTTAATGTGTTAACAGGTAGTGCATGCAGTTCGACAGTTCAGTGGAAGAGAGTTCCAAAGTCTCGGAGCAGCAACACTCAGCTTTGACTCAAGCATTTCTTACCTTCAAAACGCTCTAACAGATCTCTTCCTGGATGACTGCTAATCTTCTTGAGCTAGCTCCTCTAAGACTGAATTATTGCTCATCGGACTCAAAAACCCAACTTGCCAAAATACACAACTCTTAACTTGACACCTCCCACTCTGCTCATAATCTTCGCTTCATCTTTGACGAACATCTTGCCTTCTCCGACCAGATTACATCTCTCTGCAAAGTCTGTTACTATCACATCATCAATTTTGCTGTATGCTCCTTACCTCGATTCGTCAACTGCCTGTACCATTGCTACCTCTAGCATTACTGTAATTAATTACTGTACTGTAAGTGATTACTGTATCTCTGCTATATACTCCCTAAGTCTCAATATCCCAGTCTCCAGTAGATCCAGAACTCTGTTGCTCGTACTGTCGTCAAAGCTCTTAAGTTCTGTCATATCACTCCCATCCTACGCTCTCTCCACTGGCTCAGACTCACTGAAAACATCGAATACATTTCCTCTCACTTACCTACGGTTACGAAGTTCTCACAACTACCCAACCGCCATACTTTTATAACCTCATCCGTGTTCAACGTCCTCGCAATCAATGTTCACAGCATTCTGGCGACAAAGTTGCACAGAATAGAGCACTGCTCTATTCGGAAAAGGAGTTGCGCGACTGATAAAGAGTTGCACGACACGTAATGTCACACTTGTGATTTTGGCACGCGATAAAGTTGTGCGACAAAGTTGTGCGATAAAATTGCAGGTGTGACATCGGTCTTGTGCTTCACCTTGTCTCTGGAATCAGTTCCCTTTTTATCCACACACGCCGTTTGTTTGTTTGTACGGTTACGGATTTCTCCGCCGAAAATAAAGCTAGCGGCGTCAAATTTTGTAGTGCGGTTCGTCGGCATCCTGGGCAGGGAATCTCCTATTTTGGGGAACTTTGCTGCCCCAGAAGCTCCAAATCGGACCAATCGGCCACTGCAGCGCGTGATATATGCTCTCTGAGCTGCCATGGCGCGGGCGACGCGGGCGTGCGCACCGTCACGCGTAGGATCGGGTCGGCATAATAATGTAGATATACGGCCGTCCCCGAAGACGGACGTACTTGTCTCTTCGCCAGCCTCATTCTGGTACCTGTTCCTCAATCTCTGACTCACCTTTTTTACCCATCACTTCTTCCTGCTTTGATTCACCACTCTGCTGATCCATAACTCCCTCTCTCTTTCACTCCCGGCTTAAAACCTACCTGCTTCACAAATCCTACCCCCGTAGTTTTACTTCTTCGTCCAGGACTGCAGGCCTTCACGGACCTTTGCCGGGACCGTTTCTGCTGAGCTACTCGGTTTTTGTTTTTAGTTTTTCCTTATTTTTTCGTTTCTTTGCCGTGCGCTAGACTAAGCTGGCCATCTCGTCAGCTTTTGAGCGCACGTAAATATATTACCGTATCGTATCGTACATCGTATTCTGCCGAATATTGGATTCACTTTACGGCGCGTTTTGGCGCTGTTCACGCGTTTGGCAATAACTCCGCCGCAAGTGAACCTATTTGGATGAAATCTGGAGCACTCTGAGTATTTTGTTGGGGGCTGTCCCTGGCAGATTTTGGGAGCGATCCGAACTGTATAGTGACAGCTGGAGAGCCAGGCAGAATTTTTTGTTGTTTTGTCGGGTAAGCAACGCAAGATTGCACCGATTTCCCCTCGGCCAAATTTCACGAAATTTGAACACAAGACGTCGATCGGTGTCGCGATGAAAACTTTCGGAACAGAATTTGTAAATTTTACCGTAATGGGTCGTTTTTGCAAAAAAGCAAAAATATTTTTGGACCCCACACTTTGCTTACCTGAGGTGGGGACATGAAACAGAACATTTTACATGCTTCCTTTATTGTAATTATGACGTGTAAACGCTTACCTGTGACTATTGTGGCGAGACTGAAACTGTTGTTGTTGCCCCCGTCCCTCACCTTTGCAAGGTGGGGGATAATTTCCCCCAGCTCCCACGGCGGCGCTGCCCATGCCACCTCGTGCTCTGAGCAGGCACATTCTCCTGTGGTAAGTACGTTACCTTGGTCCGGCAGACCGGCACGTACCCCCTCAGAAGTGCATCAATCGTGGGAGATCTGGACCCCATCTGCTACATAGTGTGGATGAGTTGTGCAAAAAACGGCTGAAGTTCGCTCAGCTTCGCTGAACCGATCGACATACCATTTGGGGCTGACTCATGGGCCCAAGGAACCATGTGTTAGATGTGGTCCAGATCTCCCCACGGGAAGAGACACTTTTGAGGGGGTATTCCCGGCCAATTGTAACGTACCTACGCATGAGTGCATATGCCTGCCCAGCGCACGCGGCCGGCAGACGAATGCATTAGCCGCCACGAGTCGGCGATGCGGCCTTTTGCCAGATGACTTTGGACATTGATGATGTTGATGTATGTGCTATGTGGCTTGTCAGATAACATTTTCTCACTGTGAATGGCACTGAAATCGTGACCAAAGCCAGCGATTAGGTGACTGTAAATTTAGAGTTACGCCATGAACAGTGACTATGAATACCGGTTTGGCGAAGGCGAGGACTACCGAACTGATAGTGTTTTGCTGTCGGATAATGAGTGTGGAATTCCCCATGAATCGAGTGACGAATATCAACCGTCGATATTAGCCTCTGTTCCCGATGTTAGCACTGATTCTCAACAATCGCCAGTCCGATTTATGACCTCGCATTACGCTCGCGCAAATACGACAACAACTGCTCGAAAAGACACGGACTGCTCTCGTATCATGACTGGGCGTGCCGACAGCACGATAGTCGTAGAGTCACCGAAGACTGGTCAGTTAGATAACCACGTGGTCTGCCGCACTGATAATGAAATGTCGCCGGAGGACAGAGAGAAGAACCACTTTGGTGCGAGCTTACGATCCGACGTCGATGAGACGCAGTCGATCACGAAGCATAGTGTCCTGTGCGAGGGACGCGAGGACGTCGGCTGGTCTGAGCTGTCATCCGCACACGCCGTACAGCAGTCGTCGGACGACGACAGTTCGAGCTGTGACGACGACGACGCACTGACCTGGACAGACGATGAGGAACCCGAACTGCGTGACTTAATGGCCGACAGCTCGACCGAAATAAACGAGTCCAACTGTTCTGACGACTACGAGAAAGATGTAGAAGACGAGGAATGTGATGGTCAGCCGCAGGAAACACATAAAGCAAATCATTTCATTGTCGACGAAAATGGTACATTTGAAGAAGTCTGCCTTTCTTCGTCAACTTACTATTTCCAATGTTCGGGCAAAGACGACAGCAGAGGTTTGTTTTTATTTCACTTACAGTAGTCTTCTCGGTCTTCTGTAATTTTGTTATACATTTTTAATTCATATTCTATCTGTACTGGATTGTTATACTTTTTCTTTTTAATATTATCTTAAAAGACGTGTTACCAGTTTTAGGCAACATAGTCTGCACACTGCACTGTGCATAGATGCAGCCTATTATATTTAATATCCGCATGAACACAAGTCGTGATTCTGTTTTCTGAAGTAATGCTGGAATCTGAGTTATTGTGTGTGGTGCTGTATGTTGTGCATTCTAGTGTGCATGTAGCCTAACTGATGTTTGTTGCGGTCACACGCAACATAATTTTCTTCAGAACTTAAAGTACAAAGTTTGGTGTGATTTTTGAGTCGCCATTCGTCAATAAACTGTGGATTTATTCATTAACAGTAAACAGTAACAGTAACAGCTGCATTTGTAGTGCGCCTCCTACAATTAGTCCGATGGCGCATTCTATAGTCAGTGGGATGAGTGTGCTGAGTTGAACAGAAATGTCTTTAGATGACGCTTGAAAGTTGTTGTCGACGACCGCATGAGTTTCAGTTCTGTCGACAACCGACGGGGTGCAGCGACAGGAACGCACGGTCTCCGAATCGCCGCTCTGTCCGTGGAAGAAAGAGGTTGCCGTTGCTGGAGGCGCGCACCGACGAGCGTGTTGGTATGTTGACGACCGGTGTGAGCAGGTCGGAGATGTAGTCTGGTGTGTGGCCGACGAATGTCTCATGAACGAGTAGACACAGCTTGTACTCGATCCGTTATGCAATGGGTAACCAATGCAACTCGCGGATGGCGGGAGTTGCGTGGTCACGTGGTGTCAGGTCGAGAACGAGTCTCGCTGCCGCGTTCAGGACTCACTGCAACGATGCCAGAGTTGTCGCTGGAAGACCGGCGAGGACAGCGTTGCATTAGTCCAGTCGCGACAGCACGAGAGCCGAGACCAGTCGTGCAGTGACGTCACGACCGAGTTGTCGACGGACCGAGCGTAGACGGCGCAGGTGAAAAAAGCAGATCTGAGCAACACGTGAGATGTGCTCGCGCATTGACAACTCCGAGTCGATCCACACGCCGAGGTCGCGGACGACGGTCACTGGCTGGACAACGCTGTTGTCGACAGAGATGGATCTGGCCAAAGGAAGTTGCCGGAGGTGAGTTGCGGAACCAAACCAGAGAAGCTCTGTCTTGTCTCGATTTAACTGCAGTCACCTGCAAGCACACCAGGCACTTATGTTGGCGATGCAGCGCTCCAAGCGCGAGACCATTAAAGGAGCTTCGGCAGGTCTTCCGTTGCAGTGACACTGCATGTCGTCGGCAAACAAATGATGGCGTAATTGATGCTGATTGAATAGTTCTGAGACGTCCTTGGCATACTGATTAAAAATTATGGGGCCGAGCACCGATACCTGCAGAACGCCGAAGTGCAGGGCCGACTCTTCAGACTTGACGTTCCTGGAACGAATACTTTGGCTTCTGTTGCTCAGGAAGTCGGCCACCCACCCGAGAGCATTTCCCCTCTACTCCGAACCGCGTGCCTTCATCACCTCTATGAGGACAGGATGGTCGACCGTGTCAAAGGCCGCGGACAGGTCTAATAACATAAGAGCACCGACGCGGCCTTGGTCCCAGTTGGTCGATGACTCCGATCATGTCATTGAGAATGCGGATGACGGCTGTCTCAGTAGAGTGATACGGGCGGTAGGCAGATTGAAACTTGGCTTCAAGCCAAGTTGGTGACGGGTTGAGCTCAGACTGTTTGGCTGGTGACTTCGCCAGTATTCGCATCACCTCATCGGCGGTCGCCGGTGACAGCCTGGTCAGACAACGGTTCGTCGACGACGCGATGGCTGATACTTGGCAACGGCGCGTTGGAAGTTGATGTGCGAATGCGATCGATCTTTCCCGCGAAGTACTGTACAATTACGTGGCGTTGCAGAATCGTTGATGTTTACAGGCAAAAATTCAGCTTAGCTCCGGCTTATTTTCAGCTTATGTTTGTGTCATGGGCTTAGTCTCATGAACCCATATGAAGGTAATTAACATATATATTATACTGGCAATATAACACTGATAGGCTACTTTGACAGTTTTCCACACCTCGAGTAACTTATGTTTTTTTGAGAGTCACATATTCACAAAATTGTAGAATTTGCTTCGCCACGGTCGCCTACCTCAGCACTCTTACTGAGCTCTTAATTTCTTCTGGCCGTAAAGAGCCATGCGTTTGCGTAGAAGTGCGCGGTGAACCTCTCATACGTAGCGTTGCGCATGCAGTCGGCTAAAAAAACTACTTGTGGGTGTTGTACACTGATGCACTGCGCACAGGAATTGTTCGTGGATGCCCATCGTCACGATATAGGCCTAACGGAAGTTTGTGGTCTGTCGACCACACCACGGACGACTGTATTAATTTTGTTCTGATCATAAACGGCCAAACGACGTGTGATAAACGATATTTAGGACGTTACTGGACTAATGCAGCTAGTGTGCAATGATGACGGATAGATGGCACCAGAGTGCAAGCAGCAGGTGCCGACCATGGGTTTACATGCAGCTGCTGTAACTCGCCGCCAGTGATCGACAAGTGGACGCCCGACGTTGACGACGACAGCGACAAGGTGCAGTCCAGTGAGAGCGTAGACAGCACCGCGGACTGGTACCAACAACATATCGTCCACATTCAGAACGACACCGCCTTGCGCGACATCCGCCATCAGCGATCGACGCCGAATGATCACGATGCCCAGTCGGCTAACGTTGGTTCGTCGGTGCTTGCTTTCGTTAACGGAATTCTGAGTGATTCTTTTTCGTCACATGTCGAACTTCTGGATTGTAGCGTAATATAAGCCGTTATTGACCGGTGTCTCTTAAGCCGCGTTCACACCGGATCCGAGGCCGCAACGTCGACGTCGACGCACGTCGATGCATGTTGTAAACGTATGCTAACGTATGGCAACTAGGCCTAGGCCTATGTGTAACAAAATGGCTGACAAAAACACGTGTGACTCGATTGCTGATGGTGCACAGGTTGTTTCGTTTGCTATTTATGCCAGTGATTGGCGAATGTTAATTTTCTCGACTAACGTCTGTTTAAATTACAGAAGTTATCGCTAGTCATTTCTCACGTCATATGCAAATTTGATCACGTGCACGATGGGCGATGTCCAACTGGCTCTTCGGTCATGCGGAATGTTGCGGCGAAAACGATCGTGCCATGCCATGTGAACGCAGCTTTATTTCCAGCTTTTAATTGAATTGACAGTGATAGTGAGCATTAGCAAATAGCAATATTTTTCGACAGTTCAGTGATGTTCAATTGCTTTTGGACTTCTGGTTTATATTGGGTACATAATAGTATTAGTATTACATATGGCTTAATTATTGAGAGACTTGGTGTTGTTTTGTACAGCATGGAGTAGGGCCTACGTGCCAATAGTTGCACATTTATGATTTATCCCACTATTTTACATTGCAACAGTTCTCTTGCTGCTGGCGTTGCCCTTCCTTATACTTAGATTAAACGTGAATATGCAACATCACGTGCATATTGTAAAATATTTTTATTAATTACCGTTATAATTCCCATAATAAGTTTATAACCCACAGTGCACAGCAAAATGCACATCTGTACTGGCAATATTACAACTGCATGTTAGAATACATGCCCTGTACCGAAATGTAATGATGCTAGAGCGTATACTGTAAAACTTTAATTTGGCTGCCCTAAAAGTTAATGACTTCACATTATTTTGGCGTTCCAGAGTTATCATTGGGAGCCACAAACTACCACATAATACCAATTAAAATTGGAACAGTGTCGATATTCGTGTTTTTAATTTCGCGGTTTTGTTTAGCTCGTGAAATTCGCGAAATAAAGGGCGCGCGAACATTAAGGGTTTTACAGTATGCAAGTCAGTCAGTCACTGCGGTCCACGATGCGCATTTGTATTGAACAGTGGACGAAAGGCAGCGAAGCAGTCGTTGCGACGACGACAACACAGTTGCGGACACGAGAAGACATCAGGGAGGCGGCGATCAGTGGCTGCTGAACCACACTGCCGATGAGTGGTGCAGCTGTGTCCATGTCAACGGCGCTGCTCGTCATTCTCAGTCATCCCGCGATGACACGCATAACTGCTGCGCCGACTACAGCAGCGGTTGCTATGACGACGGAATGTCAACGTTTTACGTCAACTACGCGCACCAGGCGGCGGATGTATTCGACGTCGGTCACGCGGCGCCGACACTGTCCGGCGTCAAAGTGTGTCGACCAGCCAACCTGGAGCTGCTGTTTCTCATTGACCAGCTCGCTTCGACCTCGTGCTTCGTCGACGAGACCAATGCCTCCATCTTCACTCTACTGCAGAATTCGGCAGCCTCCGCGTTGTACGTCGACAGCAGCCCGCGCGTCGTCGAACAATACACAGACGACGACGGGAACCTGACAGCTGACGCCACCACTGCCAGAGACGCCGTCGACGTTCGCCAGGACAGCGGAGACAGTCTACTCAGCACAGACACCGACAGAACCACGCTGGCCGGCGCGACTGGATGCGAGACACACTTGAAGACGTCGTCCGTAGCGGTGGACTGTTCTGAGGTAACTGGCGAGCGTCGCAGGCAGGTCCGCCGCAGACACCAGCATAGCGGTGAGCAGGAGAGAGAGAAGACGCATGCCGCGGCAGCTCAGATCCCGAATGCTGCCATCCTACCTCGCCGTCGCGTTCCAGACGTTCGAGGCACCGTCTGCGTCAGTCCGGTGAACAAAGATAACGACAAGCTGACGTCGACGACGGCGAGCGGAATGCATGAGGTAGAAGGCCGACATCGACAGCGTGGTTTCTTGCCGCCGCTCGACCTCGACGCCACAAGGTCAACGACTGTGACCAAGTACAACCGTGTTGGCCTGAGCGCCGTCCAGCTGACGTCATTGCGTACTGGACTGGCCGATGATGCGGGTCTACATCGCCAGCAGCAGCAGCCACGCTCACCCGCTGAAGCGCAGCGTAGGCTGCCTGACGTGTTCGTTGATCGCAAACCTCCTCTGCCGGCGGCGGCAAAGCGACCCGAACCATCTGTTGGCCGCGGCCTACATCTGCCACCGGTAAAGAACACCCAGCGTATTCCGCGACAGGCTCCACGCGTCTTCCCGCCGCCACCACAACATCGCCGGTCACACCCGTTGGCACCAAGACGTCCCATGACCCCGCCCAACCGCAACGTGCTCACGTCGAGAGCCGTCTGGCCGTCGATGGCGTCTGGGCGCCCGGTAGAGGACGACTGGACGCGGAGAGCGGCGGCGATGAGACGGCGTATTCGCCTGACGCCCTTGGACCATGCCGCCACCATCTCCACCTGGCACTGACCGCTGCCGACTTCTTAACAGCCCATGCAATACAGCTGTTCACAGTTCATAGTAAATTCTGAATTTTGTAAATTGTTCAAATGTTGCATATAAACTATGAATAAATTAGGCAGTTCTCTATATACTTTCAGTTACTAACGCAGTTCATGCTTTGGTTTTTAACTGGTTGTCAGTTTTTGACTCGGTTCATCTGTTTCTTCTTGTCTGTCCTATTAATGCAAATTTACATACTTTGTCCTACTTTTAATCATATTTTGGATGCTGGTTGTTTTGAAACGTTTATTTATCTCTGCCTTGAAATCATACTTTGTCTAAATAAAATGTTGTTACCAAATGTTTAACATTTTTCTGTTTAATGTGGTGCAGCTGGTACTTCGGAAGGAATTATTGCATGTAATTTTTGTCAACTACTGTACGATACTGGTACTTAACATCGTTATGCCGAAAGTAAACGTTGTCATATTCCACTGTACATGGTTTATCTGGGCTTCGGGGCTATTACATTTAACCAATTAGTCAAAGGCCTTTAATCATCTAGTAGTAGTTGTAGCTATAGCTGGAGAGCCAGGCAAAATTTTTTTCAGGTAAGCAACGTACGATTTCACCGATTTCCCGTCGGCCAAATTTTACGAAATTTGAACACAACACGTCGATCGGTGTCACAATGAAAACTTTTGGAACAGAATTTTGAAAATTTTACTGTAAGGGGTCGTTTTTCCAAAGAAAAACAAAAATTTCTAAATTTTTTAAACATCTTGTGACTTAGGCCGCCATAACTCTGCAATGATTACAGATCGCCAGAAATTCACTACAAAAATTACCCTCTACGGAATTTCTAGTTTCCATTTCTAATGCTGGAATCAATTCAGTCATTCCCATGGCCTGTACACTACTTACAAGAAACCTCCCCAAATTTACTGTGACGTCTGACGAGAGTTGACAACAAGGTAGATAATGCTGACATCACTCAGTCGCAGGCAGCCAATCACCATCGACTATTGAGTCACGTGAAACTAGGCCTCGTCGAATGCAGGAAGTAAACAGCTTGTGCTCAGACAGTGGAGAGCTTCGAGCCGAATACTGTATTGTGGGCATTCCACACAATACAGCCATCTAGTTAGTGGTGCAATGAACTAGGTTGAGGTTGTATGAGCACATGTCAAGAAAGGACCAGAATGATTGGGTGAAAAATGCATAGATTATGATGCGGTAGGTGCAAGACCTAGAGGCAGACCAAAGAAAACTTGAGTGAGGTTGTAGAAAAAGACAAATCCAACAAGGAAGATGCTGTTGAACATAGTAAATGGAGAAAGTTAATTATACATACCGTATAATACCCAAAAAGATAGGGAGTGAGCGAATGTTTCTTTTCTGGTACTGGCTCATCTGGGTTGTGCCAGATAAAGGACCGTTAAATGGGTTGTTGTTGTTCTGTATCATAAAATTTTTTAGAATCAAAGAATACTACTGTATCCTGTTTTAACTACAAAATAATGACATGCGAGTGCCAGAAGCTATGAAGAATGGTTATCCTGGACAAATTCTTGGATCCCTTTGTTTACACAAGGAAATGATTTTTCTTACAATTGTATTCCACATTCTGGGACCACGTGTGCATGATTCAACATGGCCAATGACAGTAAACCGATCAAATAAACAGCAAATAGCACGTCAGTTAAAACACTTATTTAACAACCATTAAAAATGACAGCCCCAATGCAGTACTGTCATTTCTTTTACTGGGTTATGACATCGCTTTTCACTTGTTACTGAATACTGACGGTACTTTTCTTCACCTTCGAGATGAGCAGCCCTATGACAGGCCACTCAGCACTAAGGCCACAATAGGTTTGACCCATTGCACATGTTAGTTATGGTAAGGTTTGCTTATGTTTCCTCTGTCAACTCAGAAACAACTAAGAAGAGTAACATAAATTTTTTTGCAGATAGTCAAGCAGATGCAGAGCACATATTTCAGAAGTTTCTAAAAATACAGTTAAAAGCAGTTATTCGGTAATTTTCTCACAATGAACACAATATGGACAAAAAGCTGCTGAATATTGTTACTTGCAGAATTAATTGCTGTCAAAAAAATGCCAGTTAATAAATAGAAAGACTGAACATAACCATGCAATAAAAATGAAATTAACCTAAGGTAATATGAAACAAAATTCAGATACTGCTATTGCTCTATGCTATATATTCAACCTAAAACAGTCTGCAGTACATGTGTAACCCCACTAGAATGTGTCATTAGAACTTATTTTTTAGTAATATGATCATTAAGCATCAAATTTGCACATTTGCACTATTAACACTGCCGCAATAATATTTCCACATACAATGGTCATTTCAATACAAGAACCTAAAATGCACATGAATCTAAGCAAACAACCAAATTGCCTGATGAATACCAAATGAAAATTAACAGAAAGTTATTCATCAACACCAGAGTATTTGTGTGCACGGTCATCGACAAAAACAGCTTGAGCACACATACAGGTACCATGATGATACGGGTTGCTGAAAATGCAGGACTAACATGCAGGGGTGGAAAATGTGGGGCATGAAGGACCATTTATGAAGTAAGAACATAGTGTAATATATAAGCACACTGCGCATCGAAAGTGCTGCAACTGAATATCCATTAAATGTTGAAAAGAACACTGCAAGTACCAGCTGGTTCTGGTGTTAAACATAGCATGAGCAGTGAAACTTTATAGTATTTCAAGTGGAGGAGAGAAACAATCATTCTTTTTTTGCATGTGGTCACTTATACAAGTACCGGGTATTGTACATCGATCATGACAGTTTTAGCATGTTATAAAGAATGTTCCACTATGCAAAACGCAGCTATTGCTATGTGCAGAACGTATGTATGTTCTTTGCCTTCATCATTTCTTACTCCATTTAACATTATATGTATGTGATCAACAATGTGTGTTTCACCTGTGACAATTCAAATACAGCACTGCATTCTGGTCCTGAACTTTCAACTTTCCACATTTTCCAGACCTACACTTCCATCCTCTAAAGTTCCCCACTTTCCAGTCCTGGGTTTTCAGTTGACCCGAACACATTTACCATGTAACTGTATATGACATGTTTGTTATGTAACGATTAGTCACGAATGAAGTACATGTAGCAGTTCTAAGTCTCTGACTCACAGAAATAATACCATAAAAGCAATGAACTGATAGAATCAATCTGTGAAACAGAAAATCAATTAAATCAAACGACAAAAATGTAAGTATGCTGATAAAGTGTTGAGTCAATGTAGATTATGACAGTCGGCAGACAAGCATAGTTAGCTCATGGTGTACATTGCGAACAGCCATCTTATGACACATCTGAAATAAAAAAACACCAAAATGTGACATTAAGTAAGACCTGTTAAATAATATCAGTTGGTTGGTTGATTAGGGTTTAACGACTTTCAACAAATATCTTGTATTATGCATAAACAACCTGTTGTATGGGTTCTGAGGCATATGTGACACCTGCAAAGCATCCAGTACAACATATTTTGCTGCTATCAACACCACTACTGTCACCTGATATCAACTGCTGAAACACACAATTTACTGCATGCTCTACTTTGTGTTGTGTAACAAGTGTAGGAGGTAATGAATGACCAGAAATGTGCAGACGTGGACGCGTCCATGAATACGTCCGCAAGCTTTTCACACGTCCATGGATGGACGCACTATGCAACCTTACCTGTGGACACGGGCCGGACACTCAAGTGTCCAAGGTCAATTGAGCGTGCTTAATGAGTGTGCTTAATGATCGTTAATTTTCACTTTCATCCGAAAGCTAGTACTTAATATAGTCTACCTGTGTGCAAAATTTGACAATTCTAGCTCCGGCCATTCCAGAGTTGTCATTGGGGGGGGCGCAAAATTTTAAATGACCCTGACCATGCCCCTTTTAAGTGTGATTTGTCATCCGTATGCTGGGACTTGATATAGCCTACTTGTATACAAAATCTGATCACTCTGGCTTCAGCTGTTCCGGAGGTATGATTGGTGCCCTCCAAAATTTAAATGGTTCACATGACCTAGACATGCCCCTTTCAGGGATGATTTGTAATCCGTGGGCTAGCACTTGCTATGATCAACCTGCCTACCAAATTTGAAGTCTGTATATCCACCCACTATGAAGATATGAAAGGGATAAAAACGGTGGGTGGTTTGTAGTAGTCAGGGTCACCTAAGGTCACTGAAAATAGTGCCATTCAATAGAGCACACATGAGTTCCTATTAGCCTTCCATAGTAACTATGTCCCTATCTTGCACCATTTCCGAGATATAGCGAGATATTGGTCAAAATGGCCAATTTTAAACTACCCTACCTCTATTTGGGTTCCCCATTGGGGGTGACCCATTTGGGATTTCGCAGAGATCTTTGGTGTCAGCAAACTAGTATCCCTGGGCTATCATACGGCATTGTTTGCGTGATCCTAGGTTTAGCCGTCTTAGTAGATCACAGACTTGAGACAGACAGATGGACACACGATGACAGTGTCGTGTGGATAAAAACAAAAATTACTGTCAAGATTTTCAGCCAACAAACATGTTCGTTGATCAGATCAAATATTTTCACCACTTCAGCCAACTTTAAGCTAAGATGTTCCAATGGTACGCTGGTCGCAGCTAACATTAGAGCTACTGAGAGTAGTTGAAAACTGGCCAAGTCCTCACACCAGAAGGTGAATTTGATGCTCTGTGTCCACTGACATGCTATGGCTGAAGTATAGACTGACACTGCAGTGGCCAGGTCCAGATGCTATGTCTCTAGGGGCTGCAAGCATGCACAGTGTGGGATGGGAATGTCATGTTATGGTCCACTGCTCAATTGTAGACAGCAACTCAGCATGACAGGCATTGACGAACTTATGGCAAGCGTACTTTTCGTGGAAGAGCTGCCTATGCAGCAAGATCGTCAATGCACTAATTTCCATTAGGGATGTACCGGATTGTAAATTTTACTATCCGGCCGGAAACAGAACTGGATAGCCGCATGACAACTTTATGTCTCACATTATACACCACCACCGTGCAATTTGCCGGATCGATGGTAAAATGTTGCCAAATACTACTACTTTTCTTAGTATACACTGTGTTCCAAAAAAAAGGAAGACACCGAACTCATGGCCGTAACTCTGTCATTTTTTAACCGATTTTCAAAATTCTTTCACTGACATACTCAGCGGTAAATTTGCAGCACAGTGATAATTAAAGATGCCACCACACCTTAAACGTGTCGCTACACAACCTTGGGAAAGTTAAAAGTCAAATTTACCTCTAATTACGGAGGTAAGCCTTAGAAATCATATCATATTTAACACAAAATTAAACGTTTCATGTCACATAGCTGTGCAGACAGGCATACTGATAACGTCACAACAAGTGCTCGTAGTGTCCACCCTTGTTCTCACACAAGCACGAAGATGCAGACGCCATTCATCAACTGCGCTGTCAATGATGCTTTGGTCCATGCCATGCCAAACATGAAGCAACCCCTGCTTCAGTTCGTTGATACTGTGCAACCATGGCTGGTAGACTCGCTCCTGGACGACGCCCCATATCTTGTAGTCCATTGGGTTAAGGTCGGGGCTGTTTGGTGGCCATAGATCCGGATCTAAGGCATACCTCCATAATTAGAGGTAAATTTGAACTTTTAACTTTCCCAAGGTAGTGCAGCGACACGTTTAAGGTGTGGTGGGATCTTTAATTATCACTGTGCTGCAAATTTACGGCTGAGTATGTCAGTGAAAAAATTTTGAAAATCGGTTAAGAAATGACAGAGTTACGGCCATGAGTTTGGTGTCTCCCTTTTTTTTTGGAACACGGTGTATATTTCAATTCTTCTTTTATGATCTTTACAATAATAAATTTTTAAATTGCATTTTATTTACGTTTGTTTGTTTTTATTTACTTCTGCGAAAAATAGCACTTCTTGGCTCTGTTACATAAGTAAATTGTCCGATTGCATTATCCGGCACCAGCCAATATTTTTGCCAGAACCGGATAGCAAAAAAATGGCCGGATATCCGGCCAACCGGAACCGGATATTTGGTACATCCCTAATTTCCATATCATGTGACTTAGTGCTGTGCGGTTCTGGACTGTCATCAATCGGTTCGGTTTCAGATTAAAACCGTGGTTTCGGTTTCGATTTCAAAGCCGTCACCGCACTACCTTTAATAAAAAGTATAATCAGCCTTTAACTTGCCTATGCAGCACAAATAAACCTAAGTCCCTTCAGCAAAGCTCAACACGACACAGCAGGCGGGCAATTAAGGCCAATTAGCATTAATCAGCAGACCCGCCGGGCACTGCGCATTGAACGCTGTTGCACCTTTTAATTGGCGCGGTAGATCTGCCTTAACACAACCGAATTTTAGTCCACGGAGTATCTGAAATAAAACCGTTAGTTAGCCTGCAAAATTTGGAGGTTTCGGTTTCTGTTCGGTTTTGGATTAAAACCGTGGTTTCAGTTTCGATTTCAAAACCGTCACAGCACTAGTTGCTACATTATCTAGTGTAATAATCAGCACACTTTTTGACTTATGATGGTTAATGGCCAGGTTTTTTTTGCCACCTTATAATAATATCTGCAGTTTTCAATATCTCACCTGTGTAACTTGTACTTTCAAGTATCATTAATTATCATTCTTTCAGGTCGTAGAACTGAAACAGCATTTTCTACTGTGTTAATTGCAAGTTTGCTTTGTCTTTACCATATAACAGTAAGTAATCATATTTGTATTTCATACTGAAGTTGCAATGTGAAAACAAACTTGAGAATCACTTAGGGCCGGTCTTTCCACCGCAAATTAATCCCCCATTAACGTTAATGGGAGATTAACTTCCCTTAATTAATGGAAGTTATCTCCCATTAACGCTGATGGAAGATTAATTTGTGGTGGAAAAACCGGCCCTTACTGCTTACAAAAAGATGAACTGATCTCTTTTGGGGTAATTTGTCAGTTACAGTTTTTGTGTATTTTGTGCCGTCACAGAGTTGAAATTTCATCATATTCCAGTTGAAGAATTTGATTGTCCAAGTCTGCAGCAGATGCACCAAGTACACAGAATCTTACGTCAAGCACAAGAGCAACACGAGGTATTTTATGTGAATTTTAGACATCCTGCTTTCTACTGACTCAGCTGATGGTCAGGAAGAGCCCCAGAAACCTAACCTCCTCCAGTTGTGCCATGGGTTCTCTTGGCAGACGCCAGTACCAGCATTGGAGGAGTTGTGTAAAGGGAACAGTGACTGCTTTCATCTGGAGTGCTGTTGTTGATGAAGAGAATGTGAAAATGTGAGGCAAGTGAGTAGATTGTCCGACTTGGCGTTATTGTTGTGAGATTCCTACAGTCCTTTGACTCTGATGGTTGGGTAACAGGAAAGACGAAGTGGAAGAGACAGTGAGGTCCATTGTGAGGCGGCTCATTCAGTCAGTGAGGGTTGTTAGACCAAATTGAGCCAGCATATGGGTATATGACAAGGTGAGCTGGATGGCCGGTTCAACTAACAGAGAGCACCTTTAACAAACTAGATGAGTATGCCAGCAGTTCTGATAACATGACCTACTCACTGTTTCTTTCTTATTGGTGGCCAGTACTCATTGCATCTACCCATAGAGGGATTGCCAGACTAAGATGACCTGGGTGGCTGGTTACATGCGGAGGTGGTTTTCCATCCAGAGATGGTCACCCATCCCAGTACTAACTGGGCCCAATGTACAGTAAGTTTGTTGATCAAGACGAACACGCTGCCACTTGCCATGTGATTAACCTTGTGATTTACCTTGTGCAGCCTCACCTGCAGATGATGCAACCAGCAAGGCCGAGGGCTCAGTGAACTAGTCCATGAAAAAGCCCATCCAGTTGTCCCTGATATAGCACAATCTCGACTTGAATGTATTGATGCTGGGTGCATCCACCGTCTGTTGGTCCAGCAGATTCCACCTATTAATGACCTTGCTTGAAAAAAAATATTTAGTAATATCCCTAGTGCACCGGGTCTTAACCAGTTTGCATGTATGACCCCTAGTACCTTTACTATTTGTATCCAAG
>Ga0209780_1001033_pt1 | contig 17292 bp, 12 predicted proteins | sample WorMetexBAHAMAS2_FD_187384 | JGI IMG/M metagenome (GOLD analysis project Ga0209780, IMG submission 187384) | Marine gutless worms symbiont microbial communities from Max Planck institute for Marine Microbiology, Germany - Inanidrilus exumae... | ecosystem: Host-associated > Annelida > Digestive...
GAAATACTGCACGGTATAAAGAAGTCGTCGGCACAGCAATGTTTTGGCATCAAACTAAAGCACAATGTTTTGTTCTGTGTGTACTAGGTGAATTTAGTGCTTGAAACACACTGGTGTTGCATAATTGCATTTCCCTTGCTGGTCAAATGCTGAAAAATAATGATAAAAGTAGCCCAATTTTAGCTGAATTTGCGGAAAATTGCACGCCATAGCAAAAAAATTGTGGAAACTTACAAAAAATAACAGCCAAAATTGCCAACTTGCAACAAAAGGTGAAAATCGTGGAAAAACTGTGGCCCACAAGATTGTGATTTTCTGCAAGGACTAACTAACCCCTACACCTGTAACAAAACAAAGGAAATGTGCATTAAAGCCGCGATTAACGCACTATTAAATAATTAATCACGAAATTACCGCAATTTTAATCGCTCAACAGCCCTACAAATAACCAGTTTTATCACCATGTTTATTATCTTCATTATCCATGGTACTGGCATCAGTGAGCCGGCATAAAATGAGCAATGCTTCTTCCATCAGGAGTCCAGTGACTGATGAAGAGAGCATGAGATCACGCCACTGCAGCGTTTGGTTTACTACAAAAGTTCACAGCAATAACTTAAGATACCAGTAATTATGACCGACCAACTAGTTATGACATCTTACATGCACTGGATGAATACAAGAATGCAGCGCGGAATCTTCAACAGTGTAATGATAAACGAGCCGAAAGCAACAGAGCCCAGATGATGAGAAATCAGCTGCCAAACTGACTTTCCAGTAACACATGCCAAACTGCTTCTGTCTCTGTGCAAATACAAAGAGAAAGTAGCATGAACACTGTCAAGAACATACTCAAACGTGGCACATAGATGCAATGAAAGTAGAATGTCAAACTTACTCCAGCATCCCAAAACAAGCACAAGATGTGAGCAGTTAGTTAGGTCACACAAATTACGACTCTTTAACTTCTGCTCTTTATTTAGCAAGTCAATTTTTCACAGTCATGACAGGTTCCAAATGTATCAATAGAAATAGTTCTGTAAGCTGCTCACTGACTTAGCCGCCAGCCATGTTTGTTCGTTCGTTTGTTCATTATTACGGGCAGAAGTCCAGCATATGCTACACCTCAGCACTGAGATCTCATAATGGTCTAGTGTGCAATTCCAGGGAGAAGAGGGCAATTGGTAGGTGTGTGCTAGGGTATGCGTGAAGTGTAGGGTGGGGATATGTAGGACGTGAGCAGCTTGTTGGGTATTTGTAGCATGCCCCCTCTAGACGTGGCCTACTGCCTGACTTAGCCCTGACTGGTGCTGTGTGCTCCACAGCGCCTTTTAGCTTCAGACACGCCGGCGCAGTTAACAACCTTGACGCTGCTACTTCCAGGTGTGGGTAAATACGTAAGTAATAACATCTATACAGTGTGTCATCATAAGAATATATGTAACAGAGGTACTGGGTTAGCAAATGGGTTTATATGCTTTTCGAGTTTATCTATATGAAAAAAATGGAGGAAGGGAGAGAATTCGAGATTGCTGGTGCTGCAATACAAAAAAGAGCGAGAAGCAAAAGCCATACCACATGTTGTGTCAAGAGACAACAAATTCACAAGGTTGAATGTGTGTCATCAGCATAAAATGCAAAAAACCTATATTACATTCACGTAATTAGTCAGTAATAAAAAACATAAATACATAAAGTTTAAAAAAGATACCTTGAAAAGAACCAAGCGGCAACAGTGGTAGTAATGACAAACTGGTGACACGCAAGTGTGAATTCCCAAATCCAAATCAAGGCAAAAATATGAATCAGCCAGCAATGTCTAATTCCAGGAAAATTACTAGTGACATATTCAACACTCTCAAAACCTTTCTTCCAGTTAACCTCAGGTGTTCCTGTCAAAAAATAGCTACAACAATTTGCAGTTTGCTCATTCTACAAATTCAAAGAACTACGTGCTCATTTTTATCCACACCACAAACACACGTCAAAACTATTTGCACAACATAACTGCAATAAGCCTCGTCATAGTGCAGCTGTTTCACTAGCTGTGCGTCACTACCCATGTATGAAGCCTACGATTCCATTATAATGTCTGGTTGGTAAACATTCCTGCTAGGGCTGATGAATTAATGCGTTAAATAACGCATTAACGTGTTAAGTAATCACGATTTACAAAAATTAATGCCACTAAAATTTTTACTGCAAACTAGTCAACACCAGTAGAAAGATTCAATAAAAACCTCAAGATAATTGAACTTTACTCCTTTAATAAACAAGCACTTACTTATCGGTTGCAGCACTACTCTAAATTACGTCTGATTTCACTATTCTACGATGACATTTTTCTGCTAATGTCATTTAATTTCTATGCTGAGACGTCATTCACAGAGTTCTGCGGATATTTTGGTGTCAGCATCTTTCTGCAACCGCAGAAATACCGTCCGCATCCGCAGCTGTCCAATGAGACCAGGCATCTGCAGACGGTCGATATCCAGTCTCACTGGCAGCAGCAATGTCAGCAATGTACTCCGTTCTACCATTGACTAAAAACTTCAGTACAAAAGGAATCAGTGATGTTATGAGTTATACAGATCAGGCCTACTGAACGGTTAGTTGATTCCAAAATCGAAATTGAAAATCAACGTTCATCAAGCATGCACACTACGACCTTACAAGGACGCAGTGCATCTGCAGGTGTCCGCAGCTACACGAAAGGTTGCGTCCGCGTCCATGCAAAAAGCTTGTGGATGCGTTCGCAAACGCGTCCACACATCTCTCGTCATTCATTACCCATTACACTTGTAACATAAAAGAAATGGGCGTTAAATCCGCAATTAACGTGCGATTAAAATAATTAATCGCACGACTAACGCGATTAAAAGATTAATCGCCCAACAGCCGTAATTCCTATTTCCAAGATATGAAATTCAGAAATGTTTTAAACAGCTGAACCGACTTCCAAGGTAACGTGTTCTCATAGTGCCTGTCAGCAGTGTGTCTATTTTAAAGGTGTGACTGGAAATCTAGCTGTGTTTTTACGATCTATGTATCATAATTCTGTTGTAATGTCTATTTGGTGAACATTTCTGCAACATGATAAACTACAAGATGGACTTTGATGCCCCAGCATGGATATGGATGGCTTCGCCATTGAGATGGCCTGCTGTGACCTTGACATTTGACGTCCAAAATCTAACTATGTCATCAGCAGGGACTAGCGGCTATTGCGGGTAAGTTTCATCAAGATTGCTCAAGCCGTTTATGAGATATCATGGTAATAACATCTATCAGGACACATGAATGAATGAACGGACGGACAGCTAAACAAACACCATGCCTTCACTGACATTGTCGGGTGGTAAAGACAAACTACTGTTAGCTGGTAGAGGTTTGATACAGTGATTAACTCTCACCTATGCAATACATGTGATTTCAGCAGATACCTACATGAGGCATTGCGATAGCCAAAACTACAGAAAAGTCCAATACACAAAGGTGCACACAAACATTTTAACACAACACTAAAGACATCTTTCAGTTCAAAAAATATTTCTGCTGAAGTGGTGAGCTTCTTCAATAAATTAAACTTTTATCAGCTGCATGTAAGTCATTCACTTATGTAACATCTACAGGAAACTATATCAAATACATATACATAAATATTCAATACAGCCTAAAAGTATAATAAACCACGGCTTAAAACAAACCTAGTGTTATAATGTATGCATAAATTACAATCCAGTATGTCATGAATAGAATGCGAATGAGTATCAGCCACAGAGGTTGAACAAGCAACATTGGAACTGCAGTCAGACATTTGGCAGCTTCATAGAACAAGTCAATAACGTCACCAATACGTCGACACAGCACAAGCAGTATCAACAGAAGAGGCAGCTGAAATAACATATAAAATCTTCAAATATTCGTTAATTCTATGTACACATCACAGTGTGACACTGAAAAAAATTATAACTTTACAATAAATGTTTCATGTACTCCTTCTTCACAGGCCTATTTGAACTTAGGTTTTGGCATACAAAGTCGTGCTGTACAAGGTACAAGAAATCCACATGCAAGTGACAGTGAAAATTCAAACCAGTTAGGCTTAAGAAAGATGAAATCTTAAAATAAACTGTATGCAGATTGATGTTCAGCCTTCAGAAAAAAATGTTCTCTTTTTCAGGATCAAGACAAGGAAAAATATACCAGTTGAACAACAACTGAAAACAGTATTAGCCTCACACCACTATATATCGAGCAATATTCACAGAATAACAGATAACCAGTATTGACAGTGAGACGGCTGCTAGTATTACACACAACATCTTACCGTGAACACCGATGCTACAATGGACAGCGTGAGAAACATGTTTTCAGTGTTCACACTAACAAACAGCAGTGGTATCTGAAACTCAGACTCATTGGTTACGCTGATACTCTTGTTCAGCGTTTCATTCAACGTCCCACTGGCTTCAAAGAAAGTCTGATTGAATGTCTCACTGGTATGATTGAAGCTTTCACTCAAAGTATCACTGGTTTCAGTCAAAGTATGGCTTTGAGTCTGGCTGAACTGACGTTTTTTATGCTCTTCATAGAACTTCCACCACAATACCATAGTGCCAACTGATGCAAACACAAACACACACACACACACACACACAGTATTCTACTACAATTGCAGGAACAAAAAAACAAATAAAAACAATTATTAATTTGACTTTGTCCCCGTCGAACGTATACTCAAGTTTGAATATAGAAGTAACATTCTTGTGATATGGAGTGACTAGACTGCTCTGACACAATCCCCACTGGGCAACGAAAAGGGCGATCAGCCAGTAAAAACATGCATCAGTCACAAAAAGTTAAAAGGAAAGGAATCAGAACAAATGTACAAAGAAAATCAAGCGGGTAACCAGCTGGTGCAGCCTGGTAATGTAATGGTTAAAGCACTGGACTCACAACTCAAATGTTAGCAGGTTCAACTCCCAGCTATTCCGCTTTTAGGTAACAACAACCTTAGGCAAGTTGTTCACAAGCAGTATAAATTGACTGATTGATTGAGTTAAGATTTTACGTTGCACCCGACACAAAATAGGTCATTTCGGTGACGTTCTTCTTAGCCAATCTCTTGGCTTAGTACTGAAGAACTAAATCAAGCACAACAAAAGCAAACATGCATTCATAACAAAACAAGGTTCCCACTCTCTTGGTTACAATAATTTCCAGGACTTTCCAGGACCCCAGAACCATTTCTCCAGGACCCTGTCATACACCAGCGACGTTTAAATATAAAGACAAACAGCAGTTACTATGGGGTCTGGGGTGGAACCCAGCCGCCAGCGAATTTTTCATATATACAGATAAAATCTGAGCGAATTTTGGCAAGCTTTCGCATCTGCACCTGAATCATTGTGTCTGCCTCCCACATCATAGCCTTAAAAATTCCAGGACTTTCCAGGACCATACACTAAAACTCCCAGGACTTTCCAGGACCAAACCCATTTTCCAGGACTTTCCAGGGCCTGAAAATTTTACAGGACTTTCCAGGAGGCGTAACACCCTGACAAAATATACTACAACATAAAATTAACACTAAAAATTAGTCCCGTACGGGGACTGACGGTCGACTTCCGCTACGGCAGACTAGGGCAATTATCAAAAATCCAGCCGGAACAAATTCATATATTGTGCCCTAGTTTAAGAATCAGTGGTCATTTGCCAGCTCCCATTTTAAATGGAGGTGCATCACGTTTGAGAGCAGAGTCAGTAATGCCGTTGACGAAGGCGTTGCTGAAGTTGCGAAACAAACGTAGCGGTTCGCGGTGTTTTGCACAAAGTACACATCATATGCGCACCGCACTTTTGTCAATTATTTCATCACGAATCCAAATTCCATTTGGATCAAGAGTTTTAAGCCAAGACTGAAACGTTTTCTCTGAAATTCCACTCATAACTTAGTTGTTGTTTACATTTTACCTCCACCGGAAACTAAATATCCGTCGTCATGAATATTCATGTCATAAATATATCAAGTTTTTGATGGAAGTAGGCTATTGCCGCTGATTAACGCGAATTGACGATTGTTTATGGACAAACATCTGCAAAAATGCACTTTATTTTACGTTTGTTTTGAGTAAATAAGATACGGAAAATATTGATTCGCACAAATTTGCGCCTGAAATCTCACTTTGTGTAGCAAAAGCCCAATTTTACGGCGCATTTTGTGAAGCGATACTGCTTGGCGTAATTTGGTTGATTCTGCAACTTTTGGGTCCCGGTGACCTTGACCTTGACCTTGGATCCGGATCAAGGTCATACTGTTCTGCATCTGTCATCGAGTACTACCTGTATACCAAGTTTGATAGAGATCGCATAAACTTAAGAAAATAACTTGTCAGACGTGGTTAGGACCAAAGTTCAGAGGTCACGTGACGGAAAACGAAAACGAATTTCAAAAATCTGACCAGTTAAATTTTAGATATTGTCCTGTAGTGTAATAATCTACCATCAGTCTTTAGATTGATCGAATTTTGCAAAGGAGATAGACTTTGAATTTGGGTGATTTTGCAACTTTCTGGTCCCTGTGATCTTGACCTTGACCTTGGATCCCGGTCATGGTCATACCGTTGTACATCTCTCATCGAGTACTACCTGTATACCAAGTTTGATAAAGATCACATAAACTTTAAAAAATAACTTGTCAGACGTGGTTAGGACCAAAGTTCAGAGGTCACGTGACGAAAAACGAGGACGAATTTCAAAAATCTGACCGGTTAAATTTTAGATATTGCCCACTAATTTAAGAATCCGTGATCATTTGCCAGCCCCCATTATAAATGGGGGAGGAGATAGCCCTTGAAAATGGTCGAATTTCCGACTTTCATGGGCTCGTGACCTTGACCTTGGATGCGGGCATGGTCATTACTTTTTTCGCATCTCTCATCGAGTACTACCTGTATACCAAATTTCATCGAAATCGAAGAAACTTTTTGTGGACGTACGGCAATTTGACACCTATATTATTATTATTAGGTCGACTTCCAAAGTTTGGAAGTCGACCTAAAAACTAAACCCAGGTTTGGTCGCCTCCTGTGACCTCCAGCCTGGTCTATTCCGGAAGGAATAGATAAGTCAGGAAGTAAATGAGGTAGGAAGTAAATAAGTAGGGAATAAAATGTAAGAAATTAAGAACTTAACGAAGGAAGTAAACAAATAAACTATTTATATAGTCCAAAATTAAAAAATAAATCAGGGTACATTATCACCCAGGAGCACATACAGGGACAGTATAAACCGGTACCAGTCAAAAGGCGATGATGCCTTATGACAGCTGGGAAGGTAACTATAGGTATGGTGCTGCACTGGCAATGTGTCTGACTTAAGCAGTCTACCCACCTACAGGCTCTATGGCCTGGTAAAGGACATGAGCACACCATTCCGCAAGGGGCTGGTCAGCTTTTACCTTTTTAAAAGTCAGCTGACCCAGACTTGCCTGAAAATGTCCATTAAACAGCGTGTGCACCCTGTGTGTGTATTCTTCTAACAGACTATATGACTAAAGTACAGGAAACAGTTAAAACGAAAAGAAGCAGAAGAGAGCAAAACCTAAGCTGCCACCAGCCGATAACCCCACAATGAGCCAGATGAGGACAGCTGCAAAGAACCGCATCAGCAACACTGCCAGAAAGCACATCACTGCAGCACAGACACCAGTGCCGTGATATGTCACAATCATGCACAGCTTCCACATACACAGGAAACACTTTGTACATGACATCGACAAGACTAAGACGAAACAGTCATGGTTGAGTAGTTAAGGGGATAGTCTCTCATCTTTATTATCCAAGTTCATCACGCTGACAATAACTGACTTATTATTGGTGTCAAAAACGGTCATTATCACCCGTTTTAAAAGCTGGTTTCCTAGAGAACACGGATTGGCTACTTCCCCTCGTTTTCGTCCTCCATTAGCTCCAGAACAGAATGTTTACAGACAGATTTTTACTGGCCAAATGTCCTTCTGTCACCCCACCAACAGTGTCAAGCCACTGAAGCAAACGAAGCACTGACCCCAACCAAAGGTCCAGCCTCATCCTTACTTCACCAAGTCATATATCCTGAATATCACCTGCCACCTAGCAAACGTCCACGCCTCAGATTTGAGCCTGTGCTTGATTACTGTGCACGTTATAAATGCTTTTAATGATTGACTGATTGATCATCCACCATCCTCACCTGCTGGCAGGAGGGCACTGATCCCTTTATACTGACTCTGACATCAGTACCAGTCTAATATGAATCACAGGTGGCGTCAGAAACAGTAAAAAGGTAAAAGATAAAGGCTTCCCATACTCGTTACCAAGCGTTGGGCCCAGAGCTAATCCCACTGTACAGGCAGTCAACCCGCAGTCATCAACCCGGCGGGAGCTGCCATTACTCGGAGACAGGAGTTTTTAGGTCTTTGGACCGTGTGTCTGGAACTCTCTGCCTGTTACTTGTATAGTTTAAGACACTTTTGAAGACACTTTGGTTTGTCTATGGCTGCAGCACATAGTGACTGTTGTTTTTTGCGCCATGTACAAATATTCTTACTTACTTACTTACTTTACTTTCCACCAGCCCTGTGGTTACCTTCCCAGCCTCAGAGCATCACAGCCCCTTGGCCGGTATCAAGTTATACTGCTTGGCTACAGAGGCACATAGGTGTGAACAACTTGCCCAAGGTTGTTACGCAGCTTTGCCCGAGTAGGACTTGAACCAACGACCTGTTGATCGCAAGTCCAACGCTTTACCTGTTGTGCCACTGCGCCACCTAAGAAACAGTACCTGGCCAAAATGCTCTAAAACTCCATACAGGTATGTGTATTCACTTGCATTGGACAAGAGCATAAAGTCGAAAAGCTTCTCATGCACACCACAGCCTATGCAGTTTGAAGATTAACTGGATATACACTGGGTCACTTTAGCTTTCGCTAAAACCAAAGTGTAAGACCTTAGTCTAAAACCAAAGCTTAATCTAAATGGCTAAAACCTGGTTTTAGACCAAGTTCAAATTCAGCGAAAGATAAATTGATTTGGTTTTAGACTTAGTAATAATTGCCTATCTAAATACATTAGGACAGTTTGGTTTAAGACCAAATCGCTCGCTGAGACCAAACTTTGGTCTTAAACTTTGGTTTAAGTGGTAAGTTTGGTTTTAGACTTTGGTCTCAGACCAAAGTTTAGCGTCACTTCACATTTTGTACTAATTAGGTCTTAAACCGGACTTTTGGTCTTAGACTAAGATTTTAGACTTTGGTTTTAGCGAAAGATAAAGTGACCCACTCTCCTGCCGAAGGTTTGTTAGTACAGTAACTACAATAACATCAACAATAGTTCTAGTTTACAAACACTCAAGATGCAAAACTAGGTGATATGCAAAAAAGTGAATTTTTAAGAACCTATCCTAAATCACGTAGCATAAATCCTTTACTGGACTGAACATTTACTTACTAACGGCAATGACACACACAGCAAACACTTCGTGCCGCACGTTGTAAACATCATTAAGGAACTTTCGCAATAAGTTGCCTCCTCCTGACAAGCCTAAAAATTCCCGCAGGACATCGGACCTTTCAGCACTCAAATAAGATTCATCAGGAATACAACGTGACAAGAGAGAAACGCTGCAAATGCACAAGAAATATATACAGTCAGTTACACAAACACAAATAAAAGAACAAAATGTTTAATCACAACCTAAAATTTATATCAACGTATGTCAACATGCTCATCCTTCTGCTTCAAAATTTCCGAACATAACGTGTACATGACCTTATTTAGATTCATTTATATGACAGACATCTTAGGAGAGTCGCTAGTCTGATGACGAAACAGGCACAAGGAACTTAATCTTGGAATGTAAATATATCTTCACAGGAGCTAAATACACTGTGTACCAAAAAAGGAAGACACCAAACTCATGAATGTAACTCTGTCATTTCTTAACCGATTTTCAAAATTCATTCACTGACATACTCAGCGGTAAATTTGCAGCACAGTGATAATTAAAGATCCCACCACACCTTAAAGGTGTCGCTACACTACCTTGAGAAATTTAAAAGTTCAAATTTACCTCTAATTAATTATTAGTTTCTTCAATAATTTTTCTAAACCACCCTTTTTCCAGTTTTTCTCTAGAAACTCACTGATTAATCTGTGGGCTCCATAGCCTTTTATGAGATACAAATTTTCATAAGGACTTTGTACTCATCACTGAACACCGTTTCGGAGGTTTTCTAAAAGTTTTCAGTTTTTTCACAACATTTATTTATATAAGATCGTTTGCTGTTTACAAAGAATATTTAACACAAACCGGAAACTGAAGCAATAAGTAAGTAAACAAAATCTATTAAAATTATGCGCGAGTCTTAAATGATGGTTAATTTCACTTTAACCTGTTGAAAATGGCAATTTTTCAACAAAAATATTTCCCAAGGTAGTGTAGCGACACGTCTAAGGTGTGGTGGGATCTTTAATTATCACTGTGCTGCAAATTTACCGCTGAGTATATCAGTGAAAGAATTTTATAAATCGGTTAAGAAATGACAGAGTTACGGCCATGAGTTTGGTGTCTTCCTTTTTTCGGTACACAGTGTAGTATCATCAACACTCAGCATAATCAATTGTCTATCACCTTCATATGAAAATATGCCAGAATTTTCAAACATAGTAGCCAAGGAAATATTTTACATTAGTCACATGACTACAACTATAACGACTACTACTAGTAATTATCACACGATGCCATGCTAGCACAGTATATGCTGTGGTCGTATGTCTGTCTGTCTGTAGGCTCTGTCTGTCACAAGTAGGAGTTCTACTGAAATGGTTAAACATTGGATCATATAAACAACATAATACGATAACAACATCAAAGCAGTGTTATACCTCTTTAAAATAGGTAGTTTTGGACAAGGACCAACAGCTGAAGCCCAATTATGATTTCCGTAATCTTGAGGATCAACATCATAGCGACAAAGTCTAGAACCATTGCGAATGGCAAAATCTCTGGCTTGCTGCCATGTGGTGATATCTGTAGGTGGGCAGTGACGAACACAAACTTGCATTGAATGAAAAGGATCCGCGAAGCTCATTGAGAACACGTGTCTAGCAAAATCAACAACTGCAACTGTTATCGTCTGCTGTTTTCGTGTGATTTCAATGTTTTTACAGTACCCTGCATACATATACAGCTACTGGATTCAGTCTCATATGCACATGTGCCAGATACATAGCTACTGCAGGGAGACCACACAACATAATAAACTTACTTACTTACTTACTTACACTATATACCACTAAAAAATCTGGTTAGGTTAATTCTGTATGATAGTACATAACAATAAACAAGGCACTGTTTCTGCAATAATAACCGTCGAGTGTTGTAGATAAAGTCAGGCACTCAGTCATCAAAATGTCATGCTCACACTGGGCTGACACCTCAATGTTACAAAAAATCTGGAAAAAGCAGAAAAGTCCAAAATACTGGGAAAAGTTGCAGGGGAAAATACCTTAATTACCTACCAGTAATACTAATAATTTCAGTTTTTTGTTCAACCATGTCTCTTCTCTCTTCCATGCAGCTACTGCAGATTTGGACATGCCCTGAAGCACATCTGAGATAAATGTAGCAGATTTTTACAGTCCATACTCCCTTCCAGCCACCCAATCAACAGAGGGAACCAAAACACAAATAGGGAATAGGTGAATGTATTACTTACTGACGGAAATTTCAGGTTGATGAAGTGACATCATGGTTCTGACGTGCTTGTTTGCAATTGTGAGTAAAATTAATTTTAACCTGTAGGCCTAGGCCTATTTTAACATCTTGGTGTCGTCTCATGACCCACAAATGTCTAGTTTCGGTCTCGTCTCGAAATATGAACGTCTTGTCTCGGTCTCGTCTCGGCTGGTGATAGACCTGGGAGTCGCCGCCATTAAGTCGACTTGGTCGCTCCAAGTCAAGTCCAGTGTTTCAGTTCCAAGTCGACGCCGAAATTTTCCACTCAATTCGCCGCCGAATTATAGGATAAAAGTCACGACTTGTGGTCAAAATACAGTGTGAACGTGCAATAGACAGCATGCATCACGTAGTCATACTGGTTAAACTTAAGCCGTTCCAGATGTATTTTAGAGGGGACAAAACATTTACAAGAACTGATTAGAAGATGAGATAGCGAACGTGTACGTTTTACGACGACATAGTCACATAGTACATGTAGAGGCCAGAGCCTACGCCCATTAAACTGAGTTCCTAATATCCTACTATAACTAATTCGTCAATAGTAATCTATGCACGTAATCATCTGTGCATCTACGCCCATCAAACCGAGTTAGGCCTATCAGTTTGTTTTGCCTAAATAATCGCAGAATAATTGCGCAGATGGTATTAATATGGTCATAAACTATCCAAAGTAGATTATAAAACCGAGATAAGCCTAACATTTGTTTTACGGCGACATTGTCCACGAATGTGGTGAAATAATGCAAAATAAGGGCCATTACCTAATTCGGTAAAATAACGCAAAATAAGGGTCATTTCGCCGTTCAAAATCATTCAAGGTCACCGATTTTGGTACCAATCGAAAGTTCATATACGACTTCCTATTAGTGATTACTACTTAGTTACCTCCTATCTTGCACCGTTTCGGAGATACAACATTCCAAATGTTAAAATGGCTATATTTGGCTACCGCTCTTGCGTTCATACCCCCGACGGAGGGGTTCACCTGGGACGATATCCGTAAAGTTTTCTGTGGATGTCAATGGATGGCCAAGGTACCAAACGGCGAAGCAAAATTGCTGAAAATTTCAACTGGCGAAGTACGGTGCACGAATGGTACAGACGACGGACAGACAGACAGACAGACAGAGACAGACGGAACGGCGATGGCATATAGAGAACACGTTCGCTAAAAATGGATCACGTGACGTGACCACGCCCATTTCAGGGACGGTTTCTTATCTATAGTTGGGACTTGCTATGTTTAACCCATATACCAGATTTGAAGTGTCTACGACTACCTGCAGCGATGATGTGAAAGGCAACGCAAAATGTAAAAACTCTCGTTTTGAGCCACCCTCTGGGGGACTCAGGGGTAATGTACATGGTTCATCTATGGCTCGTTGAAAAGCACGTGGTGGACTTCCTATTAGTGCTAATTGAACTTTTGTCGCTAGCTATCACGGTTAAGGCACTATGAGCGGGTATTGGTCATAATCGTTGTGTTCGAAAGGGGGTTGGGTCAATTTCAGCGCAAATTTCAGGAGGACGGACGTCCAAATCGCCGACTTAAGTAACGAAAACTTCAAGTCAAGTCGAGTCATGAGGTGGTGACTTAGTCGACTTTCAAGTCATTTTGGTGCCAAGTCAAGTCGTGAATGCAAACCCAAGTGACTCCCAGGTCTAGCTGGTGAGGCCAACGTCTCGGTCTCATCTCGGTCTCATGCTTTAACGTCTCGTGCCCATCCCTGGAGGGAACAGACACATCCCACCTTGATCCATCATCTGTTTCCACTGCAGAAAGGATGTAACTCCCTTTACACTAGCTTTCTGATGGCAGTGAACTGCACATGTTCAAAATATACAGTAAACCTCATAAAACTCATAATCGCTTACAAACCATTACATACAAACTATACTGATTTTAAAATTACGGGACTGAGACACATATGCAACAAGTCATCTACACAAAGTACATGTAATTAAATATATTTCTTTGCATACACTTAACAGCAAAAATATAAGCTTAAGATATGAAGATGAACTGCCATTAATGACTATTTTCAAGACAAACAGTTAGTTAGTTAGTTAGTTCGAGTTTAACGTCCCCTTTCAGCACAAATATGGCTATAGTAGAGACAAAAGGTCAAGGGTGGAGAGCCATCTCTACCCATTGAAGGAAGGCCAGCGATATATTAACATCAACCCTGGCCACCTTTTTGTTCAGCAGCCACCCCAAACGGAAAGGGATCGAAAGGCTCATTTAAATTATTACGCCAGCGCCTACAACAGGCAAAGACAACTATCACACCGCAAGACAAAACTAAACCAAATACAACAAAATACGAGAATAAATCTTAACTTAGCAATACAGATAACATAATCATAATACAAAAACAAACTAAACCCAGGTTCAAGACAAACGAGATGCACTTCTTCTCACACTACACGCTGTATGGGCTGCAAACAAATGCGGTCTATGATGCGACAGACAGTGGAAGTTGTCCTGTCGTTTGCAAGTGGGGAAGTGAATGCGCAGGGGGAGGGGGGCAATGTCGTCGACTTGCTCTGCATTCATGCGGGATAAAGTGACGCAGCATTTAGATGACTATTGCTACTCAGTTAAATAGTGAGGGGCAGTTTTCAGAAAGTAGCACCCAGAAAGACCTCCAAGAGCACAATAAAGCACCGTGATGGCAGTGTTTGTTCGATGGTAGCCAACCACTGCAATAGCGGTAAAAGTTCAGTGGTCGTAACAACACTAATAAAAAGATGACAAAACTACTAACTGCAATCCGAAAGTGTTGCGTCCACTTAGGCTCATGCCTTCAACTGGAGAATTGTACTGCTGGTTGCATATGTTGCCAAAACTGTCGGATCCATACAGCACTTGTCGAGCATCTCCAGACGTCAAGGAATATATGGCAATGCCAAACTACACAGTCAATTACACATAACAGCAGCTTCATAAATCTGATACTGCATGTTCTTATTGGCACTGCATTACCTCTGACCTATGTGAATTAATACAGTTTCATCTTGTTCTGCTGTTCTATCTCTTTATACATCACTAAAGGAACTATCACACATGCACACATTTATTATGCTAGCCGCATCTAGCTGTAAGCATGATGCATTGGTCTGGTGTCTGTTCATCTGTCTGTCTCATCTTTTCCCAACCTGAATAGGGCATGTGGCATCTTTTTCTAGCCTTAACAGGGCGTGCGGTGCATACTCAAACGTGACCGACCATGGGCAGCACGCAATGCAGCCAGCATACATTTCCATCCAAGTATTATGAGGAGTGATTGAGGACAGCCATACTAGTACTACTGGCTGAACAACATTCCTATCACCATCCAACAGCAACAGAACACTGGACAAAACTCAAAGCAATGCTGCCAATCAGGGAAAATTGCCCACTGAACACCGTCCTTTCCTGATCCACCAAATGACTCACCGGCTCTGACATCAGTAACCACATGGAAACAATCCATAACACTTACAGCATAGCTGGAAAAGCCAATGAACAGAAATAAGAACAGATAATCAGTACAGTAAATGCTCTTCTTGTGAGGCTGATCAACAATGCCGGTATCTGTTTCCTGCAACATGCCACACAAACTCATCATCAGTCCACATTTCCTATGCAATGCAAAATTTTGGCTCGAGTCACAATTATTCAAAACAAACAGTACAGTATGGAGATTATAACAGCTGGTGTTACATCACTAACTGTTGCACGAAATCCTGAAAGAACATAAATTAGTGCACTTATAAATTTTCGGCGCCAATCATATCCTTGGAATCGGTGAAGCTAGGCAACTCAAATTCCACAATCCACGCCATAGCTGTAAAGTTAAAGTAACCGAGGTGGCTACTAAGGATTACTAAGGCTGTGTAGAATAGATGGTACATCAGTTCATGGACAGAATAGTTGTGACTTTCCAATGTTGAATAAGTTGTTTTACGCTGGGCTGTTGACGTGTATAGGTAAAGCCTAATAATGTGTCTCGATAATTACTGGCCTTCCATTTTCTCTATGTAATCATTGTTCTGTGATGTGCTGATGCTTTGAATACTAACTGCAAACCGAATACTGCATTACACGAGCAGCACTATGGCTCGCGTCGGCTGACGTAACGTCCATTAACAGATTTTGCTTATGTTTAAGTTAACTTAACTAGCTACACGAAAGACAGAAAGAACAAAAAGTCAGACAGAAAGAAACATGTAGCTAAGATTGAGAAAAAACTGAGCTTGTTAAAATCCCCCATTACACCTAATGTAACAATCGAACCTGTTTTTGACAGTGTTTACCGAGCAGCTATTGACGACATCTGCTTTAGAGATCTGCTTTGGCGAAAATAAATTGTATTTTACAGAACAACACGTATATCCACGGACAACAATTAACGGCATAAAAGTCGTTTTGGACACGTTCTAACTGTAGATTGTATAACTGAAGGGCTGTGGCAGTCGGACATAGTTACGTGTGAAACTAGACTAGTAGTAGTTGTCATGGTCGTCAATGCAAGGCCGAGGAGGCCGTAGCGTACATTCTCCACACGATTCGATCCTGGGCACAGTTGAGGGCATCTTTAGCTAACAGGCCGCAGTCTAAACAAATCTGGTGCAACCATGTAATGGCAAGATGACTCCACGGTCTGCAAAACTAGACCACTGCCGTTTTATTTTTATTTTTAACACTAGTGTTAGAGCTGTGTTCCAGGTTAAACAGTACATTCAGCAAAACAGCAAAGGTGCTGCTTATGGAACTGCATTTCCCCCAAGTGAAAACGGCGATTTCCAGTGTACCAATTGGGAATTTTTCCGTCCCCGATATTATATACACAACCTTGTGTAAAATGCAACAGATTTATTATATACACAACGTTGTGCAAATGCAACAAATATCTTATATACACAACGTCGGCAGATGGCGACACTTGATGCACCAAAATTGTTAGTGCTAACAAATAAAACTAAACTAAACCCAAACCGTAACACTAACCCTAACCGACACAGTAATGCAAAAAAGTAAAACTAAACTGACCCTAACCGCAGCATTAACCCTAACCGACACAGTAACGGTAATATTTTTTACGCACATTTCGTCGATACCGATGAAAAGGTTGTATCGCAATAAAACAAATTTTTGCAGAGGCGCGGTAGCGGGGTTTGTGGGTGGGCCCGTTTTTTTCCGTTTTCTGACTTTTTACCCGTCTTCTGACAAGAATTCTATAGTAAGTTCATACTTTATCGTTGAAAAGAGGGTTTTCTGTGGGGATATATAAGAAAAAGGGGCTAGGTCTTTTGTGGGCATAACAGAAAGACGAAATAATATCACACTAATGTACTTTATATATAACAACTAGAGTAAACTGAAAAATGCAACTAATTACACACGAAATAATAGTTACGAATTTTTAGTAAAAAGCGTTGTGTATATAAGATATTAGTTGCATTTGCACAACGTTGTGTATATAATAAATCTGTTGCATTTTACACAACGTTGTGTATATAAT
>Ga0209780_1001034_pt1 | contig 17289 bp, 9 predicted proteins | sample WorMetexBAHAMAS2_FD_187384 | JGI IMG/M metagenome (GOLD analysis project Ga0209780, IMG submission 187384) | Marine gutless worms symbiont microbial communities from Max Planck institute for Marine Microbiology, Germany - Inanidrilus exumae... | ecosystem: Host-associated > Annelida > Digestive...
GGAAGAAACAGGTTGATGTCACTCTGGCGATGTGCTGGTGCATGGTCAAAGAGCTATCCAGTAGAACGCCGAGGTCGCGAACGCAGTCGACTGGCTCACTACTTTTAATAAAAAGTATAATCAGCCTTTAACTTCTACGCAGCGCAAATAAACCTATGTCCCTTCAGCAATGCTCAACACGACACAGCAGGCGGGCAATTAAGACCATTAGCGTTAATCAGCAGACCCGCCAGGCACGATGCACTGAATGCTGTTGCGCCTTTTAATTGGCGTGGTAGATCTGCCTTAACACAACCGAATTTTAGTCCGTGGAATATCTATCTGAAATAAAACTGTTAGTTAGCCTGCAAAATTTGTAGGTTTGGTTTTGGATTAAAACCGCGGTTTTGGTTGTGATTTCAAAACCGTCACAGCACTAAAATCAGCTTGAGCTGTTGAGGCCACTGTGAGATCTTTGCTATGCACTGGTGATGTTTTGTTCCTGGTGTCTATAAAAGGCGAATAAGTGCAGATACTAGAAAATGCAAGCAGCAATCCCTAGTTGCTACAGAACCGGCAGGATAGCTACAGCCCACCTTCAGTTGGTAGGCGAGTGTGCACCCACTGTATTCCACTATGCCTAAACTTAGCTTGATTGATATGTATTGCCGTTTTTGGCAGTTTTTCATCCAGTGCGGGCGAATACCACCAAAAACAGCAATTGTGACCAAATTTTCTACTTTTGGGCTCCTCTACCCACCCCCTTGACTGTCAAGACACAAAAGTATAAAAGCTCTTTTGACTACTTAACATATGCCTACATTAATCCCGGCCGAATAGGTAACAAATGATGTTCCTTTTTAAGTTGTATCTACCCATGCCAGCGGCGTTCAGTCGCATCTGTCTGTTTGTCCACACTCTAAAAGGAAAATGGATTAAGCTATCAAGTTGATAGCTTGCAAAATTTGTGAACTTGACCTTTGACCTTTTGACCTCTGGGTCAATGCATGTTGAGCGACTACTATAGAGTATGTGTGTTGATAATCAACACCAAATTTGATACACACATACTCTATAGTAGTAGCAAGGCATGCATTGACCCAGAGGTCAAAGGTCAAGTTCACACGGTTATGAAAACCGTCACGGTGGTCGCACGGTTGCTAGTGACGCGTGCTGCTGTGGCCGTGTGCTGATGCTGCCGGCGTAGGTCTGCATGTCAATACAACTGCCTATTTTTTCTAGTTAGTGAAAAGTGAATGAATTTGTTTTTCGAGTTTGATACTGCTGCATTTGATATATTTTTGTGAAAACGCGACAGAAATCCGTTTCTGCCTGTTCGGTTTATACTGTTGATGGAAAAAACTTGCCAACCATGGAAGACACTGATTTTTGTAAGCCACCCAAACCACCACCATTTAGCACATACAAAAAAATGAAAATGAAGAAGGCATACTAAAATGTACACTATAATATTCAACCTAAAGTGAAATACTTGCACTGAAAATTAAACTGCTTACAGTAAAAGTGGAAATACACATTTTGCATGTATTGCTTGTTTAGCCGGTTGCCATGTTGAGTTTGAGGCTAATTGTCACAAAACGTTTTATACAGCAGAATGTATTTATGATGACATCGGATGGAATCAGAGTTCACTGCGCTAGTTACTCTTAGGTGCCTAAGCCAACTGATGTTAATTTTTAACTTGGTAAAGTGTTATTTGTGTTGTGTATGTAGTAGTGACAATGTGTTGCTGTTAGACATGCTGGGAGCAGTCATGTCGAGGGCACTGCTATCGTTGATGTCAGTTCATCACTACTGTCCGACCGTGATGAGGTGGCAGTGTGTGCTTCCACACACGTGGAAGAGCCACAGCACGTGGTTGTGACAATGAAGATGGATGAGAAGTGTACGTCGAATGAATCGGAGAGTGGGACGATGCACGGAGATCATCATCACCATCATCATTCCACTCGGTCACTCGTCCTGATACTGGCACTGTCTCTGCATCGTGTCTTTGAAGGCACGAGTATTGGACTGCAGCAGACTGTCACTAGTGTCCTCAGTCTGTTTGGCGCAGTCATGTGCCATGAGACAGTGATTGGCTTTAGCCTAGGACTTCAGTTTGTACGTTCTGGCTTTGCAATTCGTCGTCTGGTTGTTACGTCGCTCGTGTGCTCACTGATAATGCCACTTGGCGTCTTTATTGGCCTGGTAATGACAGAGGTTGAGTCAAGCTCCAGTAACATCGACATAGCTAATGGTCTAATGCAGGCGATCGCAATGGGCACGTTCATATATGTCACGTTCTTTGAGATTCTCCAAGAGGAAGTTGATTCCGAGGACACTAGTCTTGGAAAGATTGTTTGCATTGCAGCTGGGTTTGCCATCATGGCTTTACTAAGTCTAATTCCTGAAGAAGTTGACAGCACTCACCCCACTTACTTGAACCCAAGTACATTTGCACCACCTGTCAACAGTACACTTACAGCCTAAGCAGCAGTTACACTATGACGTGTACATATTGGTGCATGTCTAAATTTATTTACAACAGTTTTTTTAATACTTGTGGCTTTCCTCCTGTTGCAGTTAATGTGGGTTTATGGTATGTAACATGTTACTGGTTCTTAGTAATGTGTTGCTAGTGATGACAGTATCAGTAGTATGTGTATGTGTGTACGTGGTTATATAAGTACTCTCATACCAGTTTATTACCACAGTTCCCATTCCAGACATTTTTGTGGGATAAACATAGAATTAACATTTCACAGTTTACCATTGAGATTTTGCTGTTGCTATGCATAATGCTGATGATGTCTGCATAGAACTGAGTTTGGCATTGTTGTTTACTGCTGTTGGTTGGTGGTTACATTGTCCAGCAGACGTATTGTGTTGTTAACTTGCCGCCAAATCGCCAGCAGTGTCTGGTACTTTGTCGTCTGTGATATTCTTCTCTTTTGTAAATTGTCAGTGTTTGTAGTTAAGTTCATTTAGCAGAAGTTGTTAGTTTTGATATGCATTGTCGCCAGCAGTGACTGGCACTGTGTGTCTGTGATAATTATGTGTTTTGATTGACAGCTGAGTAGATGTTTGTGCACTGAGGCACCAAACTGATCAGCATACACTCACTGGTCACATTTTTAGGTCGACTCTTCGACAGACTCGACCTAATACGACCTAATAAAGCCAGTCTCAAATGTCTGTGCGTACATTTGTTTGCCCACAAAAGTTACTTTGATTTCAATGAAATTTGGCATGTAGGTAGAGGTCGATGAGTGATACATGACAGTATGCAGTATGACCCGATCCAAGGTCGAGATCACAAGCCCTTCAAAGTTAGAAATCTGGTTGTTTTCAAAAGCTAGCTCCTCCACCATTTACAATGGGAGCTGGCAACTGACCACTGATTCTTAAACTAGGGCACAAAATCTAAATTTGATTGGGCCGGATTTTCGATATTCGGCCTAGTTTTTATGTCGCGTGACTTTGCAGTTGGCACAAACGTCAGATGCAAAGAGTCGACTGTCAGTCCCCATACGGGGCTAATTTTTAGACTGCTTTTTGTGAATGATATTATTTTTCTGTAGTGTAATATGAGGGTTATTCATGAATCATGGAAATGCTGGTACGTTACGTGGCAGTATTGGATATCAGTAGTGGCATGATCTTATTGCTGGAATCAGTGATTAAGTTATGCTAGCTGCATAGGTGACTCTTGGAAGCAGATGGAGGATGTGATTCAGCAGTGCCTGCAAAGCTTGAACTGTGTGGAAATTGCCCGAGTTAAACGGGAAAGAATTATCATTGAACTAAAACTAAAAAGGGAAGATATGCATGTTGTATATGAGGAGATGATTGATGAGTGGTGGTGAAAGTGAACACGACAAAGTGTGATAGAAGTGAAAAGTCTCTCTGAAATGAGCATTGTCAGATGGATACGTTGGTTTACTGTGAAAGATAGAAGGGAAGTAGGATGGAAAATGCATCTCTCAGAACTACTGGGTTTGATGCAGTCCATGTTCAGATACTTGATTGAAATTGCTAGGACGTGACATACAAAGGTTGTACAATGGGTGACTGAGGTAGACAGTAAGTGAGAAGATAAGAAAGTGCCCATGTGAATCCATGGGCAAGTGAACTTCATTTGATTTGCTGTTTCTCCTAGTGAACTTGCACAGATTAGATCAAAACTTGTCGTTGGTCATCCGTTAAGCAATGCCGATGTATTTTCTTTGTTTCATCACCAGAACTATGATCTCCAAGACGTGCCGTCAATGTTCAGCAAAATTGTTGCCTGAATGTTTGTCACATGATACTACTTCATAATGCCAGTCTTATTTTGGGGGGACTTTCCCCAATTTTTAGATTTCACATAGAATAAAACCCCTAAAATAATGACATAGCATAGCCATACAGCATTATATGTCACAGTTAAAACAAATGCATTAATTCTTAATAGTTTCACAATATTTTTCCAAATATCACTCAATTTTGCATTATGTCACTAAAATCTCGTGTTGTGAAACTTGTGATATTGACTATCTTAGTTGGTTCTTCATTTCATCATTTCCACCATATTCATGTATACTGTCATTTGATCATTCGCCCAAAGGCAAATACGTATTCGGCTATAACTCCGCCGAAAGTGAATCGATTTGGATGAAATTTGAAACATTGTCAGCCAAATGTTGGGGGCTGGCCCTGGCAGATTTTGGGCACGATCCGTGCAGTATCAACACACATACTCTATAGTAGTCGCTCGGCATGCCGAAATTTTTGTTTATTTTGTGAGGTCAATAACACATAACACGATTTCACCAATTTCCCATTGGAAAAATTTTACGACATTTGAACACAACAACATCAATCGATGTCGCCATGTAAAGTTCTGGAACAATTTTGACAATTTAACCGTAATGGGTCTTTTTCCCAAAGAACGCAAAAACTGTTTTTAAAAATTTCCAGCTTTTTGCAACTTCAGGCTGTCATAACTCTGCAATGATTACAAATGCCGAAAACTCACAGCCAAATAGTCCCCCTATGAGATGTCTAGTTTCTATTTTTACCGTTCGAATCAATTGAAGTCTTTCACCTGGGCTGTACCCTGCACACCGGAAGCCCACCCCAAACTTTGTAACTGCGTATGGTATCGATAACGCTTACATCAGTCACCCGCACACTTCCTCATCTTTTGCTCTTTATTATCTTTTCCCTTTTTCCTTTTCTCATCCACTTTACTGTCCATCCGATCCCTTTCTACCAGAATAGTCCCACTCCGTTTCCAGGCGTGAGGTCGTAGGAGGCGACCGAACCTGGGTTTAGTAAGTTTTTGTGTTATGATTATGTTATCTGTATTGCTTAGTTAAGATTTATTCTCATATTTTGTTGTATTTGGTTTGGTTTAGTCTTGCGGTGTGATAGTTGTCTTTGCTGTTGTAGGCGCTAGCGTAATAATTTAAATAAGCCTCTCGATCCCTTTCCCTTTGGGGTGGCTGCTGAGCACAAAGGCGGCCAGGGTTGAGGTTAATATATCCTACACTGGGTAGAGATGGCTCTCCATCCTTGACCTTTTGTCTCTGATATAGCCATATTTGTGCTGAAAGGGGACGTTAAACTCGAACTAACTAACTCAGTCACCCGCACGCAGCGACTGTTGAGTCACGTGACTCCATGCCTCCTCGAATGTAGTAAATAAAACAGCTTATTTTACATGTGCAGACGCTGAAACAAAACTCAAATAATAAAACATTTTTGTCGGTGCAGCTGTTGACTGAAATTTTGTTTCACTTTTATATCAGTAAAATTTCACTTGAACTGTAATAGATTGCTATATGTACAACGAGATATCGGGTGGCAAGTTGGCTGAACAGTTGAGCGTTCGCTTCCCACGATTAGCGTCCCAGGTCCGATTCCCACGTTGTCCGCTGTGTTTTTAGTCTCTGTTTATTATAAATAATTTAAAATAAGCATATTTATTTAAATAAATTTTAAATAAGCATATATAAAGTAACACAAACACAGTTAATTTTAGCCTATGTTGCATTTACGCTGGGCATAGATGATATAGTGGGAAGAATAATATGGAAACAAACCTTGCTGTTATATATTGATGGACGTAGGAAGACTAAGTTAATTTAGCATTAACTGCACTTACGTTAAGTAAGAATATAGTTAAGCGTGCGATTCCACACCGCTGGTGAAGCGAAGTCTCCCGTCTACAACTGCCTTGTTCCATACGACGATACAAGCATGGAAAACAGTTTAAGAGATCGATCGAGATACCATTTGCATTCAGGACTCTGGTGGGCCCAGGGAAAGACCTATTACATATAGCGGACCACTTCGGGCGAATACTGTATTGTGTTCATTCAACACAATACAATCTGCTAGTTATCAAAATGTTTCCACGATAGTTACCGTGTACACATCTGTATGCGTGCATCCCTGTGTTGGTAACTACACTGTGTCTCAAAAAAACGACACTGCTTTGGCTAGCTATAACTTCGACCTGCATCAACCAATTTTGATAATTCTTGGCAGGAGTGTTGCCATAAGAAGTCAAATGATACTTTATTTTTCCACCTTACCTAACTAATGCTTCTGCATTATCTAGCAAAACACGAAAATCACATCTTTTCACTCAAATGTTGTTTCACTGCTTATCCAGAGTTAACAAGTTGCTGCTTGATTTCTGTAGTTTTGTTGACTTGAAACTCATATTGTTGCTGGTATAGACTCCCTAAATCTCGTAATTAATTGAGTTCTGCTCTGGCCACTGACTGGTGCACGCATGAGCTGTGTTGCTGAAAGGCAAATAATATTGTTGTCGACAACGTGTTTGATAACGGCTAACATTAGTTGAGATAGTGAGCTATCCCACCAATACTGTCCTTTTACTTTTCACTTGAGGCTCGACAAGGAACAACTCCCACTTTTGACACAGCGATCGACATCATGACAAACTTGGTGAACGTTGAGTGTGTGGTAACAGGTGATAGCATGCTATACTCGATGCGTCGGTCTTGTTTGGTGCATGCGGCTGATTCTTGTGAGAATGAAGAGCGATTTAGCTGTGACCAAGTGATAATATGAATGTGTTTTCTGTGTCTGCTGGCAAAACAACTCCCAGCGTTTAAGTGGAAAGACGCACTTTTCGGCTTTTTGTTTCCCCAGGTAGTGCAGCAGCAATAGTTAGATGAGGTGGGAAAATAAAGTACCATTTGACTGCATGCTTGCTTAGCAACATTTGTGCCAAAAATTATCAAAATCGGTTGATGTACGTGGAAGTTGTAGCAAGCCAAAGCAGTGTCGTTTTTTGAGACACACTGTATATTGACTATTGTATGTCTAATATATTTACTTATTGCTTTGAAAATAAACAAAACTTGTTGTTGGTCTAAGATGGTGACAATTCGTGGTCACAGTACTAGGTGTGTATCTGCTGTAGCACAGAAACTACTGCTTAGTTCATGTTTTCATGAAGTTGTATGCACAAATAGCCACCTATTGATGAGATATACACTGGCTTATCTGTGACCTGTATTCTGTTTGGGTTTCTTAAGCTTACGTAATGTGTTGTAACGTGACGGCTAGTTAGGCCTAGTCGTACTGCCTGGTTTGTAGATGTAAATGAAGTAGGCCTTTATTAATGCTGGATGGCACTACGCCCATGTTTGATCGGTGTGTATGATCAGTTTACTGGCCAGCGCTAAATGGACGAGTTTGCTGTGGCTGTGTTTGCTCTATACTGACGTCGCTTTGTATATCTTTTTTTGCTGCAAAAAATAGGCGAGGCCTGTGAGGTGTTGATTCATAGAGATGTGACAGAAATGCCACGTCTTCAACGAGGACCATTGTGTTCAGTTGACTAAACAGTTGTTTTTTGTCTGTTTTCTCCATATTCACAACAGCTTTAGCGTTAACAGTGGAACTGGATGGGTGCAATGTGCAGTGTGTAACGAACTGCAGCTCTGCTCATCCGTATTCATCTGTACACGTCTCTCTTGTCTGTTTATCACTGAATGATGACATATTTTGTTTGGATTACTTTGTTGACTACAGTATGTTTCTGGCACTCTTGCTAATAATGTCATCAACCGTGTTTGATACGGGAACAAGGTGCTAACAACTTAAAGTATACAAGCATATGTAAGCATTTTGCCTAACAAATTTATTGTTTATTGTCAATAAACTTAAAACTGTGAAGCCTTCTTGTTTGCGCTTTAGTTACGAAGTGACTAATGGAATAATTTTTGTACAGATAGCTATTATTGTTATTATTTCTTTGAATGTGTGACGGTGCATTAGCACATTGCGCGGGTGACCAAGTCCGGAAGTGACTTAACTTGTGAAATGTTACCGGGTGGAATAGAGAAACGTTAGTTGTTACCCACACCGGCTGTATAGCCGCCGGCGTGGGTAGGGCGTTCGTCGTCGCCCGCGCTCAAACGCCTTGAGCTATCAACACCAGACTTGATACACATATACTCTATAGTAATCGCTCAGCATGCATTGACCCAAAGGTCAAGGTTACACGGTTACGAAAACCGTCACGGTTGCTAGTGACGCGTGTTGCTACGGCCGTGTGCTGCTGCTGCTGGCGTGGGTCTCAGCTCTGCATGTAAATACTACTGCCTGTATTTTCTAGTTATTCATTAAAGTTTGTTTTAGAGGGAATAGGTAATAAGGGAGAACATAGGGAGTAAATTACTCCCTATTGTCTCCATATAACGGGCGGATCCAGGAATTTCCCAAAGGAGGCCGCAATCTCCCTTCCCTTCTTTTCTCTCCCCTTTCCCTTATAATTAGGTCCCCCTTAAACCAGCTAGGAGGTCTGGGGAGCGCTGTAAGCTCCCCCAGCGGGGTCCGGGGCAGAACGAATTTGGTGCAGTCTAAAGCTGGGAGAAAGCCACTGGTGGCAATCATGTTGAATGCATGTTTTGCAGTAAAACGATCATAATCTAGCACTAGCTAACATGATCAAAAGTGCAAATGACGACTAAACCTAATTAGACTGACAAGCCACAATAGCCTTGGTAAACAATGTTGGCTCTACCATCGCGCGCCGCTTCTGAACCAACGTTGGGCCAACTATAACCAGTCAACAAGCTTCTGCGTTGGCTGGTTAGAGTTGGCCCTATACGTTAGCTCAGAGTAGCGCAGCCAACGCCAGCATACGTGCAGTCCATAATCCGAACGTTGAACGTTAATTCGCATTTATAATATAACATGTTCTGGTTCGCATTATTGTGTCGATTTCGGTATTTTATAAAAATGTAATTTTTGAATGTAAAGTTCGCTTTTAGTTAGGCTATAGACATAGCTAGTTGTAAAACAGATTTTTGAATAAGAACAAAACATTTTATACTTCAATAAAAACATTTTAAAACATTGAATAAAACAGCTGACATCACTTGTCTTATTTGCAGTTTGATACTGAGTTAAGGAGCTACATAGATGATAGACTTATCAGGCCTCTTAACAAGGCTGTTAGGCCTACAGTACATTGTAGGCTTGTCGTTTGTGTTTGTCTATGTTAATTGTGAAGTTATGCGAAATGTGATTACCTAAAATGAATAAAAAATTTGTAATTAACTCGGGTTTTTTGTTTTTCCTTTTTTTCGTATCAGTGCCATGCGCTAGAATAATTGTCAATCATCAGCATTCCACGTTTATCCTTCAGGGCTGCAAATCCCATTGGAACCGTTTAGTTTTTAGCGAACGTGAACGTGAGTTCACGTTCGTTATATGCCATCGCCGTTCCGTCTGTCGTCTGTCTGTCTGTCTGTAACGTTGGTGCGTCCTACTCAGCCGGTTGAAATTTTCGGCAATTTTCTTAACCATTTGGTAGGCTACCTTGACTATCCACTGACGTCCACGGAAAATTCTACGCAGATCGTCCCGGGGGAACCCCTACGTCGGGGGGGTTTAAACGCAAGAGGGGTATAGCGAAATATAGCGATTTTTGCACCTTTGGAATGCTGTGTCTCCGAAACGGTGCAAGATATGAGGTAAGTTAGTATTGATCACTAATACCTCTGCCGGAAGACTTGTCCGTGGCTCAGTTTTCTTCTGTCGTCAGGTGTCTTACTTACTTACAACTGTCTGTTGCTGCAGAAATGATATCTTGGCTTTGTCTGTTACTGGCTGTTATTTCTGTCTGTGAATATCCTGGCAACTTAAGTTGTTGTCCATGCTAATGCAGTGTGCTGCCCTACATGTGCATTTACTGTTGTTTGTCTTGTAGATAGCAGCTGAGTGAGTGCAGCATTATATTGCTATCAGTGCAGCTGTAGTGGCCCCTGTGGGCCGAAACGCATACTGGTCGGCAAAGTCGAGTGAGACAGGCGGTGAGACGATGGCTGGATACAGAAAACTCCTTGCAATAATGCGTTCCAGTATTCTGCTAAGAACAGGTGTGATTGATATGGGCCTTATAGCCCTATAATCAGAATTCTGGTGCAGTGTGTCAGTCTTGGGAACTGGTTTAATCCAAGCCTTCAATTGATTTGGAAGTGTAGAGGTTAATATGCACTTTCTAAATAGTTTGGTTATTGGCTTACAGAAGGGTGGTCCTTTGCACAACAATTCTAAACGGTAACACGTCACTGACTTCAGAGTTACGGCTATTAATATCAACTGCAAGCAATTCTAAATCAACAAATTCACTAGGCATAACAACACGAGTTACAACTAAAGTGAACTTTTCCTGGTCATCAAACAGACTCCACCACCACGAGACGATCTGTCTTTTCGATACCACCAGTAGGCTTGGCTAGACATCAGGGTCAGCAAACATCGAGCTTCGGATGTTTTCATCCAACCAACTTAATTTCTGTTATTGCAATTAAATCAGGACAATGCATTGAATAATATTCACACCTTGTTCAGTCAATAGGCTCCGGAGATTTGTGACCACACATTTATGTCGATAGTTCTGGATGTCAGTAATTTATTTGATACGAGATGTCAACATCAGTAGACACTGGCTGTAGAGGGGTTAGGCCTACAGATGGTGCTACTGGATCAGTGGCGTAGCCAGTAATTCTCAATGGAGGTGGTTCATTCCCATACCCTCCCCTCACCTTTCCCTCACTCCCCTACCCTTCCCTTTCCCATCCCTTCCCTTCCATTCCCCTCCCTCTTCCCCTTAGAAGTAGGCCCCCTTAAATCCAGCTAGGGGTCTTTCGGTGCATTTCAGCCTTTAAATATGACAACTGGTGGCAACAATTTTTCTGATATTCAACTTAACATAACATAACATATCCGTGTATTTGACAACTGTCAGAACGCAACTGTAAGACAATAAACATGCATGCATTAAATACAGTCAGTAAACTTGATAAAATAACATACGGATAAAAAAATTGCAGTCTAGCTGTTAAATGCGTTAGTCTTTCGGGCAGTGATCTGTCGTGTGCGCGTGGTCTAAGGTTGTAATTATGTGAGGTATGAGCGACGGGCGGCAGGAGAACTTACCAAATTCCGTGCAGTTTGAACAATATTAAGGCGAATCGGGACCACATAGCCTATGCTTTCTTTTGTTCAAAGCAAGACTTTTCACTAATCACTTGTGAATATAAACAGTTTGAACACTGATCGGCTGATAGCTGCAGTCAGTTTAACTTTATACAAACATGGTTATCACTGTAAATGTGTAATATAGGCCTAGTTAAATTTCAACACAAATGAAATGGCAATCGACCCCCAGGTGTGGCGCACAAATCCGCAATTACTCGATCACTGTCCAATTTAATGTCACGGTGTATGTTAAGCAGCGCCAGACCATTCAATCGCTCGTCGGCGGTAGTGTTGCGCAAGTAAGTCTTTAGACGATGCAAAGTTGAAAAGGACCGTTCACTAGTGCACGTCGTCACAGGCAAGGTAGACATAATCTGCAACAGCTTCTATAATGGCTGGCAATGTCTCCCCATCGCACATGCGAAATACATCGACAGCGTTTTTCGGCCTCGATCCTGTGCAACTAACTGACTCTGAACCAGAACCACAACCACAATGACGTCGTTTGATGACGATGTAACACGTGCAAACTTCAGCCTTGTGTCCTTTCTACAATGTATCTTCTTATTTTTTTGACATTTTTCAATTGGGGGGGGGGGAACCCGCCAACCCCCTGGCTACACCACTGGGTCACTTTATCTTTCGCTAAAACCAAAGTCTAAACCTTAGTCTAAGACCAAAAGGCCGGTTTAAGAGCTAATTAATGCAAAACGTGAAGTGACGCTAAACTTCGGTCTAAGACCAATTAAGTCTAAAACCAAACTTAATCTGAGCAATCCGGTCCCAAACCGTCCTAATGCATTTAGATACCGGTATAGCAATAATTATTATTATCACTAATCTCTTAGAGTTATAAGACTTTGGTCTAAAACCAAATCACTTTATCTTTCGCAATCTGAACTCGGTCTAAAACCAGGTTTTAGCCGTTCAGATTAAGCTTTGGTCTTACACTAAGGTTTTAGACTTTGGTTTTAGCGAAAGACAAAGTGGCCCACTGTCTGCCGTAACAGTACACTAACCCTAACCGACACAGTAAAACCCAACACAAACCCTGCGCACTTTGTTGACACCTACGGTACTAAAAGGTTATTCGGGTTTTATAAAAGGAATTTTTCGCGGAGGTGCATAGCAGGGTTTGTCGACTCGGAGGAACCAAATATTCGGCTATGGGCGGGGCAACTCATCGAAGAGTAACTGATGCTAAAAATAGACTGATATGTCACGACGCTTAGCCGTCTGTTTTATAACGGTGTAATACAGTAGTTGTTAGAATTTGTCGCAATATGACAGTTTGTATGTTGATTATTGAGCGCTGTTGTGTAAGATTTTAGTTGTCATCGGTGTTAACAAAATGTCTGCAGCACACAGTACTTTTAAACAGCGCCGAAGTGTTGGTAGGTATGAGCTATGAAAAAAAACTAGGATCGTACGGGGACGATTCCAGTTTACTGGGTGCTATTTGTTAACATTACGTTAACTGCAAATGACGCTATATTTCAGTTTTAAATGTGACGATGTTACAATCATTTAACGCCAACGTGAACAAAATGTCAAAAAGTACCTGTTATATTGTTGTTAATCAGACAAATCGGCACTTGAGTCAAGTCGTCGAAACTACGTACTCTTCGATTTCAAGAAATTTGGCATGTAGGTAGAGGTCGATGACTGATGCGTGACAGTATGCCGTATGACCTGATTCAAGGTCAAGTTCACGAGGCCTTCAAAGTTGGATATCCGGACATTTTCAAAAGCTCTCTCTTGCCATTTACGAATCGATAAAGCAGCTGGTCCAGATGAGTTATCACCGCGGTTTCTCTTGCGCACCAGAGGAGGCAGGATTCAGCTGCAACCGGTTTGCTTTCATCCACGCTGAGACCTCGTCACTGCAGACGGAGGATCACGCAAACAACGCCGTGTGATAACCTAGGCCGGAATCCAGTTTTCTGACGCTGACAGTCGTTGGTGGATGACCCACTTCCCCGTGAAATTTGTGCTCAAAGTGACCCCCCTCTTTCGAACACCACAGTTTCGACCAATATCCGGTCATAGCGCCTCAACTGCGACAGCTGGCGAAAATCGCAAAGAAAGACTTACAGCTGTACGTGTTTCTTAAGTTCAGTCGTTGTCAACAGCAGCTAAACTGAAGCGGCTGAATGCGTGCAAACGTCTGAAGAAACGTATGACTCGGAGCAAAATCAGTCGTACTTGTACATGGTTCTCCAACGAAAAATATTGGCCGTGGAGACGCCTTCTAACAGCCAAAATGTTCACGTGTATAACTGTATGCTAGAGTGAATGCAAAACGTGATGTGTCACTAAGTCATCTGCTGAAGCATAGGAAACGCTTCACGAAGAGCATTATGGCTTCTGTAGCTGTGTCAAAACTTGGTTAAATGTATCTCATCTTCCTGCAACCAGGAGCTAAAGTAAACAGTGCATATTACTGTGATAATGTCCTAAAGAATTGTTTATTGCCAGATATTTGTCGACTCTCTGGCAACGATTTCACGTTCCAGGAGGACGTTGCGCCATCGCACAGGTCAAAACAAACAGTAGGCGGCCAGAGTTTAGGTTAATATATTGATGGCCTTCCTTCACTGGGTAGGGATAGCTCTCCACCCCTGACGTTTTGTATCTGATATACCGGTAGCCATATTTGTGCTGAAAGGGGACGTTAAACTCCAACCAACTAACCCTCCTGCAGACAAATGTTCCTGACTTTATTGAGCCACCTAACTCACCTGATCTGAACCTGTGGATTATTCAATTTGGGGCACTGTTCAGCAGCTGGTGTAACAGCAGAAGATCATCGACATTGACCATCTGAAACAGGTTCTGAACAGCTGCTGGGACCTGATCAGTCAGTCGAGAAATAATCAACAGTGCTATTGACCAGTGGTCCAAACGACTGATGTTGGTTATTCATTCTCATGATGGGCACATTGAGCATCAGTTTCATTAACTCTGTGATGTCATGCTTTATTGCAAACCGTATTTCTACTGTGGTATGCAAGCCTTGAAATTTTCGCCAGTATTGATGTATTTAGAGTAGGTTAGTTACTTGTTATTAAACAAAACAAAATTACTCGCAATATCGAAATTTTCTCGGCTTTTGTGTAATTTATTAATTTCTGAACATTTTGGTGAAAAGCATGTGGTGCTATGACTCATGGTTGCAATGTTCTGATACAATAAAACTTTGTGCGGTTTTTCTGGACCACCCTGTAGTACTTGTGTAAACAGTGTAGATACTGCATAGAATATGATCTTAATTTGAGTATGTTTCACACAGTATTTGTAACCTTCTAACCACAGATCTGATATTATAATGATGATGCATCACTGCAGTGGCATGTCAGCTGAGTTTCCGTGTCATTTTTGTAGCTCAACGCAAGCATGAAGTGGAGAGGATTCGACAGCAGTTTCCAAACAAGATTCCAGTGTGTAATTTTATTTTGCATGCTTATTGCTTTTTTATTTGAACGTTTTCCTTCTATCTCTTATTTAAGTACTGCATTGTCTAGTTAATTAAGTGCTTTGATGCTATTGGTTGATGATGGTTTAATCCAGCTTTTGGTTGCCAAAGACCAATAAACGTTTTTTATAATTTGTTTATTTCTTTGACACCAATAAACAACACGTGGCATACTCCCTACAAGACAGTAGGTGGGGTGCTGGTCTGCGTTTTCTAGGCCTCGAGTCCGTAGCTGGATAACCAAGTGATCATTTTGGTTATGTTTCTAGCCATAGATCATCACTCCCCAAAAGTGCCCATTGTTCAGACCGAAGCATACTGCTGGATGAGAGGCCTGCATGACAGTGTGAACAACTTGCCCGAGTCACTTTGCAGTTGTTAACTGTGAGTCCGACGCCCTGCCTGCTGACCTCCATGCCACTCAAGGAAGGTATGCTACCACCAACGAACGTCACGTTCCAGCAATATTCAAAACTTGTGTTTGTGGAACGTGGTCTAAACTGGAGTTGTGTGGGTTTTGCTTTTAACTGGTGCACTTTAAGGATTTGCACAGTAACTCCAGGAAAGAGGACCGACGAAGTATAACCATATTGGTGGACCTTGAAGTTTTTTACTTAGGCCACCTTAAAAATCTCTATACAATACAATACAATACAATACAATATTCCCGGGATGTGCATGAGACCCTACTGAACAATGCTATGCTAGGGAGGTATATGCTGTCGTCGTGTGTCCGTCCATCAGTCTGTCCGTCACTTACTTACTTTACTTACATGCCGGTATTGTATCAAAACAGCTAAACTGTAAGATAGGCCTATCTCCTATCTCATAGGTTGTTTGACCCTAACTACCCTAAACACCCCATTTTAACATTTATTATCGCTTTTCCTATCTTTATAGTGATATAGGCTTTAAATTTGGTAGGTAGGTTCGCCCATAGATGGCAAACCATCCCTGAAAGGGGCATGGGTAGGTCATGTGAACCAGTTAAATTTTGGTGGGCACCAACCGCATCTCTGGAACGGCTGCAGGTAGAGTTGTAACGTCAATTATCTCGGGTGCCGTTAGGTGTACGGTCAGTGTGATTAACTCGTGACGGTTGTCGGTCAGCAGTTTATTACACTGACCATCTACATCTGTGTACAGCACGGTGGTCGTGAAGCAATGCATTGTGCGGGTCTGTCAGTGGCAGCGGAGACTTGTTGTGAGATTTAGCTATTTTGATGCAGTCTATCAGTGAACTAAATGTCATTCTTGTTTCCAACACTTTCAATATGTTAATGCTGATGTGTGTGGAACCCAAAGGTCTAAGACCGAGACCTTGGGCCCCAAGACCAAGACGTTTGCCTGTCAGTCCAAGACAAGACAAAGACCTTATGGTACTGAGACAACGAGACTGAGACCATATCCCTGCTATATTCACAACAGGGTGACGAGTCTGTACTATCGTTAACAGCTTTGTCAAATTATTGTATGCTGCTGTAATAAATTTTCTGCTATTAAATTTAAGTTACTACTGCAGAGATTTCCCAGTACAGTGTGCGTGCTGGCTCGAGTCACTGCAGTCGGTGTTTATAATCTTTGAGATATTGATGTGTGTTGCTGTTGTTGCTGCTGCTGCACTGAAGGTGATTGTGGAGCGATACAAGAAGGAGAAATTGCTGCCAGCAATGGACAAAAGCAAGTTTCTTCTGCCGGAAGACTTGTCCGTGGCTCAGTTTTCTTCTGTCGTCAGGTGTCTTACTTACTTACAACTGTCTGTTGCTGCAGAAATGATATCTTGGCTTTGTCTGTTACTGGCTGTTATTTCTGTCTGTGAATATCCTGGCAACTTAAGTTGTTGTCCATGCTAATGCAGTGTGCTGCCCTACATGTGCATTTACTGTTGTTTATCTGTGGATTTAGTGTTATGTTGTAGTTTATTGTAACTTGAAATTGTGACTATATTATCACGGGAAATGTACTCTAAATGATAACAGTATATTGCTTTTCATAGTGACATTTGCTGGTTTTTGTCATAAACATACTTACATTACTTATACAGTTTTATGATCTCAGTTCGGCATTTGTTTTCCTTCATATCAGTCAATCCAGAATTTATTGTTCACAAAAAGTGAACAAGTTTAAGCACAGAAAATTTATTAATAGGGAACATATAATTTAAACAGAAGCTGAAAAATAAGAATGAGTGAGACATATTTTGGTATCCATTCTAGAAATAAAACTAGAAGATGGGCTTTGATTAGCGTCGTCTATGTGGAAGCCTTTGCCACCTTGAAGGCCTACTGTGACTTTGATCTTATATATATATATATATA
>Ga0209780_1001035_pt1 | contig 17288 bp, 6 predicted proteins | sample WorMetexBAHAMAS2_FD_187384 | JGI IMG/M metagenome (GOLD analysis project Ga0209780, IMG submission 187384) | Marine gutless worms symbiont microbial communities from Max Planck institute for Marine Microbiology, Germany - Inanidrilus exumae... | ecosystem: Host-associated > Annelida > Digestive...
AGGGTGACAAGATGTCACCCGGCAGATTCTCATTATATATGTACTAAACATCAATAATCAGCATTAAAAAAACTTTATACTCCAAAGCCAGGTTCCACCGTAGTTCTGCTGGACTAATGGTGCCATTCGATAGGCCAGATACGATTTCCTAGTAGTTTTACATTGCAACTATTTTTCTATCTTACACCGTTTCCGAAATATTATTACTTATTTTCCAAACTTTAAAGAGGTCGCGTGACTCTGAACACATGTCTTTCGGGAGTAATATATCATATGTGCGCAGTGCACTCGTACTCCTAATTATCAATCATTACACGAAATTTGAAGTGCCTAGCTTCAGCAATTCCAAAGATGTGATTTGGGCAAAATTTAGAAAAAAAGGGTCACGTGACTCTGACCACGTCCCTTTTAGGGATGCTTTGTCGAGGTAGGCTAGGATTTGATACAGTCTACCTGCATGCAAAATTTCACGATTCTAGCTTCGGCCGATCCAGAGATATCATTGGGGGCTGGGGGTGGGGCGTCAAAATTTAAAGTGGGTAACGTGACCATGACCACGCCCCTTTTAAGGGTGATTTGTCATCCTTATGCTGAAACTTGGCATAGCCTACATGTATGCAAAACTTGACCACTCTAGCTTTAGTCTTTCCGGATCTATGGTCGGTGCCCACCAAAATTTAAATGGTTCACGTGACCTGACCATCCATGGGCTAGCACTTGCTACCAAATTTTAATTTCTCTACGAAGATATGAAAGGTGATACAAAATATCGAAAATGAGGTGGTTTGAAGTAGTTATGGGCCACTCAAGGTCACTGAAAATAGCGCCATTCGATAAAGCGCATAGGCCTACGAGTTCCTATTAGCGTTCCATAGTGACTATATGTCCCTATCTTGCACCGTTTTTGAGATAACGAGATGTTGGTCGAAAATAGCCAATTTGAACCTACCCCACCTCTATTTGGCGCCCCCGTACTGGTGATCCCGTTTGAATTTTGCCGAGATTTTTGGCAACAGGAGTCCCTGAGCTATCGTATGGCGTTGTTTGCGTGATCCTACGTTTAGCCGTTTTGGTACCGTACCGGCACGTAACAGACAGACAGACAGACGGACAGACACATGAGGACAGTATATACCGCGCTAACATAGCGTCGCGCGGTAAAAACTGTACAAAACTATACAGGCAGCCGAATAAAAAGTGGCTGTTGGATAAATTGCTCGTGAGGCTGACGCGCGATCTGCCTGCGTTAGCGAAGTTTCGAGACAGCAATTGAGAGGCTGAACGTTGTTCATTGATTCGCTAGGTGACAGCACCAATATCAGCGCGTGCATGGGTTAGCTTTAAACCCCGTCCACACCACTGACACCTGCAACAATGTCGAAGCAACAGGCAACAAAGTTGCCAGTTGCTACGACATTGTTGCACGGCAGAATTTGGAAATTCGCTAAGCTTGGTCGTTCGGTTGCGGCATCATCAAGCCTTCGGTCTTCACTGGGGATCTTCGGTCCGAATGTTAAGCCTATATCTCACTCCGGGATACTAGCCGTTTCGCCTTGATTCATTTCCATGCACGGCGTTTCGGCAGTTCGACTAGCGTGACCATTCCCTATAGCCGCGGGTCAGACATCCGGTGGAGTCAGAACTTATGCTCAACTGCTTCGCTGCTTCGGTATTCTAATAGGATGACAAGATGGGTTCGGATTCTTCGATAGTTCGCTATTAAATTCAACGTTCCGGACATCGAAGTAAGCGTGATCTTAGCTAGCTAGGAGTTCACCAGCTGTCCAGACGATTCGGTCCTATCCTAACGAAGGAATTAGGTTTACTGGTTATCAGCTAGTGTTCGAGAAAACGTGTGCCGCAACTTAAAAAACGTAAAGTCATGTTTTTGGATTTTAAAAAACGTAAAATGTTTTTAAAAACGTAGGCCTACGTGCGTAGGCCTAGTTGCAGAAACCACTTCATCACTCCATCCGGTCGTTAATACGCATTACACTATAACACCAAAAGTCAGTACCGGTAAGCCACCAACTTAAACATTTTTCTCAGAAATAAGCACAGGGACGGACGCAAAATTATACTTGACCTTTAATGGTTCCTTAATAACATTAATTTTAGTAATCTCCGGTGATATGACTGTCTGCTGATAAATTAAACATACCATACAAACTGTTTGTTAATTCTGCCAACTTGACTCAGGATCACATCCAAATAACTGCAACAAAAATAGCATTAGCAGTAGCACTAATTGGAGACAACATATGCCGAAAGTAAATATCATAATGCGATACAGTATGAACAACACTGTTATCACTAGACATGCACTGAATAATAAAAGGTACACAGCGGAGCACAGGTTCATATCTAATCGGTAGCAGCTCGCAAATTGGTGCAGTAAGCCAGTAAGCAGTGATCGGTCTGAAGTGGTATGTCCCATACACGCCGAAGGCCTTTACGCCACGCAATACATACACTCTCAACTGTGTTAAGAGACATATCCCACAACACATACTACGTAGAAGTTACCACAATAACCGCGCAACAGTTTGATTTTTTACGGCCTGGTCGCAACACTTAAAGTAACACAGTATATGCATTATTGACCTAGCCACAGAGCTCATTTCTTTTAATCAATATTTCCGTAGTATCGTCCAGCTGAGAGACAATAGTATTGCCAAGCCCAATATGCACAAATTCATCAACTATAGGTAGGCCTACCCGTCGACCATATAGAACTGCAACGTATGTTTCAGGGTATTGGTTCTCTTGCTAACAAGCATGCAGGCTGATTTAGTTGCATTAAACTGTGTATCGAGAACTCGCGACCATAATTCTCGCAAATCTGCAGCAGCAGACGCATTGCTCTAGGCGTGGGGCTATATACTATAGAACAATATCATCCGCTGCTCCGCACATGCCAGTGCACCGACAAACACTTTAGGCTACCAATCCAGCAACCAACTTTTGAATCGTTTAATTTCTGCAACAACCCATCAATGTATATGAACGCGGCTTTACAGATACTGTTAGCTACAACAGCAATCTGACGGCGGACTTGAACGCATAGCAGCGGTCAGCACAAAGCAATGATCTGCCAGTCACGATGCAGAGAAACCGATAATGGGCCGGCTGTAAATACTAGTGTGTGATTCACCGACGCATGCATCAGCGTGTTTCGTAGACGTCCATCAGAACCTGATCGCTCGTATCAAGCCTGAACTGTCTGCTGAAGGCCACAGGCAGCTGCGTATACAGAGAAAAAGAGATGACCAGTGACGTATCCACCAGGGGGGCAAGGAGGACGTGTCCCCAGCTGGCCGAGGGGGACAATCATGCAAAAATCCCCCCCCCACTTTTTTGACACACAATAATGCAATAGCAGGTTTTACAAGCCAAAGTCTAGGCTTACCGGCTTTATGCGCGTATAAGACAGACAGTTCTAATGCAATAAAATTAGCTTCCAGAATGCACCATAACTCGCCATTTTGAACTCAAAAATCGAAAAACAATTCTGGGGAGGGGGCATAGCCACATCCCCACACCCCTCCCCTGGTGCGGAGGGACGGGAGGCACCCCTTCCTGACACTCCACCCCCTTGGCGCCTCGTTCCTCGCACTCGCCATGATTCGTCCCCCACTTTTTAAACCGTGGATACGCCCCTGGAGATGACCGGCTATTGTAGTCAGGCTGTATACGGCTGTCTATGACGTTCATTATGTCGCTCGGCTGTCGTGTCACTCGGCAACGCTAAGGAATTGTTACCGTAATCATTACTTCGCCCCACCCCCGGTAGGTGGGCGAAATATTGCGATCAGCTTGTCTGTATGTCTGGTTGTCTGTCTGTCCGCTCGCATATCTAAAAACACAGGTCCAGATTTCACTAAATTTCCTGTACATATTGCCTGTGACCGTGGCTTGGTCCTTCTCTGAATTCAGTACAATAGTACTTTCAGTTTTGTGGACTTTCCACATAATGGGGTCAGTTGGCCAAAATCAAGCACTACGTTACGTAGTAGCGTGATGATATGAATATCTTTGTGGCATCATGGTGGCGATGTGTAGACAGTTTTTAGTGTCTTTCTTGTTTGGAAAGACGGCAGACTTCGCTCCCGTTGCCGCCATGCCGCCACCTGGCGAACTGGACGAAACATACGCGTTGACTTTGATTCTGGCCTATTCTCTGCATTATATGAAAACATGACGTCATCCACAAAACCGGAAATACATGCCGTCAGCGGAGGACCGAGCCACGGCCACAGGTAGGCCTAACGTGCATAGAAAATTGAGATTTGTGATTTGTGAGATATGCGAGCGGACAGTCAGACAAATGAACAAACAGACATAGAAACACGCTGATCACAGTATTTCGCAATCCTACTGGGTACGAAGCAATAGGCCTAATTCTGATAACATGCATTGCTAGCAGAAATGATGATGTAAGACTTAGAATGTATGATGCCCCTAGTATAGTAACGATGTTTATAAGACGGGAAAGTTTACAGTAAAGTATATGTTGATGTGTATAGCGCATCGTCGTAATTACCTCTAATGCGCTCAGACATGGATCACATGCAGTTTTACCTGCAAATTACACCATGCCTGCCTTTACTCCCCAGCCGCCGAGCATCGCTGGTACTCATTTTAACGTCCCACGGAGGGTAGAAGGCTGTGTCGACTTGAGTGGTTGGTTACATGTATACCGAAATAAAGTGCCGCCTTCGGGAGTCGAACCCGGACACGGTCACCCATCCCAGTACTAACCGGGCTCAGCGTAGGTTAACCTCGTTGAAAGAGACCAACGACGTTACGCCACGCCGCCACGCCACGTGTATTACGTTGGTAGCATTACAGTTTAAAGTAACTGAATAAGAAACTCATCTTCTGTATAGAAAACACGCCTTGCCATGTATGGGAACCGTGAAGCATTTATACCTATAATTCCCTAAAGATCGGTCAATTTCACCTGACAGGCACCTGGCACAGGCTATACCACTACGTTGTATTTAGATTAAATTATGTAGATTTTCTGTTTGACCATGATGACCAAATTAACCTAGGTCATTCTGAGCCGTGCTAATTAACAGCATGTATGCCTATGTTACTTCTTATGGGTATATATGCATTTATTAAAGCATAAGGGCCAAGCGGCCACTTACAATTCAAACGTATACAACATAAAATCAACATTATACGGTACATTTAAAAGATTAAACAAAATACACAAAATACACAAATATACGCATAAAATTTAAAACTAGGAACTCTGTTATAGTGAACTTAAAAGTGTTTTATCCAGACACCCTAGGTTTGGGGGAATAGCCAGCATTGGGGGAAGATGTTAGGGGTCTGGGGCTGTGCCCCCAGCGGGGTCCAGGGGCAGACCCCCTGGTCAGGGGGTCTGGGGGCGAAGCCTCCCAGAAGCTGGAAGCTTTTTGTTGCATAAGTAGCTTATTTTTGTCTATACTCGAAGGTATTGTAGAACTGTAGCTTTTGTATTGTATATGCAATAATTAGTTACTGTTCATGAAATACAATCTGGTTGAACGTTGAGATTAACACGATCCCATGCATATAAACGCCGTGCCGTCGTCACGTGTGAAACACAGTATACAAGTGAATTGAAATGACACTATAGAAGCACTTTACTAAGACAGTAGTGTTAAAAGTTTTGACATTGCTGTCTTATTAAAGTGTTTGTACATGTCACCGTTTATAGGAGATCATATCAGTCTGTAACAAAACTGCGTAATGTGACAGCGAACGACCTCCAACGGTCATTCAATTCGGATAAAAGAGAATGATAGCTAAAGTGTAAAAGTTATTCTGCATTGTCCTTGAATGTTCAAAGCATGCCGTTACGCGTAAACACTGCTTATAGCTTCCGAGGAGCGGCATCGCGTGTTGGCAAACGCATATCGATGCAATCTAGTGACAGATCGGAGGCGATTCCGACGCCCGACGGCGCTGTCTCAGACTCCGATGAAGAAAAGCTGCGGTAACGGCGAGCTGAAGTTGCCGGCGATTTTGCTCGGTGATTTATAGCGTGATGCCGTCCGACACCGGCACAGATGGCACACAATCTTCATCGACGACGCCCCTCTGCTGAGATCTGTCGCCTGCCTTGGTCCGGCTGGAAGTCGTGGGTGGTCTCGTAGCCATGCCGCCATTCATCGGCCACACACGCAGCTGCAGTCGATCTGCACACGGCTCATTCTTATACAAAATAAATGAACGAAAATCAGCGAATGACGCGCAGCTGCATGTTGAAGCGAGGCAGCTCGTTACCAAGACAACGCAGCACCGCATCACGACCAGTTCGGACTGACGACATGATCTTTATTTCTTGAACAGCTACAGTACACTGTACCCAGTGCTTAAAGTAGTTTGAAAAAGCTGGGGGCTACCTCTCACCTTTTACCCCCTCTCCCTTATCCCCTCTCTCATAACATCACTGTAGCTGAGGGGGCTGAGCTAAGAGCTGGGGGACGGGGGCTGAGCCCGATGACCACTGTAAGGTAGGCCTATTGTTAATTGTGAGTCCACAGAATTTACGAAGTTCAGGGAGTTCCCAGAGATGTTAAACGAGGCCAGATGCTCGAGACCGAGGTCGAGGCCATAAGAAAAAGCAAAAATAGTCAATTATACGTGTCAGCAGTCATTATCACTGTCATCATATAGAACAACAAACAATGCAATGTCGTCAACAGCAGTCGTCTCGCTGCACTTTATAATGAATGCTTGAGTATAGCACTTAATAAGTAAATATATAAGCAAGGAAATAGAACATGATGTTATATTTTGATTCGAGGCCGAGGCCAAAACTTTAAGGCCGCGGCCAGAGTGTCTCGAGGCCGAGGCCGAGGCCAAATGTTTGACCTCGAGGCCAGTCTGTCCTCGAGGCTTTAACATCACTGGAAGTTTAGATCTTCGGTCCGAATGTTATATCTCACTGCGGGATACTAGCCGTTTCGCCTTGATTCATTTCCATGCCCGGCGTTTCGGCAGTTCAACTAGTGTGACCATTCCCTACATAGCCGCGGGTCAGACATCCGGTGGAGTCAGAACTTGTGCTCAACTGCTTCGCTGCTTCTGTATTCTAATAGGATGACAATCATTCGATGGGTTCGGATACTTCGATAGTTCGCTATTAACTTCAACGTTCCGGACATGGAAGTGAGCGTGACCTTAGCCAGCTAGGAGTTCACCAGCTGTACAGACGTCGACATCGGTGCGCGGTGCAACAGAACGGAGCATGGGGCGAGGCCGGCCGAGCGTCGCTGAGTCTGGAGACAGCCGTTCATTATCTTTGTTTCAGACGGAAGCTATCAGCGCAGATCACCATTAGGCGTTGCCTCTGAGTCACGTCCGAGTTCTGTTCCCCACAGACGGACATGCAAACTGCCGTCGTGCGAAGCGGTCGTTATCTGCGGAGTCTGCGGTCGGCCGCCGTCCGCCTCCCAGGCGCATTAATGTGTCAATGCACGCATGCCACAACGCTCGCTCGCAACTGTCCGTTTGCTATTGTTTTCCGCATCACTGTTTCGCCATGACTCCCAGTCAATGAATAGTATATAAGTTCAGCTTTCGTTACGGACCATTTTAATGGTCCATCTAGAGCAATCAGTTCGGTGTGTGTGTGTGTCCGAACAATAACTTTTTAATGAAATGACCCTTGACCTAGACACTTTGGCCCTATAGAAAAGGTAAAGTTCTCCCATACTCGCTACCGAGCGTTGGGCCCGGAGCTGATCCTGGTGTACAGGCAGTCAGCCCGCAAGTGACTATAAGTTATCCACCCGGCGGTAGGCTGCCATTACTTTCCGTCAGGCCTGCGGTTACCTTCCCAGCCGCAAAGCATCACTGCCCTTTGGCCGGTACCAAGTTATACTGCTTGGTGACAGAGGCACATAGGTATGAACAACTTGCCCAAGGTTGTTACGCAGCTTTTGCCCCGAGTATGATTTGAAACCACGACCTGTTGGTCGCAATGCAAGACCAACGCTCTTCCCGTTGCGCCACCGCGCCACTTTTTGGCCCTATTTATAGATCGAATTCGAAGTTCAAAGGCACAGGCCAAAGTTCGCGGTCATGCAGTGAAAAGGTTCCTTGCATAATATACGGCTATACAGATGCGGTTGACTGGTTGAAAATGAAAATTAAGTTGCGTAACTATTTAATACGGCGCATTGCGGGACACTGTATGCGGCAACGACACTGTGTCGATTTCAGTATGGCGTGTGGCACAGATAATTATGCTCTTGCTGTACTTGGTTGTTTGTCGTCGTTGTTGAGTTTTTGTACTAATGTGGTCGGTGCGACCTCGTGTGAGGGCTTTCGATGCTTCAGTCAATACAGCCATCTTCCGGACTAGCAAGACGGATGCTATAGACCTATCAATCGTCCAGTTATTAGTTGCCGGTTTGCGTTTAACGTCTGCATCAGTAGATGTTCTGTATTCTTATGGTTTATATTTCGTCAGCCGAGCATAAATAGGCCGAACTAAATAAATAACGATGTAAATACAATAATGTGAAATTATGCGTAATTAATGTTAATTTCTAGGCATTAATAATGATTCACGTCTATCGTCTAAGTATATGACACGCATTTCTGTATCCACGAAAACGGTCATCATAAGGGTAGGACGTGGATGTTTCCGGCAGCTCGGCGTGTAACCGATGGTTCGTTTCAACTCAGTCATTACTCATTGTAGCACGTATTATCGCTAGCCACGCTTTCCTTCTCGGTGTCTGTCTTATTCTGATCGTCCGTCCGGTGGAATTGCATGGCGGAGCGGTAACGTTGCATGCGTGCCAACCAGAGGTGAGGGAAGCTTCAAAGTCCGGTCCGCTGCCATGCCATAATTCTTTTAAGTAAAGTAAAGTAAAGTATACGTCGATTTGTATAGCGCATTTTTACGCAAAGCGCCTCAAATGCGCTCAGACATGGATCACACAGTTTTACCTGCTAATTACACCATGCCTGCCTTTACTCCTCAGCAGCAGAACATCACCGCCCTTTGGCTGGTACTCATTTACCGTCCCACGGAGGGTAGAAGGCTGAGTCGACCTGGGTGGTTGGTTACATACCGAAATGAAGTGCCGCCTACGGGAGTCGAACCCGGACACGGTCACCCATCCCAGTACTAACCGGGCTCAGCGTAGGTTAACTTCGTTGATCTAGACCAACGACACTACCACTACGCCACGCCGCCTTTAGGCCCCGCGTGTTTGTAATTATAGTGCTGTATCGAGCAATATAAAGTCTGCTCAGTCGTCTCGATGGGTACGACGAGCTTTTACTCTAAGTCCAGTGATGATGTTCTGGTCGGGTGGTGTACTGCTCATGATGTTGCACAATAACTACACATTGTTGTAGAATTACGTGCCCAGGGCACGTAATATTCTACAACAACGCATAGTTAGGCCTATTGCGCAACCTTATGAGCAGTTTACGGTGCCAACCAAATACGGTTGCTAGCCTTTCTGAATTTTGCGAGACGGTCTGGAATTTAATGACCAAGTCTCCCGTCATGAGTATAGCCTTCAATCAATCAATCATGAGTTTAATAAAAGGTTGACAAACCGCAACCAAACAATAGAGATATACACGATGGTAAATTGATTAGGACAAGTTCTGAGTTCGAATATTCATACAGATAATGGCAAAATTTGTTTTTAAAATAGAGTTTACTTGCGGCTACTTATATCAAAATTCCAATTGCTAAGCATCTGCAGTGCAATGATTGCAGTCTTTACCCTTTTATCACGGCGCCAAAATCACAAATAGCGTATACACTCCTTGCTCAAACTAGCGGGTCGATCTCCATAGATTTTCGTCTAATCCCACCAGTTTTTGTAAGGATATAAAGGAATAGTCAATGGTTGACATTACTGTTTTAGACTTTTCTATGTTACTTTTATTGCAGAATGACGGCTCTTAATGCGTTGTATAGCTCGATGCGAAAATTGGTGAATTTTGGAGTTACTGCCCCTTACTTATTTTATAAAATCGATGAAGCAGCTTTTTCAATTGCGAAAGCAAATCATTTATGTAAAAAATTTTTCTAGAACGGTGGTTGAGAACTTGAGAGACACCGGGGAACCTGCTTCCGGATATTAAACATTCTTAAAATAGAGCGCGACCGGCGACCATATTGACAGTCGAAATGGAAGCAAAGAAAGAACCTTCGTGGCTGGCTAGCTGTCTTACCAGAGGTACTAAAACTATGAAGAGCTCCGTTAAAAGGCAGGTGTAAGTTAAAAGCAGTAAATTTTGTCCTTAGATTGTCCTTCGCAAGTTAGCGTTTGAAAAGGTAAAGGTAAAGACGTGGATTTGCAGCGCTTAAATTATGAAACACTCAGAATGGCACTGTTTTACCTGCCAGTGCCACCCGCATGTTTATCCACGAATAGAAAGAGCCACCCTGCCTTTACTCCGTAAGCACTCACCAGATGGCGCCACCCCGACCGAGGTAGCAAACATCTGATTGCAGCTTACTACTTATTTATCGACCCCGAAAGGATGATAGGCTGAGTTGGCCTGGTCAGTGGACTTTTAGCGGACGGTTTACCCACATAGGTGGTCACTCATCAGCTGTAGGTCGAGCGCAGGACAGGGAAAGTTCGCCGGCGAAAGACCGACGTTCCACCACTGTGCAGCGCAACTGTCCACGAACTGTGCGGCTCTTGAAAACGTTTGCGGATTTTAGTCCGCACGTTTGAGTCCACACTCGGCTTTGCAGCGGTCAGTATCGGCGGGAGGTGGCAGCGGTTACGGACGCTGCGTAGGCGACTGATAAATCTCGGCGAGCGAGTAGGCGGCGAGGAGCCGACCAGGCAAGACGAGATGCCAGATCGCCGACCTCATCCATCGTCTGTTACGTGATCTCGTCTCCGTCGCCGCGTATGGTAGTCCGTCCAACCAGTCACTGCTGTACGCTTACATGGCGCTGTCGTCGAACCTCGGCGTCAAACGCCAGTCGCTGCAACCGTCGTTGCTATGCGACGCCGCAACAACATGACGGTGAATTGAATTGACGGCAGTGATGACGATATTTCTGAGACTGTTATTGGTGTCCGTGTGTGGAGAGACAGTTGTACAGAGGTGAGAATGTCTTGTCAAAAATCGACGTTGGTGTTCTGCATCTTGATGATGACGTTCACCGTCGTCAGCTGCAGCTGCAGCGACGTCGACATCGACACACGCGTCCGCCATGTCTCCTACCAAGGTTTGTTGACGCCTAGAATATCAAATATGTATCTATTATCTCACTACAGTAGATAACCAGAAGGAGCCGACACTCTAAAGAGACTGAAGAGTGGGGGAACCGACCGTCTGGCTGAAACCCGGTCTCGATCGCTAGCACTGCTGTGAGACAAACAGCGTGGGGACAGCGAGTGATCAGATTCGTGTCTTGTCTAATGCGCCATCGATCACGCATGTACAAAATGACCGTCGTATTTTTACTGAAGCCGTGATACCAGCTGGTACATAATATATGCCGTGATCGCTCTGTCAGTTTAGTGGTCTAGGTAGAGTACTAGGTCTTCTAGTTCTGTGTGTGTGTGTCTGTTGGGACGATAACTTTCGATCAGAGTTCACGGTTACAGGTAGGGAATAATTCATAGGAAGTAGGAAAACATTTTCGGCTGTGCATGCACGTTACATACAAAGTGATACAAAGCCACGGTTGCCTAAACAGACCTAAATTTGAAGTTGTAAGTAAGTAACAGCGGCAGTTATATTCTGTCTTTGTTTGTGTTCTTTCTGCTAATGCGACCTCCACTGAGCGCTTTCTGTTGCAAATTAGCGCACTACAGATGTTTACTCACGCCGACGGAAGTCGCGCGGTACGGTTTTTACCATCCGTTTGTCTCGTGTCTGTCTGTTTCTCAGCACTTTATCTCAAAAGCTGATGCAGCTAGGATCACGAAACTGACACAAAAATGTTTCAAGACGAGTTCTGGAAATCTTGGGGTCAAAAGATCAAAAGTCAAGGTCACGAGTCAAAGAAATATTGCCGGCGTGGGTGTTTGCACTTTTGCGAGCGCTGGCTGCTTGTGGTTTATAATGGTGGTGATTGTGGTCGTGGTGATATGGCGGCAAAACGAGCATCAGAGGCGGCACAGCTGTTGTTGTCAATTTGCTTGTGGTCATTGCGTAGTCCAGACCAGCAGATTCCTAGGCTGTGCCGACCTCATCTGGCGTAGGTCGAGAAAAATCAGCGTCAGAATTCACACGTTTGGCACGCTCAGTGATGGATGACGAGTGTGTGTGTGTGTTTTGCGAGCGCTGAGTCCGGCAGACTGGCTGCTGTACGAGGTCAACAGACACGTGCCTCTGTCTCTCAGTGCCTTGTTGGTCAGCGTGACTGTGCAATTGCGATCGCGGCTCGTTTCTAACTCGTGTTTCACGGTCTTTGTTCATTGACGTCGATCCCAACGTCGTTACTACTTATTTATCGCAGAGTTTCAGAAAGACACGCTCATTGTCGCGACATTTACTTGCTTATAGTGATCGTGAACTTGGCGACTAATATTCGGACGCAAGCTCTTCGTGGAGTACGAAAATGCAACAAGATGCAGTCGGAGACGGCAGACTTTGCCCCCAGTGCTGCCGCCGACTGGCGAAATGGACGCAGCATATGCGTCGTCTTTGATTCTGGCCCATTTGCTTCATTATGTGAAAAGGTGATGTCGTCAACAGAACCGGAACTACATAGCGTATTACAATGCTGTCAGAGATGGACAGTGAAATGTGAAATTTGGGCATGTGGTATTGAGATACGGCAGATTGCCAGATAAACAGACAGGCAGGCATACAGACACACTAATCGCAATACTCCGCATTCCTACCGTGGACGAAGAAATAATCTCTCGCGTGTTACTGAGTAAAAGAACGAATGTACACACAAAGGAACTGCGCTTAACAAACTCACTCATGAAACAAACGAACAGCTGTGCAGTTATTAACTTAACTTAACTTAATAATAATGACTGCCCCTTATGGCTTCAGCGAGATGCAGGCGCATGTTTAGTTCTTTTTCTCACAGCACGTTCTCGCACGTCGGTTAACCGACATTTTCAAAACTTTCCCCACATATAACTCACCTTGTGTTGTGTGGCCTCACTGGCAGAAACTTCAACCAGAGAGGCCTAGGGCTTAGCGGATCAGTCCATGAAGAAGCCCATCTTAGTCTTTCTTAGCTTGTCCAAACCTTTATAAAAGGCGTTGACGCTCGTAGCTCCAACTATCTGCTGATCGAGCTTGTTCCACCTATTAACCACTCTATTGGAAAAGAAATGTTTCCAACAGTCCCGAGTGCAGCTCACTTTAGTTAGTTTGAGTGAATGGCCTCTTGTTACCTTATTGTACTTTTCCAATATAAACAAGTCCTGAAGCCCTATTATTGACTTTCCCTGAGACATCTTTAAAACTCTATCAAGTCCTGTCTGTTACTTCTTTCTTCCAAAGACCATAAGTTAAGACACCTTAATCTGTCTTCGTAACTTAACCCTTTCATATTAGTAATCATTTTAGTAAACCTGCGTTGAACCTTTTCCAGTAGCTCCTTATCTTTCTTGTAGTATGGACTCCACGCGCTGACGCAGCATTCTACATGGGGTCCTAAAGAAAAGGTGCTATATTGTGCCAATTTCGTGAAAATGCTCCTTTTGGGATCATTGCTCTCTAAAGTAAATGAAGGAACATACCCCACTTTTCACCGATTTTCATGCTAAGCCGCAATACAATATGCGCCGTCATTCCACCCTGCGAAGAGATAGGCTATAATAGGCTTAAATCCAAAAGAATATAGCGTGAGTCTGCCGTTATTCCTCTATACTGTCACCACATTTGACGGTAGCCGGACAAAAACGACGGAGATCGACGCGCTAGTTTGCGCAAGGAAATGTGTGCATCGAGCGCTTGTAGTTGCTGATCGTGCTGTCCATTGCACTTCAACACGAGAGCAGGAAGCGTTGCAAATGCTGTTTTTCTTCCGTCTGATTTTGTAGAGATGTTCAGAAAGCTCAGGGAGATGTGTGGGACCCGCCCAGCTTTAGTTGATTGATTAGGGTTTTACGCCCCACTAAATAAGTCATTACGGAGACGTCCTTCCCAGCCAATCTAACTACTGAAGAAATTAAAAGCAAGTAATACCAAAACAAAATGACCTAATCTAGCTTGAAAGAACACACGAAAGACAAAACCTAAATAAACACACGAAAAGAAATCTAAACATAACATGCAAAACATGTAAGAACTGCTCACACGTGTGTGTGTATCGTTGTGCACAACTGTCGTAGGCCTACACAACACAGCACAGTGCAGTTCTGATTATCTTCCCTCTTATCTTCCAGACAAGCACCAGAGCTCAGATGCTGTTTATTGGAAGGGAGGGACCCAGCTTCCGCTAGAATGCACTTATTGACGAGAACACGTCAGATTATTAACAACAGTGGCAGCTGGCGTTGCAAGTCAGAAAGCTAGCTGTGGAACTGTCACGGTCAAAACTGCACAAGGTCGAGCGACCGTCATGTTGGGAATTGACACGTTAATTGTCAACATTCTAGTCAGAGTGGCGTCATTCATCCTATGTGTTGTCACGAGTTTGTTTTCTCCTTCACGGTCTGTTCAGTTGTTCTTAGAATGTATTGCACATGTCTTGCTGTGCATACTTGGTGGCTATTAGAACCTTGCAGGTGAATCGATTACCTGCACGCATTTCGTTTCAGTTCTTGTCGACGTTATTTGTCGTCTAATCGGGCGTTGGGAGTGGGTAAGGAGGTGTAGCTGCACGCGGTCTGGTATGTCGGTAATGTCTGCGGTTTTGACGAGTGTGCCATATGCACTGTTGTTTACATAGTACGGCGCGGCGATCGCTGTCACTGACCGCTGAAATGTCCGATCAGCGTAGACTGACTGATAGAGATACTCAGCTGCTGCCGACGAAGCTGCTGCAGATGCTGGCACGTCGTCGCAGTGAACCGGCACTGATGTTAAACTACGTAATCATTACTTCGCTCTCAGTCTGGGTGCGAAGTATTGCGACCAGTGTGTCTGTCTGTCTGCCTGTCTGTTTGTTTGTCCGCTCGCATATCTCAACAAGAGCTCAGCAAGTCCTGAGATAAGCGACAGGGTCGAATTACATTGAAAATGCATATTCACACCCAGAAGGCTAGTTGTTAACTTACCACGACAGTTTTGGAGGTCGCGTGGCTTTAAAACTAGTTGTAACGACCTATAGTTTGCGTAAAACTGGTAATTAATTTACGGCGATTTGCGCCTCCGGAGAAAAGTTATTGCAAGAAGCGACCAGTATACGCCGTTGGCGGGTATACCCGGTCGCTAAAATCACACGTCCAAATTCTACCAAATTTTCCGTACGTTATACCTGTCTGTGGCCGTCGCTCGGTCCTCCTGTGATGGCAGTGCAATACATTATGTACCGGTACTTCCGGTTTTTGACGTCATGTTCTCACACAATGGAGCGAATGGGTCAGAATCAAAAACGACGCGTATGTTTCGCCCAGCTCGCCAGGTGGCGGTACCGAGGCGAAGTTTGCTGTCTCGGATTGCATCTTGCTTATATGTTGCCGCGACACGTTTCTGACATTGCAAAACTGCGTCGTATCCATAACCCCCTGGAGTTTCATCTAGAGTTTACGGGCTCACGTTGGTCTAGTGGCAAACATCATTAAAACCTTAAACGACGACTAGAACCTATACTTTCGCCAGCCGGTCTGTCGTTGCAGTGAGGTTATCTTCCAGTGTCGGAATGACATGGCTTATTGACAATCAATGACCGGCTCTTTCCACCCCCGCCAACATGGAGGAGTAGATTAGGTTTTCAGGGGCGTTAACCTTAACGGCTCTTCTCTGGTCCATATTTCTATACATATTTCCCAGATTTCATGAAAACAAGCCACAATCGCGCTCCGATTTTGGCTTGTCCGCCCGCCCGCCGCCCGTCCGTCCGCTCACGTAAGCCACGCCCCTGGCCAAACTCACCGACGGTCTCTCACCCACAGATTATTAGATATAGATTAACAACTAACGTTTTGAGTTATTCTGTTCGCAGACAGACAAACGGCGGTCAAAACAGTACCGTACCTGACGTCAACAGTAGCAGAGGTACCTAGAAGAAACCAGCACTCACAATAGTGTCATGACCCACGCCGGCAATGATTTTGCCGCTGGCTGACTGCGAAAAAACTCCACGCAAGAAAAACTGACGGTCAGCAGCAGCAGCAGCAGCAGCAGGAAGTGACGCAGGGAAAACCCGGTGTCGCTAGCAGGGCTTGTGCGACGGGACATTGAAGCGGGCAACCCAGTGTAGCTTTCGTAAGCAGCAAGCGGCAATATTGCGTTATGTCTGAAGACCGAGACGGACTTGTTTCTTTGTGCCTTGTGACCTTAACCTTTGACCTTTTGATCCCAAAATAAGTGGATTTCCAGAACTCATGTGGAACATTTCTAAGTCAAGTTCGGTGATCTTAGCTGCATCGATTCTTGAGATATCGTGTGGGAAAAAACAGACAGACAGACTGGCAAACGCCGCTGAAAACCCTACCCCCATGACTGCCGTCGGCATGGGTAAAACCTCACAACAGTCGTGCGAAGTCGAGATGAGAAGAGCGGTCATCGGCGACTCAGCGACGAGTACAAATGTTGCCGACCTGTACACTGCGTATACAGCGCTTTTGACTGTCGACACTGAACCTTGGTTATACGCTTGTGTATATGTGGAAATCTGACTAAAGGCGCTCTGCAGTAGTGGTGAAACATTATGCATAAAATATGTCACATAGACGTCGGTTGTTGAATATACAAATTTTTGTACTGTACGCGTGATTAATAATTTTTAATTTAATACAGCACTGTACGTTAATTAAGTTAGTGTCCAGACGCACAAACAGACAGACACACACGGGACCAATTGTTGTTCTTGGACCACTAAAGTGGTTGTTAAAATTTTTGGCATTAGACTGCCTGGTAATGTGTTTACACAGATACGACGGATGAAATCTAGCAGTGTTCACACGTTCGTAAAATTGATTCAATTGTTTGTACGTCGGTGATGGACGTCATCTTTGCGCCGATCTTCACTGTTTTGTACAGTTGCTTATCAATCTTACTACGTCGTCCACAATTTATCGACCGTGTCTCGGCGTTGTTGCCGCGTCTCGCGGGACTGAGCTGATAGCCATCAAACACCAACTCCACGTGGCGTGCCAGCAGCTCGCTGTGTTGGTTAACACAAAGCGGATGGCATTATATGTAAC
>Ga0209780_1001036_pt1 | contig 17278 bp, 15 predicted proteins | sample WorMetexBAHAMAS2_FD_187384 | JGI IMG/M metagenome (GOLD analysis project Ga0209780, IMG submission 187384) | Marine gutless worms symbiont microbial communities from Max Planck institute for Marine Microbiology, Germany - Inanidrilus exumae... | ecosystem: Host-associated > Annelida > Digestive...
GGTTGCAGGATAACTACCGGAACGCCGTTCCCGCCCCAAAATGTTTACCGGAACGGCGTTCCGGTGCGTTCCGGCACCACTACACCACTGGTGACAACACGACAAATTATTAATGCCGGGAAACGTTAAAAATTTCGCATTCATTCACTGATTCAGCTGCTGGCGGACTTCGTCCCCAGACTCCCTACTGGAGTCCTGGACCGCACTGGGGCACCCATCCCCAGACCCCAAATGCCCACCCTACTTCCAAATCATTGCTATGCCACTGCTCATCTGTTTCTTTAGCAGACAGACACTGGGTTATGCTACAAGACTATGGACAGTGCAATGTGTGGACTGAATGTTTACTTATTTCCCAGTTTTCAGACGTACTCCCACAGAGTAATGGCCACCTTGAGCTGACCTAGGTGGCCAACTAACGGTTTACCCACCACAGCCTATTACCCAATATACTACATTATACCTGGGCATGCACTTTTCCCCAAGGGAATTTCAATTTTTAAGGGTTAATTCAATGAATTTTGGTGAAATTCTTGGCAGAATAAAATCTGCTTTGTGACTTCATAATCAGAATTGGGTATTTAAATCAAACCATCACATACTATCCATTCCCACAAAGTGGCACAAAAAATCCTTGTTAGTCAAAAGTTGCCAAATATTCACACATGATTTAATCCCGTTTTTGGTTCGAATGACAACAGAGTTTTTGGTGCCAGTATTTGTTGCTAAACAGTACAGCAAATTACTTGCTGTTTATTAAACACATTACGTTAAATTTCTTTAGCTGTCAGAATTGTATAGCTCTGGCAGTGGTTTAACTCTCCAGAAGTCTTCCTTGTTTTAGATATCTGTGACATTTCTCCCTGTCGAATGCTTATTCCCTCAGAATTGTTATAAAATGGCACTGTTCTGTTCATGTACGAAAGACAAGGTGTTAGCAATGCCAATCAACTGTTGCAACACTGTAACAGAATAAGTTCAAAAGCATACCAGTCAACTCGGTATCATATTTAGTACTGTACTGTTAAAAACGGTAGTTTACACTGTGACCAAATTAATTTGAGTTTTTATTGGTACATGTTGTATGAAGCTGGTAAGCCTATCACTAACACACACAATTGTTTTGTGACCACTATGCAGGTCGACCTGTATGAGCCAGCATCCCTAGTTAAGAACTAGAGGATTTTGTTGACCGCAACTAGCGCATATGGATTAGAGTAAAGACGGTAGAGTCCTCAACTCTAGCATAACCTACATGATCTCTGTACCGTAAACGGTAAACCAGTGTAAGATGGTATCAGTAGGCCTAGACTAACACCGTTTTTGTGAGCTATTTTAAAAAAACTCTTATGACATTATGAACTGCCAGTGTTTGTTCTGATGTTGCAGACTGTCAGTAAGGGTCGCAGTCTTTTCACGTTTTGTGTACTGTTTGAACATTATTTTATTATTGAGCTATTCGGTCTCATGACCGCCAATTTGAAATAAACACTTACTTACTATTGTACCATAAATGATTATATACCATACCACATAAAATATTACATAGTACATTAACACACTAGCATACAAATACATACAAACATATCTATTTTACACTGACTCAATACTGTGCTTAAAACACGTTCAATATACAGGATCTGTGAAAACAGAAACAACAACAGTTTTTCACTGGAACACTGCAGCAACAGAAAGCCCTCACACAAAGTCACATGAACCACTTCAGCACAAAGAACCGGACACAAGATCAACTAGAGCAACAGCACTCGGTACAGCACATGCCTCCGACATGCCAAACTGAAATCGGCACAGTGTTGTTACCGCCTGCATTTTCCCACAAAGAGCCGTAACTGGTTTTCACTTAATTTTTCAATGAACCGACAGCATCAATAGCTGAAAAAAGTGAACAAGGAACACATTTCATGTGACCAGAAACCTACAACCTTGACTCACATTTGACCCAGATAGGATAAAAGTAAACCAGCATGTAAAATTTCTAGGTCAAAGGTCATGTGCTGGTAGTTCAAAAGTGACTGCCTGGACACACAGAGAGACACATAGACAGCACTGACTGCTCTAGCTAAAGTGATCGGTAAACATGTATATTGTTGTTAAGTATTAAAAGCCATTAGTCGTGAAAACTATTAGATAATCAACCACTGTTGCAGTAGTAAACAGGATTCATAGCTATACAAGTGACAGCTTAAACAGCACAATACACAACTAGAGAAATGTGCAGTCGTATCGACATGCAGACCCACGCTGGCAGCAGCAGCAGCGAACGACTGCAGCGCCACGTGTCACTAGCAACCATGCGGCCACGACAGTTTTCATAACCTTGTGATCTTGACCTTTAACCTGTGGGTCAATGCATGCCGAGCGACTGCTACAGAGTATATGTGTACCAAGTTTGGTGGTGATAGCTAAAGCCATTTTCCTTTTACAGTGCAGACAAACAAACAAACAGACAGACAGACGCGACTGAATGCTGTACCCATGCCAGCAGCTATACAGCCGGCGTGGGTAAATGGTAAGCAAGTAGTGGGTAATAACATGAAAGCACCATAAGCCAAATTCAGTGACATATCTAGATCTAAAGACTTCCGAAGTATGCAGCAACAAAAAACACAGGCAAGCCAGAAAGTAAACTAAACATACACATGAACTGATGAATAACAGAACACTGCAGACCTCACGGTGCTATACAAATGCTTTTATTATTATTAATATAATTCATATTATTTCCATGAATTCACACTTTAACGACATTTTGCATTTCCAAGCCACAGGACACAATGTACGTTTACAAAAATTTCACTAACACTTATATTAAACACAATTCATCAGACTCTGAAACAGTGTTGGGTAAATTAATTTTTAAAAAGTAAATAGTTACAGTACTTACTGCAGTTAAAAAGTAACTAGTTACTACCTCTAGTTACTTTAGTTGAATAATTAGTAACTGGTAACTTTTTGGCCACTTTTCAATTAATTGTCATCGTTGCCTAAATAACGAAATGCTAAAGAAAAACCAATGTCTAAGAAAACATGCCTGTATAAATAAACAATTCACATTTCTTTAATAATGTTGAAAAAGTCATCGTAAAGCCTTAGACATGTAGTTGCAAGGGATTCATGTGCTAGGCTAGCTAGCACACATGAGCGCACACACACACACAAAGATGATAAAGTAATGGCATAGCTACTCGTTGTGAATACCGGCACTAAAGACAAAGTCCTTGCAGACTCACAATGGATCTATACAGCGGTGCTCATGTGTGACTCCAAGGTATCAATCCAGCATGGAGAACAAATGATGGCAGTTCATGTATCTATCTGTGATATTTCCATCTAATGGTCCACCATTAGACTGTCGTTAGAAATGGTCAGCGGTGCTGTGGGAGGGGTGCAAGTGGCAGGTTGGCAACTGGTAGTTGCACCATTAATATGCCGCCTTAGCGCAGAAAATTCAGCTGGAATCATACTGTCAGAAAAATTTATAAGTGCAAGCCGATGGCCAGCCAGCGCAAGAGTTGGCTTGAAACTGTGAGACACAGTTACATCATATTTAACTAATAATAAACTGCTAATGTTAACGGCACAAACGTACTGTACTTTGTTACACCACAAACGTTGTAACGCATTACGTTAAAAGTTACTGAAAACTGTAATTCGTTACCGTAACACATTACTACCAACACTGCTATGAGCATTGTATTCATTTTCAAATGCATGGCTGATGGTGTTGCTACTAAATGGCTGATGGCATATTACTCACGAATGCACACAACAACAATAGTAACGTTACCATTAAAGCTCAACAGGTCAACAATATCAATATGTGAAAGCAGAATACACACAAGTTACACAAATACCAATATTTTACACCAAGTGAAAAACAAGTCCAAAATCTGCATAATAACTTAACAAACCAACAGCAATAGACCACACACTTTGTTCTAAAAAGGAAGCCAGTAAACGCATGGCGATTACTTTGTCAAATTTTCACCGATTTTCAAAATTCTTTAACCAGCAGACTCAGCAGTAAACTTGCAAATTTACTTGTAAGTATGCAGAATAAAAAATTATGTAAATTGGTTATATATGACAAAGTTAATGCAAATAGCTGGCCCTTCCTTTTTGGAACAACGTGTATGATAAAGACAACACTGCAGGAAACTGACTTACAACAGCAGCTAGTCACCTAAGATACACATGAATCATTAATGCTAGCTGACAGTTTTGACACACTGGTGCAAAGTGGCTGACCGTCCGAACTGCTCATAAGCCCGTATAAGTTGGCTCGGCATTTTGTAGCAATGGCTGTCTCTCATCAGTCTGACTTGGTGGGCAGCCCGCACATCGGCACTTGTACACGATAAGTATAATAAGTATCACAACTGGAACTACAACACGACAGCATCAGCCGATGGCATTACATGGTCGGTCGTGCACTACACAACCTTCACAAGCCAAATATTTATTGACCACATTAGTGGTTCAGGGAAAACAATCAGGCATGTGTGTGTGCATGCGTGCGTGCATGTATGTATGTATGTGTGGACTAAATCCTCTCTCACCTGGACATAGGTCATGCTGGATTACCTGGACACTATCTAGGTCAATTTGAATGTCACAGTCATGGGTCACAGAAGGAAAATGTTACTAATGTGGTTAGTGTGTCCTCCAGTGATGGCTTTCTACTACATTCTGCATTTCTTCTAACACCATATCGCTTGCTAAAAGTACGACAAAAAAACACATGTATCTATTTAGCACTGGACTGCAAATTAGTTGTTACCTACATGATACGTGCGATGCAGATAACAAGTCCACTTTCATCTGAGTACAATACACTAAAACTTCATTATAACGGATTCGGTTATGACAGATACTTAGTAAATACTGACTTCTTTCTGGTCCCTGCAGAGTCTCTACCAATTTCATTGGATGATAATACGGTTAGAACAGTCACCAATAGTATGGATTTTTGTTTTCTAGTTAGTACATTTAATTATCCATATATTTTGCCTCTGTAACTGTGTATTTCAATGATGGAATGGTAGACAGATAGATAGATACATTTACTTATATAGCGCCTATAAGTCGAAAGGAGTCACTAGGCGGTACAAAACATAGTTACTTTTACACAACCAAAAAATTATTTATCGAGTCTGCCAGTCTTGTCTGACTTCCGATCAATCAACTTGACATTTTCCCAAATTATTACAAGATTTTAGCTTGAAAAAATGTCACGGTGATTGACCGAGTTACACAACACTGGAATACTCATAGGAAAGGCACCATGGAACAGCAAGAAAATGAATCTAGACGATGGAAGCTACCGACTGAAAAACGTACGGGATAAGTTACTTAGTGACATCAAAAACCGGAAGTCAGTCCTGATGAAGACCTCAGATCAGAGGTTGAAAAGTCGATTAACAAGTACGTTTTTCGGTTGTGGTTGTATAAAAGTAACTAGTTCATATGCGACTGTAAACCTGATGAAACCTTTCACAGACTGACATGATCGTACCAATAACGGCGATGCTGACAGTCAGGTAGAATGCGGTCGACCAGTGACAGCGACTGTTGTCGACTGCTACATGTTCGGCCCAAGATTTACACCTGCGCGGTGACGAGCAGCCTTCAGGACATACGTCATCGTCCTTGCAACGGCGACAACTCGTGCTGCCTGCCTCTGTAGCACATGTGCCAGCAGGACATGGCTGACAGTCTGCTGACGAACTGTCGGCTTTGTAATACCCTGACATACAACAGCATTCAAACTGTTAATGTCGACACAACATAGTCAACATTTTCTTCATCCCTCCTAGGTCTGGAACAGCATTCCACTATCAACTTAAAGATCTCCATCTCCTGAGTCTTAAAAAATCTTTTTATTTCAAATCATTCTTCCCTGTTTAACTGCATCTCATCCAAACAGTGACTGCCTGCACCTTAGATTTAGGCCTTTAAGCCTGACCAAGTGCACATAACGTTTAATATGATAATGTTGACAAATACTTCAAAAGTAAAAGAAATTGAACCTTCACGACAGCTTACATATTACACTTTATTATCTACCGCCAATTTTGATAGCCTGGGTTACCTGGCTCCACCTCAGTTTTCTCTGTCGACTTGTTCCAGAGGAGAATCTTTGGAGATCAGTGGCTCGGATATTTCATGATCCACATACTCTTCTGTCATTCAACTGTGTTTAAGCACTAAAGGAACTCAAAACACTGACCTCAACCAGGAATAAATTAGCCACGTACGGGACTGACGGTCGACTCTTCGCAACTGACGTTTCTGCCAAGTTCAAAGTCACGTGACACAGAAACTAGGACAAATATCAAAAAATCCGTCCCGATCAAATGCAGACATTGTGCCATAGTTTAAAAATCTGTGGTCAGTTGCCAGCTGCCATTGTAAATGGCGGAGAAGATAGCTTTTGAAAATGGCCAGATTTCCAACTTTCATGGCCTTGACCTTGAATCGGGTCATACTACACACCGTCGTGCATCACTCATCGACCTCTACCTACATGCCAAATTTCATTGAAATTGAAGAAACTTTTTGTGGACAGACAGACGGACGGACATTTGAGACCGGCTTTATTAGGTCGACCCTGTCAAAAAGTCGACCCAAACATCACCCACTGGCCTCATCGTTTCTTTAGCCACCACCAGACTCTTGAGGAAAGTGCACTAGTCCACTTACTCCTGAACACTACGTTACACATTATAACGGCAATGACAATTCATCAACATAACTGCAATAATAATGTGACTGATGACGACGCTGATTACCTGGACGACACTTTTCACACTGAGTTGCTGAGGCAGCCGATTGCTCACCCGGTTCACACGAATGACATGCAATGCAGCGCTCCGTACTAAACAGCAACAACCATGACTTCAGTTATTATCCCGTCACACTACCAAACCATATCAAGTGTTATAATTAGCTAACATTGACAACAACACAACAACCTATTTAACAGCCCTTTAGGACAACCTGGGTGAACTGGTACAAAAAAATTCACTCCCTCCCTACCTTTGTGGGTACTATTTAATATTTTCACTAATTTCCCCTATTATATTTCCTACAGTCTCCTTACTTAGTTGTCAGGTCAAACAGTCTTTTCCACAACCTCAGTCCAGTTTTTCTTTGGTCTACCTCTAGGTCTTACACCCATCACTTTGTAATCCATGTATTTTTCACCCCGTTATCCATGCCTTTTTCATCCAAGCATTCTCATACTTTTTTGAAAAGCGTCCATACCATCTCAACCTATTCTGCTGCACCACTGTAATTATATCATCTATTGGTAGTCTCAGTCGCTCATTACACGTGAACCTATCTGTCACTTTAACGCCACATAATCATCAGCTAACATCGACATGAACAAAATCTGCTGTGGCACCTTTCTATCTGCTCAAAATTTGGTGGTTATGAGAACACATTAAAATAACTGCTGACACCCAACTGCCCATGTGGGAAGTGGACGGGCCAGCACAGCAAACGCCCATCCAAAACATAAATGATTCCAACAGTCTGGCGAATGGAGTAAAAGTACAGTGTGGATAATCTACCACTGGAGCAGGTGTGGTGATAATGTTACCTGCAGATCAATCCATGACCACAAGGCAGACAGCTGGGCTGGCCGGCACTCGCCTGGTATGTACCAGGACTACATGGCGTGCATTCCGACTGTCCTTTGGTACTGTAGGAGCCTACAACACACACTCAAGTGCAGGAAGCTGTAAATGTCGGTAAAATAACCGGTAAATAATGTCTGTAAATAATCTGTGGAAAACCTGAGAGTAAACTTACGTCTGGTTGGATTACTCTCAATATTACAAGAAGACCGGTTCCCAGACAGCAATCTGACCGAATGGTAACAAAGCTACTCTATGTCAAGCCCCAATGAATAAAACGCATTATTATTGGACTAAGAATTCCAAAAATCTTAAGTCAAACATTTAAGCTGCTTGTAAACAGACAACTTGATGAGAATCAAAGAGAAGTAGCATTACTAAAGTAAATAAATTAGTCCCATATGGGACTGATGGTCGACTCCTACTTACTGCCAACTTCAAAGTCACGTGACAGAAACACTAGCATAAAAATCAAAAATCCGGCCCCGAAAAGCTTTAGGTATTGTGCCATAATTTAAAAATCCGTGGTTACTTGCCAGCCCCCATTATAAATGAAAGAGGAGATAGCCTTCGAGAATGGTCGAATTTCTGACTTTCAAGGGCTCGTGACCTTGACTTGACCTTGGATCAGATCATGCTGCATACCATCATGCATCACTCAGCGACCTCTACCTACATACCAAATTTCATTGATATCGGAAAAAAATTTCTTTTCGAGAATCACAACTGTTGTTACTGCAACTTCAAAGTCACGTGACACAAAAACTAGCACAAAAATCGAATATCTGGCCCCGATAAGCTTTGGGTATTGTGCCCTAATTTAAAAATCAGTGGTCATTTGCCAGCCCCCATTATTAATGGGGAGGAGATAGCCCTCGAAAATGGTCAAATTTCAGACTTTTGAGGGCTCGTGACCTTGACCTTGGATCGGGTCATACTGCATACCGTCATGCATCACTCATCAACGTCTACCTACGTACCAAATTTCAGTAAGATCGAAAGAAACTTTTTGTGGACGGACGGACGTACGGACGGACATTTGAGACCCACTTTATGAGGTCAACTCGGAGAAGTCGACCTAATAAAATTAAACTTCATGATGACACAGTACACCAGATATCTTACTTGAATGGTGCAAAGTATGTTTTGATATTATTCACAGTTACATTTGAGTTCACATATACATTAACAGCATATCTGACATGGATATGATGGCATTATACATGTCAGACATACTGTTAAGGTATGTGTAAATTCAAATGTATCACACATGGCATTATACATGACTGTAAGTGGGTCGCGTCAGCCATCAGATGTTGCACATCGTCGGAATGGGACAGACTGCCGAAGGCAAAAAAATGAATCAGGACAAAATATCATATCCCATTAGTGCAGTGATGGGACTATAGACAAACTTACATGAACTCCACACTACACCTAATGACAGAAAAAAAATTGTGGATGATTAATATAAACGGTGCATGTAACCTGCAGAACAGTTGGTACAGGTGACAGCTGCAGAGGTATTTGCAATCTGACCAGCTTGGCATGGCAGACACTTCACACAGCCAGTATGACTGCACCAGCAAAACCGACATAACACACACTTTCACAACAATTTAACAGCCTTCCTTAATGGCAGTCTTATTACAATAATTCAACATATGTTTGACATATGATCCTGAGATGGTTCTAGCATCTCAATTTTGGGGGCCAATGGGAGCCATACATTTAGATGGGGACACCTCATAAACACACAAAAATTTTAGTTAGTCTCCTATTAAGCTTCCAGCTGTTCTTCGTTACTGGAGGCTATTTATACTTAACAAAAAGTTTATAGTATACACATCACTGGGGGGAGGGGCAAGTGGCACCCATGCATCTAAGTGGGGGCCATGGCCCTCTGCCCCCACAGAACGTCCCCTGATCTGGTCATTAGTAATTTGTGCAAGAAAAGTAGTCTGTTCTCTATTAGGAGTTCTCCATCTCTTGAATTTTTAAAACATAACCTCAAATCTTTGTATTTTGAATCATCCTTGGCTGATTAACGGCATAACATCCACTACATGTGCCTATGATTTAGGCTTTCATGCTCGACCAAGTACATGTTGTGTGCGTATGTATGTTCGTATGTATGTATGTATAGATACAGACTAGTGAAACATTATGGAAGGCTGTGACGTTATACCTAACTGTCAGACAGTGCCTCCACTTTGAGCAACTGCACTTATAACTTGAACAGTAAATTTGTAACTTGTGCTCGACAGCATTGACGATGTCACACAACAATGTCAGAGGCACGACCTGCAGTTTGTTCCCGGACTGCATTCTGTGCAATTCACCGAGCCACGCACTGCACTGAATGTTCCTCGACTACACAGCTCACAGGAGCTAGATGCACGCTTGGAGCTGAATAAACCAGGACGACACAACTTGCAAGACGTCGATCCACTCTCATTACTGTATGAGCCTGCACAGAAAATCAGCAACAGCCCATCTCTACATGACATTAACAATTTCATCCATCAGCCTTACATTTACTGGTAATTTACAACAACAACACTTGTTTAACCGTCCACTCTCTTCTGCACCAACATGGGTGAGCCGGCACCAAAAAAAACATATAAAACCTTTTAGGATTTTAATGAAGCAAGAGATGAGTGGGTGGCAGTGGCATCAGATGGACCATAGGCAGATTATTTGCACCTCAGTCCAGACAGATAACCATGCCAGCACCTCATCAGTCAATTTCCAACTGGGTCTTCCTGATGCCCAACCAACAGTGTCAAAGCACTGAAGGCAAGAGGATGTTGATTTGTTGGTTTGTTAACACCAGCTTCAATTCAAGCCTCAAGGACGTAGATGTTGCTCAATAAATTGCTTCTATTTATTCACAGTAAACGACAGTAAATGGTAAGTACGGCTCACATGCGAGTGTGTATCATGGTGCACAAACATACAAACATACACATATAAATACATACACATCTTTACAAAGTGCCAGTAATCGTAAAACGAATGAGGCGCTGGCACGGGGTGACTAGACGGAAAGAGCAGACTGGAATAGAGATTTTAGGTGGCGTTTGAAAATTGATAATTTGTCGATACCGTGAATCGGTTCAAGCAGAGAGTTCAAGGTAGATGGTGCAGAAATAGAAAAGGCCAGGGATGAAAAGTTGCTTTGCGATGCCATATGGTCTGGCCAGAAGATTCGTGTTAGAACATAAGGACCTGGATAAAAGGTAGTGGGTGATTAGTTCACAGAGATAGGGAGGTTGTGTTTGTGTTGTATGACGTGTTTTCCAGGTGATGAGGCCGAGTTTGAAGGCGATGCAGTGATTAACCGGCAACCAATGTAAATCGCGACGAATGTTCGTAGAGCTAATAGTCCATGGTGCCTCTGCAACAACACAATCTAGGACATTTTGAACACGCTGTAGCCTATCAATGTTAGCCTGCAACATGCCATATAGATTACTGTTACAAATGACCACGGATTCCTAAATTAGGGCACAATACCCAAGGCTTATCGGGGCCGGATTTTCGATTTTTGTGCTAGTTTTTGTGTCATGTCAACTCTACTGTCAACAGTGGAAACCGCCATGGCAGTGTCAATGTTGTACACAATACAATGCATAATAGCTCTGATAATTTTCAATCGTATCGTCTAGAAGGTCACCACTGCTCAGTAGTTGTCTACTAGAATGGAGAGTAGTGGTAGATTTACTGCACATTAATTATTATTGTTTATATAAATTAGAACTGTTGCATCAATTCCTAACTACTTTCCATTAGGAACCCATCTAAGTCGACAAAGGTAGGCTGGGTGAGCAAATGAAAAACCAGTAGTAGCAACAGCAGTCATGATACTAACATTATCACAGTTAAAGCAAAATGAGAAACAAAAGCAAGATGAACTCTTATGCTTGTATACACAGTCAGAGATTACCTGGCTGGCATGACCAACAAGCAGCGACACCCGACTGATTAGAGAAAAACCCGGCATTACACAGGGTACAATTAACTGCACTGAAATTTCTGCAAAAATTGCATGCATACATTCACTTGAAGATATCATAATCTAGGAATGATATTCCACTATAAAAAGAACAGTATTTTTATTGTCCTTCAAAAATACTTTTTTGAAATTTACATCGTGTGAAATTTAAATTAAATAAAAATAAAGTTTAAGGACAACGTTATGTGAAAATGCAATTGAGCTAATGCAGCTGATGCTCCTGAGTGCTGAGTCGAATTCTGCACATCTTCTCCCTAACCTGTATTGTGCTAGTTGCTGTCAGTAAGGGCATGTGTGCAGTAAAACTTTGCTCAAAAATAATCCGCCAGTTCTTAATTGAGGATGCCAGCTAACACATGCTGACGTGTATGATGGCCATATAGCAGGTGCTGTTTTGTTGTTGTTTTCTGTTGTGTGAAAAATGAACATGACCACTGACAAAGCATGACATTAAGCATAGCATGCGATTACAAAATCCGTGAAGTGTCCTCAATGACGGTTGTGTAAGGTCCATATGGACCTTGGTGTATGGCAGTGACGTCATTGCAGCGCTGCTCGAATTAGGTCATACTGAGAGCCAATCAGAGAAGACGAAAGTAGGTACAGCTAATCCAGCATCAACTAATCGCTGATTTACTAATTGGAGATCAAAAATGCACGGAAAAAGCAACTTGGTTAATTGACGATTAACTTCTACCAATAAATTAATTGGAGATTACGTAATCAGAGATCAAAGTTAATTTAATTTGCGGTGGAAAATCCGACCCTCAATATTGCAGACGTTTACTAACAGATACATCAGAGTACTGAGTTAAGGTTTTACGTCCCACTCGACACAAAAAAGGTCACTTTAGAGATGTTTTTCCCAGCCAATCACTTGCCTTAGTACTCAAGAAACTGAATCTAATACAGCAAAAGTGAATACTCATTAGTAACACAAACGCACTGTAACACAAAATAAACACAAAAAACAAAGCCAGGTTTGATTGCTTTTAAAGACCTTGGCTGGGAAGGTCTGACATCACATTAGCCATGTGTTACAGATTTCTATGGTCTAAAAGCCAGAGCCTAAAATTTCTAGAAAATTCTACTGCATACAATGACTATGGAGAAGAGCAGAGCAGGTCTGGGGGACAGAAATCCCCAGCGGGGTCCAGGGAGACAGTCCCCCAGAAGTTAAAACATTATTGTCGAATGAACGTGCAATTTTCAATGCTTTTTAACGAAAATTGTAAAATTTGTATATGCAATATTGCAGTGCATGAAAAATCCCAATGCAGACATGACATCTTTTCAGAAATTTGTACCACACATCTTGAAATTCCTACTACATACTTTGTGCTCCAATTTTAGGCACTGGGTGTAGCCACCTAAGGGCTCAAGGCAGATGAGCAGTTTTGAGCACCTGCCTATGATCCAGTAGGAGTACAGCACCCTTTACCTTTAGCATGTATGGAGGTAAAGAACAAAACACAAAAGACCAACAACCTTGAATATGAGCCTGGTGGACACTGTTGGCACTCGTTCTGTGCATACTTGTCCTGGAACTGACCAGGTGGGCACAATGAACAGTGACTGATTATGCCCCATGTGCACTCACCTGCGACTTCACAGCAACTGCACTCAGGCCTACCTGTCAACATTATTGAAACCATGTTGTGTTGATAGATAACACATCAGGCACTGAGTTCAACATATTAAATCCATCAAAATGTGTCATCATTATTAAATTAAATATTTAACCTTTTTACTGCCAGACCGGAAAAAAATATAATACGTAGTCAGTTTATGGGTAATAGCCAATACCGCAGGCAGCATTATATCACATACCACGGTTATAAGTATAGCGTACCTAGCATCGCCGGATTCATCTGGCAGTCTGGGGATTATTATTTATTTCCTCCGCCGGAAATATCCGGCGGGCAAGGCAGCGAAAAAATTAACAGTCAAAACTAGATGGCCGTATTGTGTGGAATGCCCAAAATACAGTATTTGGCTCAAAGCGCTTGGCTATCTGTGCACAAGCTGTTTATTTCCTGCATTTGACGACGCCCAGTGTCACGTTACTTGACAATAGTCGATGGTGATTGGCTGCCTGCGCCAGAGTGATGTCAGCATTATCTGCCGTGTTGACAACCTGTGTTGGACGTCGCAGGAAATTCAGGGAGGTTTCTTGTACGGAGCGTACAGGTCAGGGGTAAAAATGGAAACTAGAAATCCTGCAGATGGTTATTTCGGTAGGGAATTTCCGGCAATCTGTAATCATTGAAGAGTTACAGCGGCATGAAGTCGCAAGACGGTAAAGGTTTTTTTATAATTTTTTTGTTTTCTTGGAAAAATGACCTTGACGGAAAAAAATTTCAAAATTCGGTTCGGAAAGTTTTCATCACGACACCGATCGATGTCTTGTGTTCAAATTTTGTGAAATTTGGCTGATGGAAAATCGATGAAACCGTGCATTGCTTACCTGACAACAAAACTAACGGTACTTCGCATGGCTCTCCATCTGTCGCTACTACGTGGATTGTGCACAAAATCTGCCAGGGCCAGCCCCCGACAATGTACTTTAGAGTGCTCGAGATTTCGTCGAAATCGGTTCACTTTCGGTGAAGTTATAGCCGAATGCATGAACACCGCCAAAATGCCCCGTAAAGTGAATCCAATATTCGTCTGAAGCCTGGCTTCAAGCCGAATAATAAGCAGCTAATCAAAAACCTAAAATAAGCTAAATGTAACCAGTATTAAACTATTAATGTAATTAACGCTATAGGCCTACACCTGTAGTTATGCATTTTTACCAAGCGACGCTATGCTAGCACGGTATATGCTGTTGTGGTGTGACTGTCCATCTGTCTGTCACAAGCCAGCACTGTACCAAAGCAGAGATCATGTAAGATCATGCAAACAATGCCATACGATAGCCCATGGACTCTATAGTTTTATGAAACCAAAAATCTTGGCGAAATTCCAACGGGGTCAGCCCTACGGGGGCAACAAATAGAGGTGGGGTAGGTTCAAATTGGTTATTTTCGACCAACATCTCGCTATATCTCGGAAACGGTGCAAGACAGGGACATTTTGGAAACTGTGCAAGATAGAGACAGAGTTGCAATGGCAGACTAATAGGCATGTGGCCTATCGAATGTCACCATTACCAATGCCCTTGAGGGTCACTTTTGATGTTTGAAACCTTTATAACTCCCATAGGTCGTGAAACAGCACAAATTAACTAACATAATGCGTCGTGCGGTCCCTCTACAGTAGCTGAGCTTCTTGTTTAGCAGTACGCCAACAAAAGCAACAAGTACAGGTTACACATACTCTGATTTGCAAAACTTCCAGGATGACATTTACAACATCCGCGTTTTGTGGAATTAGTACAGTTAAAATCTGGATGCCAATCCACATCCAGTGCATCAGTTAATACCAAGTATTCACCTACATACACTGGAACAAACAGTACAGTCATCAACATTATTATATAAATGTAATGGAATTTTTGAAGTTTATTATAATCACTCAAAATTTCTAAGCTTGTTCATTATTATGAAACATCAGAAACTGTATCAATTCCACATTAGTTTCATATTACTGTGTCATATTTCTGCAGTTGGAAGCTACATTGTGCACCCCCTGTGATAGCTTTCTCTCTGTTATGGTGCATTAGAAACTGTCACATTCACTGTTATTATCACTATCATTATTAGGCCGTACTACATGCTCTCAGTGCACAAGACGTCACAGAAGGATGGCGCTGCTTGCTGCTAGAGTTAACAGAAATTTTTTGAAATTTTAAAAGCTACAATAATATAAATATATAAGCAACCGCACTAATCCCCTTATTTCATCAATAAAGTTGTATCAATTTACTGATGTATCAAGTTAAACTTCAAGGAACTAGGGTAGCATTTACCACCATAATAACACCGTACACTTTATCTATGCAGGAAGTGGTAAAACACAAACGTAATTTATGGGTGTAATCTGCATATGTGACGGGTAAAAATTAAAACGCTGATGTGCAAATGTTTAATTAGGGTTAGGTTTAGGGTAAGTTAGTACGGTTGGGGTTAGGTTAGGTTTTAGCACTAGTTTTAGTGCCACAATATGACAGCTGGCAACTGGCAGAATAGTATGACTCATATTGCATTCACTAGGTGGTGTCATAACATACTGTCAATAATGTAGTGTTGTTACGACCACCGGACTTTCACCGCCATCGCAGTGGTTGGCTACCACCAAACCAACATCGCCATCGCGGTGTTTTACAGTGTTCTCGGCGGTCTTTCTGGGCACAGTTTCATAAAAACTGCCCCTTACTATTCCGCAGAGCAGCGATAGTTATCTAAATGCTGCATCATTTGATCCCACGTGAACGTGAACGCATGGCCAGTCAAATGGGCCAAACCGCCTGCTCTTCCCCACGCGTCCCCTTCTCCACTCGCAAACAACAGGACTGCCGGGACAGCAGGGACAGTCTAGGCAGTGGCACTGTACTTAGTGAGACCATCGCAACGGTCTCACTAGACTGTCGCAATGGTCTCACTATTGTATTTTGGTTTGCACTGAACAATGTCTTCCATGTTTATGATACTAAGAATTTTGACAGGCTACATTTGCATACCATCAATTCATCGATTGGTTTATAAAGCGTATTACTCAATTACTACGATATACTGTGCATTTTAGTAGCTAGTAATATTTTTTTGCTATTTTTGTGTTAATTAATTTTTTGCTACATGAAACCACAGCACAATATGACATTTTGCATTATCTTAAGATAAGCTGGTAGGGGTTTTCACGGGAATGGCCCGGAGTGCCGAACGCCGAAATGCGAAACGTGATAAACGCCCAGAATGCCAAACAGGCTTAGGGTTAGGGTTAGGTCTGTTCAGCATTATGGGTGTTTGCCACGTTCGGCATTCCAACGTTCGGTTTACACGATTATAACGTAGTGAACATATATCTCTAAGAAACGTAAATGATGTGATGATTGTCAACAAATTCAAACTACTTTCAGCATATGATTACATATGCATTGCAGGGGAATTTCCAATTTCCAATGCGTACCACTAAACTTCATGTGTCCCTGCAGAATGTATGCAAATGTTTAGTCAAGTCAAGTCAAGTCAATGCTGTTGACGGACGCAGGCTCTTCTGAGCCTCTATGTCCGTATCGTTGATAAGACACTAATACTGATTTTAATAATTTTCAGTATCAAACTCAGATCGGTCTCCAGTACCGGTCAGGTAGACAGTGTAATCGTACTTTACGTCTTGGAACGTCCAAAATTTATCGAGTCTTGTCTTAAATAAATCAACAGAGTCAACATCTACTACAACATTTGGCAAACTGTTCCAGATGTTAACAATTCTATTAGTAAACAAAAATTTTCTAAGATCGTAGTGACTTCTGTCTTTCGACAACCTAAAATCATTTCCTCTAGTTACTTTATTAATGTTGTGAATCAGTTCAGGTACTACTTCATAATCATATTGATTTTTAATTATCTTAAAAACCTCTATCATATCACCACGCAGTCTTCTGTACTTGAGAGTGGGTAAACCTAAATAAACCAAACGATCTGTGTATGAA
>Ga0209780_1001037_pt1 | contig 17278 bp, 8 predicted proteins | sample WorMetexBAHAMAS2_FD_187384 | JGI IMG/M metagenome (GOLD analysis project Ga0209780, IMG submission 187384) | Marine gutless worms symbiont microbial communities from Max Planck institute for Marine Microbiology, Germany - Inanidrilus exumae... | ecosystem: Host-associated > Annelida > Digestive...
GTTTTAGGGGGAAAATAGGGGAAGGGGTAGGGCGATATTCACCCCCAACGAACTCGTTCTTACTTTTGGGGGTTTACACGTCTGTGTCCAATTTGGTGAAAATCGACGAAGAAATGCGACCGTGAGAGTGTCCACAGACGGACAGACACACGCACACACGCACGCACGCACAGATGCAAAACGATTTTATTATCTGTCCCATGCTATATGCTATAGCTATGGGGCAGATAATAATAAAATTTAATATCATGCAATCACTACTGTAGATCAACATACCAGTAAAGCTAGCATTCTGAAGCACTATGTTGTATAACAGTATTTAATGAATGTAATTATATATTATATATAATATATAACAGAAAGTAAATAAAATTTACAGTTATTTCTACCCACACGACAGTTCTCCAACAATTTTCTGTTCAAAGTACCTATGGTGTGTGAGCTTTACTGGATTGACAGAATGCAGTAATGGAAGTGATCAAAATGAAATGTTTTCATCATCAATGCAGAGTTACTAACACTGTTTGAATGTTACACAACACTATTGGCATCACTATATCAGAAACCGGAGGCAGAGGTCATCCCTCGAAATAAATATAACATGCAATAATAAACAGAGACAGATAATCCCAGGCTTTACAACTGAAGTAAAGAATAAAAGTGCTCGCAAATCACTACTTTTCATAAACAACCAAATCGTACTTTAGGCACTCTGAAAGCAAACAAGGACGCTCCAGATTAATGTCATTACTATAACAGAATGCAAACTGACATGCAAATTGTATATTAACCTCATTTTTTCTATTGACGACGACCAAATGTCTCAGTCCGAGACCACGAAACAGTTTAAATATCCTCGGCATTGATGTATTCTGCAAACAAATTGCAAACAGATTAACAACTACCTATTACAAAGCATACAAACAGTTTGTAGACAAAAACAAACCATAAAAAAATTAGCGCCGTACGGGGACTGATGGTCGACTCTTCACTACTGACGTTTGTGCCAACTTCAAAGCCATGTGACACAAAAACTAGGCCAAATATCAAAAAACTCAGCCCGATCAAATTTTGATATTGTGCCCTAGGTTAAGAATGCGTGGTCAGTTGCCAGCTTCCATTGTAAATGGCAAAGGAAATAGCATTTGAAAACGGCCGGATTTCCAACTTTGAAAAGCTCGTGACCTTGACCTTGGAACGGGTCATACTGCATACTGTCGTGCATCACTCGTCGACCTCTACCTAAATGCCAAATTTCATTGAAATCGAAGAAACATTTTGTGGTCGGACTAACGTATGCACGCACATATGGACAGACGGACATCTGAGACCGGCTTTATTAGGTCGACTCTGTCGAAGAGTCGACTTAACTAGACAGCAGTCAGTAGGGCACATAACTCCACTGAGCTACACTGAAATTGGCAGCAGAGTGCCCATTCTATGCATAGCCAAGCAGACAGTCACAGGGGTGGTAAACGTATAGAATCCACAGTATCCAGAATATGATCTGGACCACTCCCTGATTTCATCGACTCTTCTACGTTACATAATCGTATTATTTTCCAAATTATGCAAAAATCCATCCACAACTTTCTGAATTTATATATTTCTGCTAACAGACAAACAAACAAACCGGAAGAGAAAAACTAACCCCACCAAGCTGCGGTGGAGTAATAGCAGGAAATAAACACATTCAAGACACACAGAACCTTCGAATTTTTGTCGTCGAGTTCAGTGCCATAACTATTACATCATCAAGCCACACAATAGGAAAACCGAATTTACCACAATAAGATAGACAGAAAACAACCACAGTCACATGGGTGGTAATGTATAAGGCACGGCACTTACATCATACACAGCATAAGGTGCTGGGTTCATAAACGGCCGCAGATCGATAAACCGTTCTAGATCTTCGTCGACAATAGCAACATTCTACAAAGAATTCCATTTAACGTTTCCAGCTAAGTATGCTAAGAACTATATGTGTTCTGTTCTGTATCAAAAGATGTGTCTGCGGGTTCATACACAATGTAGTAGTGTAAAGGGAAGTTCGTATAAGGCAAACTCATCACCTGTCTGCTAATACAGTACAACAGGTACACCTGCTACAGCTATGTCTAACGACAATGAACCACAAGAAAATGTCACTTAGGTGACACGCTGGGTGCAGATGGAAGATGTTGAGTTGAAAGTGACAGCACTGGTGTCGGATGGAATTGGCATAAAGGGAGCAATCCCCATTCCATTAGGACTCGAAGAGTCCGGGTGTAGATGAAAAAAGGATGAGGCCACCAGCTATGCTTTGTGCTTTGTGTTCCTTCAGGGATTTGATACTGACAGATAGGTGGCAGTAAGGACATCCAGTCCATGAAAAATCCCATTGCCCTAACGGAATGTAACCGTACTGGCCTGCCGTGTAGTGTTGGCTACCCGAACGCCCACATGCCCGGCCCGGCGTGAAAACTTTTTAGTGCACCTATCAGTTAAGCAATGCTCTCTTAGTCCTCCTATGAACCATGTCAAATGATTACATTACATCAGCTGCAAGGTCCACATGTGCAACAACTGACATAACTGACTGACAACATTTGTACATCTAGAAACATTTTATTATGTACTTTACAAGTGTACATTATATTTTTTACCGGCTGTCAGTATTATTTAACATCTGCATGACCTTAGACCTCCAGAATCTAATCAGGTCATCAGTAGGGGCCTGCGATATAGTCGAGGTATCTTTTCCGAGGCCGAGGCATTAAAAACGTTTAGCGAAGCAAGGTGAGCCGAGGCAGTTGAGATGCTAGGCGAGGCAATGGTTTCAATAGGCTAACCCATAACCAAATTTTGGATTTTATGTGGCTTACCCATTAATCATATCAACCAAGGCAAGACGGAGGCAGTGAGTGCGAGACTCAGCCGAGGCAGTTTTTCAGAGGCAAGCCAATGAAATACCGAGGCAGCTAGCATGAGGCCAAGGCTTCAAAATTTTCTGAAGCCTTGAGGCCAGGCCTCTGCCTCGAGGACTACATCACTGGTAGGGGCTAATGAATATTCCCCGTCGGTTTCATCAAAACTGTTTAAGCCTTTCATGAGATATCATGGTAACAATATCTCACTGGATGAATAAACGAACGGATGAATGGGGCAGCCTATAAACATAATGCCTCCTTCGCTAACACTAACACTGTCCAGTGGCAAAGGCATAAAACCAACATTTTAACAATAATAATAACAACCGGAACAAATATTGTTACAATAATATTACATTATTTTCAGTTCACAAACATGTTTGTCGTTCGAAGAAGAACTGTATACATCACAATTAATAGTTGCTACCTCTATTCGTGGAAAACGTGGATAAATGTTACTGAAGTCTTGCAGATGAAGCTTTGGCGTAACATCATCATCACGAACGAAATGCTGCATAAAAATGTAAGACAACAACATAGACTGCAGTGGAACAAGCAAAATAACTAGCAGTTGTAATGACTAAAGCATTTTAATACTTACTTTCTAAATAGACAACAATTTACAATTAATTAACACCGTTAATTTCAATTAAAATAAATTAGCCCCATATGGGACTGACCAAAAAACTAGACCAAATATAAAAATCCGGCCAGATCAAATTTAGATATTGTGCCCTAGTTTAAGAATCAGTGGTCAGTTGCCAGCTCCCATTCTAAATGGAGGAGGAGATAGCTTTTAAAAATGGCCAGATTTCCAACTTTGAAAGCCTCGCAGTCTGCATACTGCATACGGTCGTGCGTCACTCATGGACCTCTACCGACATGCCAAATTTTATTGAAATCGAAGAAAGTTTTTGTGAACGGACGAACGTATGCATGTACGTAAGTACGTATGCACGGACGAATGGACATCTGAGACCGGCTTTATTAGCTCGACTCTGTCACAGAGTAGACCTAAATATTCACTCTAGGCTGTTATATTTTATTATAATGGTGACCAGTTTTCGGACAAAAAAAATTTCCCAACTTTTCTCTGACTTTTTCAGTAACATCTATCCAAAAGTAACAGTTCTCACTCTGACCTTTCCCTGACTTTTCATTAAATCCCTGCCTTTTCCCTGACCCGTCTCTATACTCCCAACTGTTGTATGTATATACTTTTTGGCAACAGCATCAACGTCACTAACAGCATGGAAAGATGTCTCCAAAATGATCTATTATAGATCGAGGGGGAGTGGGAAATCTGCTCAGTCGATCATCATAAAATAAAACTGGATAAAACAAGCTTTTAATGTACATAAAAACTGTTTTAGCAAACATCTAACCAAGGAACCTTTTCATCAGCTCACCAACAGAGCATTAATATCACGCTGTTGCATTAATATGACGTGCATTAAATGAGGTTAGTGACTACAATTTATAACCAAATAAATTTTTTAATCATCCACTGCACGGAGCTGTCGGAGGTAAGAGATGCAGCTCAAAATCAACCTTTCTGGAGAATGCTGGCTTCGTATAGCACTACGTACCCATAGTGGTGCAGGATAATGTTGGATTGGACTGCATAATTGTCAATTTGCACAGCAAAAAATAACACAATCAATTAAATTAATAAATTCCAGCTAATCCAAATCAACTATATTTGAAAGTACATATTTTCATATATCAAAATTACTGTAAAACAAACCCGGTGCCTCAGTAGTACAATGAGCTGTGCACGTGTAATTATGCCTTGTAAATTTCCAAATGTCGTACGGTTGAAATATTCGTCGTATGCATACTGCTCCTAAGAAACACAAACAGTACAAATGTAAACAAAAGTTGACACAATTAAGTTCGTCAGTCCAAAGAACTGATTCACAGCCTCTGAAGTTACGACCATACAGCAGAAGAAATATGCCTTTAGTTGTTTTTATCATTAATAATGTCTCAATTTTTCAGGTATTGGCGCTGGAGAGCCGGAGAAAATGCAGCAATGAACTTTCCATCATGGGTTTGGAAGTGGATGAAAAAGGATACGGTCAGGCCACTGGTTATGTCTAGAGTTAGTGCTCTGTGTTCCTTTCAGTAAGTAAAGTAAAGCAAAGTATACGTCGAATCGTTGATTTGTATAGCACATCGACATAACTACCTCTAATGCGCTCAGACATGGATCACACAGTTTTACCGGCAAATTACACCATGCCTGCTTTTACTCCCCAGCCAGAAAGCACCACCGCCCTTTGGCTGGTACTCATTTTACTGTCCCACGGAGGGTAGAAGGCTGAGTCGACCTGGGAATCACAGTGCACTGACATTAATCGTTGGGTGACAGGAAGGACATCCATTAAAACAAGTAGCTCAGCTGTCTCTGACAAAATCGCGTGTTGCGCTGCATCACGACTAACGGCAAAATTTTAAAACAGTCACGTGACCATAACCACGCCCCTTTGTTGGTGATATGTCATCCTGTTGCATAGAATTGATATTGCCTACTCGTGTACAAAATTTGACGACTTTAGGTTCAGCCGTTCCAGTGATATGATTGGAGCCCCAAAATTTTGTAATGGGTCACATGACCTGACCACGCCCCTATCAGGGACAGTTTGTCGTCCGTAGGCTGTGACTTGCAAATTCAACCTTTACATCAAATTTGGAGTCTATGCTATAGCCAATTACGAAGATGCATAAGGCAATACAAAATGTAGAAATTGAGGTGGTTTAACATGCTTAGGGGTCACTCAAGGTGATCGGACACATAACCATTAGATAGAATGCATACGACTTTCTATTCGAAATTAATAGAAACTATGAGGCTATCTCGTACTGTTTTTGAGATATTATCGCTTATTTTCCAAAAATTAAAGAGGTCACGTGACAGTGACCATGCCCTTTCAGGGACAATTTGTCGTCCGTAGGCTGGGACTTGCTATGATCAACATGTACACCACATTTGAAGTCTCTAGCTTAAGCCGCTCCAAAGATATCTTAAGGGGACTAAAAGTTTAAAATGGGTAACGTGACGTGGCAATGCCCATTTCAGGGACATTTCGTCATCCGTAGGCTGGGACTTGCTATGTTCAACCCACATATTAAGTTTAATGTCTATGATTACCTGCAGCGAAGAAATAAAGGGCAACGCCAAATGTAAAAATTTTCGTTTTTAGCCACCCTTTGGGGGACTTAGGGGTCACGTACACGATTCATCTATGGTCGCTGGAAAGCGCGTGGTCGACTTCCTAGTGGTGCTAATTGAATTTTTCTCGCTAGCTCTCAGACACACACACAGACACATGATGATGGCTATTACCAACGCAGAGCTAGCTCCGCGCAGGTAAGAACCCATTCCACTAATCCCCAGAGGTTCTCTTCTGAAACAGATGGAGGAGTACCCGAGGGGGGATGGCCAATCCACATTCACCTGGAACAAGTGGCCATTAAACGGAAATAGTAATAGAAAATAGATTTGTTCCAGGTCCGAAATTAGTGAAATGACCTCAAGGTCACTCAGTCATTGGTAATGACAGAGCACACACGATTTCTTCCATGCCTACTTGACCTTGCAGCGTTCTTTGGTTTGAATACAAGTGTGGAAATAGTGGCTCATACGGCTTCTAATCATAGTAATTAGCCTCTTAGGTAATATTTGCAGTATCTTTAGATACTGGCTACCGAGATTTTCACAGCTGTGTGTCTTGAAATATCCTTCACAATGTCAGTCAGCTATTTACACAAATGATGAGTGTGATAGATGCAGAAATTATGACAGCACACACCACACTTGCATAGCATTAGGAAGTAACAGAGGACAAAATGTATAAAATGGTATACAAACGTTTTCATCATCTTTCTGAACAACTGGGAACCCATCATGTCGTTCAGTCTTCAGTACGTGAACAATGGTAGACACCTTCTCTGTTGTATAAAAAGTCACAACCGGGTGACTCATTACCTCTCTGTCAAAAATGCCAGCAATACTTTGTAACCAACTGCAACATTCTGGCTACAAACCTTCACAAATTTGAAATTAATAAGTATTGACTGACTGAGTTAAGGTTTTACTTCCCACACAACACAAAATAGTTCTTTTCAGAGGCATTCTTCCCAGACAATCTATTGGCTTAGTACCGAAAAACTAAATCAAACAGAACAAAAGCAATCATGCATTCGCAACAAAATATACTACAACACAAAATTAACACAAAAAGCTAAAGCCAGGTTTGGTCACCTCTTGTGACTTGTGGCATGGAAATGTAACGGGTCTATTCTGGAAGGAGTAGATAAGTCAGGAAGTAAATGAGTAAGGAAGAAAGTATGAATTAACAAGTAAATATAATGACAAATAACTAAACTGTGATTACAAAGGAGTCATCTTACTTTGCTGTTATACTTGACGTCATAGCTGGTGGCTCCCACGCTAGCACTGGAACTCCTTGCATATGAATATGCATGTCATAAATGCCCTACAAATAGACACCACAAACGTGACACAGTTCACCAGAAAACTGTCAACAGCAAAAACTACTAATTACAAAAACAGACAACTATAATATAATGTCTCCTGTCACTTAAGAACATAAAAGAAAAAATGTCAAGCCTTTCGACTTGGTCGGCGGGGCATTATGATGACTACAGACCTTTAGAAATCTCTTAATCTGTTAAGTTATTAACAACTTAAAATTTTCATTCAAAGTCCGACACCCTGCCTCTTCCGTGGGTGGATATCGACTGCACCTGTATCAAGATCTCTGTGCTAACCTCCATAACAAAACCAAGCTCACTCCATACAGGTGTTTAGTCACAATAAATCAACGTCACAAATACATAACACAACCCACAAGATAAGCAGAACAGTTACCACGGTAACTGACAGTAGCCTGTTAAAGGAAGGTTGAAGCGCAAAGTATCAATCACAATAACCAAAGAACGGTCTACAGAAAAGCTTCACCTCGTTGAAGAAATCTCCAGTCCATTTGGCAAACATCAGCACTATCATCAATGGTAGACCAAGGCTGATGTTACCCGTAGCTTCAATCAAGATTACTGACAAGCTCAGAGTCATGCGAACTATTCCACCTACACAATCAATCACCTGCTGTCATGACATAATTTCAGTTGTTAACGTGGGTGGCGTAGTGGTGCAATGGGTTGGGCATGAGACATGCAATCAACAGGTCACAGATTCAAAACCTGGTCTGGGCATGGCTGTGTAACAACCATGGGCTATATACTCACACCTTTGTGCCTCTATCATCAACCAGTATAATTTGGTACCAGTCAATGGGCGGTGATGCTCTGTGGATGAAAAGGTAACTGTAAGTGTAGCATTGCACTGACTTCAAGCTATAAAGGCTACGGGCTCAAGGCCTACAAAAAGGAGATGAAAACCCCGCCTATGCTCCAATGGATTACGGCACCCTTTTTTCACAATGTGAAATCACACGCACTAAAAAAGTAAAAAGATCACAAACTGTACCACACTGCTGCTGCTACCACTACTACTGTTTCCGTTTAGGTAAACCTGGGTCAGCCGGTTCCCCACAGGTCCTCCTGCTCCATCTGTTCTGGAGATTAGTGGAATGGTTTTTATGGGCCGCATTTCCTTCTTGCCACCTAAATATCAGTGTCTAACACTGAAGGGAACACAAACCACTAACCATAACCAGTGGCCTGGCTTCATTCATACTTCATTCACAACCCACAACCAGACTCCCAATGGAATGGGCTTTGCTCCCTTACACCGGCTCTCCAACCACCAGCACAATGTACTAAAAAACAACATATTACATACTATCTTACCAAGCTGTGCAGCAGCACCAATCAGTGCAAACTTGCCAGGATTTATCCATGCCTAGATGAGCATCAACATAATATAACAACATTACCAACACAGTCATACAAAGTAAGCTCATTTCAAATTCTCTGTCGAAATACTTTATAAAATATTAAGATGATGAATAAACATCTTTATACATGCCTTATTCCACAGACCTGGTACAGATTCAACCTTTCATTGTCACCAATGTCATTCTGATTACCATTTATAATCTTTTCCATTTACTACCAGCATTCTCTTCGTATGTAAATGCATACCTATCAAATCTCACATTTAAAAACTAATAATAGTCTTTTACAATTTAAACATCAGTGAAAGATCACTAAGTGCATTTTTCAAAAGTAGAACAGTGGCTTGGCACACACACGTCTTCATAACTTAACCATCCCCTCCAGATCACTACCGCACGGCCAATCAACAGAGCATAATGCATGTTCATTGGGTAAATATCCATAGAAACATGGAACAGCTGTACAAGCAAATGTGGAAAGATCTACTAGTGTATAGGAATAATACAACCAGTTCTCATACAGGTATTCTCACACAAGCTTTCGGGCTCTAACTAGGTCACCTGTAACAATCATTCACTATACAACATGATTACAAGTCGCTTTCAACAAAATCAAGAACGAACATTTAATGCCACAATCGTGGTAGAAAACAAATTGTGCCAATCAAAATACTAAAAATCACGGCATCTAAGTTAACCATTAAGTTACAAAATTAATAAAAGTAGACTGAATGAAAAGTTGTGCAAAATCATATGAATCTAAGACAGCTGTGCACTGCCGTAAAAATCAGTTGCTTGTTGTTTATTTTGCATTTGTGCCAGTTTTTACCGTACGACGCTATGCTAGTGCAGTATATACTGTCGCCGTGGCTAATCTAGGCGAAATTCCAACGGGGTCACCACCTATGGGGGCGCGAAACAGATGTGGGGTAGGTTCAAATTGGCGATTTTCGACCAACATCTCGCTATATTTCAAAAACGGTGCAAGATAATGACATAGCTACAATGAAACAATAAACATTAATATGAACTCGTATGCGCTCTATCGAATGGCGCTATTTCCAGTGACCCTGAGTGACCCCTGACTACCCCCAAACCACCCCATTTTCGACATTTTATATCGCTCTTCGTATCTTCGTACTGGGTAGAGATGAGACTTCAAATATGATAGATAGGTTGATTGTAGCAAGTGCTAGCACACGGATGGCAAACTATCCCTGAAAGGGGTGTGGTCAGGTCACGTGAACCATTTAAATTTTGGTGGGCACCACCATATCTCCGGAATGGCTGAAGCTAGATTGGTCAAATTTTGAATGCATATAAGCTATGTCAAATCCCAGTATAAGAATGATAAATCATCTGTAAAAGGGGCGTGGTCAGGGTCACGTGACCCCCTTTAAATATTGATGCCCCAATGATATATCTAAAACGGCTGAAGCTAGAATTGTCAAATTTTGCACACAGGTAGACTGCATCAAATCCTACCCTACGGTGACAAACCACCCCTAAAAGGGGCGTGGTCAGAGTCATGTAACCAATTTTTTAAATCTTGCCCCAGTGATATTTTTTGTAATTGGTGAAGCTAGGCACTATGTGTACTGATTGATACAGAGGAGTACAAATGCATGCATGATAGGCGGGCCAGCATTAAATTTTTTTAAAAATCGCTGTTGTAATTACATAGATGGTCTGATTAACCCACACAGTTCAAGAAAAGTAAGTGTCAGATTTCTTCATGTCGTAAAATAAAAACATATTATGGCTACTATACCAGTCAATATGTGCTAGCCAACATCCCAGTTAATAACTGGACTATTTTGTTGGAACAAAGTTTTACTATCCACATCACAATTTAGCACATTTGGATTAGGGAGAAGACACCAATGGTGTTCCCTACATTATCTCCATACCATATTCTTTGTTTAAGAAGAAAATGCTCAAAATCATGTTAATACAGAAACATGGACTAAACAAATACCCCTTCATGAAAGATTGCTTTGCAGCCGATTGCCAACAGACGGCCCCATGCAGCACCAATGACAAGTCCGGGTATAAATAGTCCACTAGGTACGGCCATGCCGTATGTCCAACAAGCCAGGAAGAAATATGCAATACAAAACAGAAGCAGCGTAACTGGCTCGAATGTACCTGCAACAAGACAACAACCCAAGACGTTTCAGTATGACAGTAACAGTTGAACATTCAGACATTATCATAACATTCCACTGCATTACACCACGCCACAGACAATTGACATGAATCAGATGACTGTTGGGCACATCAGATGATACATGACAGAGCATGTCTGTGTCGTATCGTCTTATATCACAATATTCTGTTTAATATCATATCGTGTCAAATGTTGCCCTTAACAACTGTATCCTGCCGTCACCAACCCTCTACGCTTATAAGTTTTTCGACAAAATTTTGCATATCCTGATATCCTTGGCTACTGAGATCATGCATAATTTCCCAACTTATCCTAGTTATATTCCCACACTACCTGAAAATACATTAACACGTCAAAAACGACATGTTTTATAAACCTCCACAACTCACTAATAGTCTAACAGACTTTGACAAATGTCAATGTATACAATTAGCAATTCTTCAACTATCAAATCACCCATAGTTTGCCACTTCAATTTACATACTTACTTACTTACTTACTTACTTACAATACTTTGCAAATGCCAAGCAGTAACAGAAATGATGCCTGTCACACGTCACAGCAGTGTTGGAAACACAAACACAATGTTCACTAAGTAAGAACGAATTCAAATTATGAATCGCATCTACTGAAAAGATGCACTAACAAAAAGCTGATAGAAGAATTTCCAACCTAAGGCTGAAATAAGTGATCTTTTAAACCAGCTGTTTTCTTTACATTTAAAGGTAAAAGGTAAAGGCTTCCCATACTCGTTACCGACAGGCAGTCATCCCGCAGGTGACTATAAGTCATCCACAGGGCGGTAGGCTGCCATTACTTTCCGCCAGGCCTGCAGGTTACCTTTCCAGCCGCATAGCATCACCGCCCATTGGCTGGTACAAAGTTATACTGCTTGACGACAGAGGCACATACACAACTTTGACCTGAGTAGGATTACAACCCACGACCTGTTGATCGCAAGTCCAACGCTCTACATTTACAACTGCCATTACAATGGAGTTGCATGACACACATCCTTTTTGCTGCTGTATAGAATTCGCGAGGTAAAGTAACTAAAGCCATACTAGGAACTTCAAGTGATTTTCATAGCTGAAAAATTAATTACTTATGTTATGTGCCAAAATCTGTCAAAATCCATTAAGAGTTTCAATGAGTTACGAAGGTTTACAAAGTAGGTCATTTCTGAGACGCATGCACTTTATGAAAGAAAGATAGCATAATTTTCAGTCACTGCAGGAACACAACTAGGGTAAACTAGGATATTATGCATAAATTTACTAACCCAGTGTGCCATGATACTGTGTGCAAAATATTATTGCAATAGACGTATAATCATAAGACATATATGTTTGGAAAGTGGGTTATTTTTTATTGGGCTACAGAAGACATAAAGGTTAAACCTAAACAAAGCATTAAAAATCCATCGTGTGTAGAGACTAATTGTTAGGATGTTTTTAGCCTTTTTTATCGTTTTTTAATTTTTTTTTACTTTTCTCTCGTGTTTATGTGTGTTTTTTATTGTGTACTATGTGTACGATTTTATGCTAATAATAATAATAATAAAAATAGCTCATATGCCTGCATTGTTAGTGTACACAAGTTCGATACAAAATACAGAACAGAAATACAGTTCTGATAATCTTTCCTCTTATTCTCCAGATAAGACAATCATGAATGCTCAGATGTTGTCTACTGAAGTAGACAGGGTTGTACTCGACACAGATCGGCCAAAATAAGCTGGCACCTACGATATGAATCATGGAAGAGACTACGGACATCTGCTTCTGGTGCCTGGAACCACAATGTTGCCATCGAATTTGATTTGCCATCACCACAATACATCTGCACAGGCAGATAACAGACTGTATGCAGAATTACAATGCGACAGAAAACAAGGATGTGGAAACGCAGAACCACGTTGAAAACTTACAAGCATACTTTACCTCTGAAAAATGAATAACTGCTATGATACTTCATTAAAAACTACAAAGGTCATTTGGCATTTTCTACTACTACTAATATTCACAAAAGTGCACCAGTAAAGACAACTATTCTTAATTGCTGAGCTATTTGTATAACCCTGCACTTAGACACACCAGATAGACATTACAGTATTTACAGTGCAAGAACTAACAGCTCTGTAATCATGACGATACATTGATACACTTCTGAACTGCACGTACGTTTTTAAAGGGTGCATAAATGCAGACAAGCTCTCGACTAATCGCATACTGATAGATAATAGTATAAAGACTGGATGAACGGCTCCCATAGTTTTTCCACAAATACAGCACTGCATTCTTTAACACTGTTTACGGCCAATGATCAGACTAAGTAAACTGCCAACATATTTTAAGTTTACTCGCCGTCACCTGCAAACGTGAGAACAAATTACTAAGTAACATAACCTATATGGTTGCTAATTGATGCATATGACACATCTAAACCTGTAGATATGTACATAATACTCCATCTCAAAGGCGCTCAGGTATGGTACACGTCAACGAGGATCACTGTTTTTACCTGCCACCCATACATTTATCAACAAATGAAATAAGCCATACCTGCCTTTACTCACGAGCTGCAAAGCATTACTACACTTTGGCTGGTACTTGTTTTCCATCCTGCTCAGGCTGGAAGGCTGAGATGGCCTAGGCAACTAATTACATAATTTAATCTTTAGACATTATGCCGTGCATGTCTACCTGCAATGGGTGCTCATTGGGATCTTTGCCTTTCTCCTGGCAGGTTTGATCAAAGTATATCAGTAAGAATGCACACATTGCAGAAGTCATAGCAACCATCACAGCTTCAACCACCTGCCGACAGCGACCTTTTATGCTCCTGCAGACAACCATTACAATATTACTCAGCGTTTCTCACAGGTGTCGCCATGTCCGACTCGTTTACAATACTGGAGTTAGATAAAGAAGGTGGCCACTCTCCATCCATCTTAAAATGCCCAGACTTTTTCATTCACCCCACTCTATGCAGTGGCCTCCGTTTAAACCTTTTGTCATCATGCAGGTCTTCTTTGCAATGGTGCAAAGTGATAAGTTAAAATATATGTTCACATACAAAGACTCTATTCTCAACATTCACCTAAACACATCCCAAAAAACTGAACTCATATTACATTATTGTGAACAGTACCAAACAAACTTATTATATTGTGAATGACAGCATCAATCACAGATTTGTATAGTCATAACTGCAAACAGCACTTATGCTCTAATCCCAATCTCTGACCTTTTCTGAGTTTTGTTAAATTCAAGAAAGACAGTCACCATGATAACTAGCATGTAAAACAATAACGGTGCACTTGACACCATTTAGATACCCATTCTCTTTAAAGAAGCCAGCTATCTTACTGCTCAAATGAACAAGAAACCTTACAATAGACTCATATTTATCACCTATGTAAGAGGCCATCCAATGCTGGCGACATCTAATTCACACAGTTTACAGTTAAATAAAATCACAAATGTTAAATAAATATCTGGAAACAAAACCAACACTCACTGCTTACGAAACACAGTCAACTTGTGGTTGATAAATACGAATGCTGCACCCAGTAGGCCACCTGCCAGTTAAAATAAAGCAAACATAATATATTAAAACAGTTTCCAGTTATTAAAATAAAATCTGCTAAATTACAATAAGATCAAGTCAACAACAAATAAGATACGAGTAAATAAACAAACGAAGACTAACCAGTTATTCCCATTAAGACATAAACTGGAATTTCTTCGAGACTGTAAGGCATGTCCTGCAACAGATGAGAATAATCTTATGTATACATTATCATCATCAAAAACTCGGTAAATAAGTCTATTTCAGCTCGTCTCGTCAACGTCCTGGGTAGGTATATGGTACACACATTACGTACCACATGATCCCCAGGCGGCAGAGTCCACTGAATTAAGGGCTGTTTGGTGGCCATAGATCAGGTCTGATAAATGTCACCACTGTTCATCATACATAATCAGCTGGCGTGTTCTTCTGCTATAACATGACCATGTCACTGGTGATATTGCTCATGGCTGGCAACAGCCTATGTGAAAACAGCACATCTCTACAGTATGCACCATCAACTACGAAGCCTGGCTCCACAAGACCTGGTTGGCGACGCCAATGTGACTCCCGAGTTCAGACAAAGTACCAGATGCCATAACGTCACATACAAGCTGGTTGCTAACTATCCAGTCTATTAACAACAATAAGTAAGTAAACATGTAAAGGGGTTTTGTGTTGTCAATTAATTACGGCATCTACATGCCAAATATTATGAAGATCAGCCAACATCTGACAGATTACTGCAAAAGATTGCTGCCTACCTGAAATCTCTCAAAGTTGATAAGGCCGCTGTATGACAGCTGACCTGGAACTCCGTGATAGAAACTAAGCACAATGTTCAACGTAAATGTCGACACCATGGATGCAAAAAACTGAAACAAAACATCCAAACTAAACTAGACTACTTTATTTTCGAAAATAGCATAGAATCTACATTGCTACTACTACTTCCGTTCAACGGCCATTCATTTTTTTCCAGTTCGCCCTTGGGTCGTCTTCCTCTGCCTGTTCCGGAATAGAGCCTCTGGGAATTAGTGGAATGGGATGTCCTACCTGCCACCCAACCATCAGCGTAAAAGCACTGCAGAAAACACACAGCATTAACCCTAACCAGCAGCCTGGCCTCATCCTAAGTTCATCCGACCACCATCAGATTCCTGACATAAGAGGCGCTACTCCCTTTATACCAACTCCACAATGCCAGTATATTACTTCAGTCGATCACACAAAAGCCACGTGATTAACATATGCAAAAATCTAAAACCAAACGTAATCAACTTTATCATTTTTTTAATTTGTCACACAGACAAACAGTGCAAAAGCAGAATGTGACTGCAGCGTGTCATCGAGAAAACATGACATACTATTCTCCAGGTCAGAGCCTGATTCCAGAAACTTGCTCCTTCCTCTAGACTGAACAGCACTCCACCAACTGGAGCACCGAATGCAGCGGACACACCCGCTGCCGCTCCACCAGACACGAAGTCTCGTTTCTCGGTGTCAGTTCGAAAATATTCGAACAGCTGTACAACAGCAGCTCTTCAAAGTTTACTTTGCACCAATACATATTTGATCAGGAGAGGGAATCGAAGAGAAAGGAAAGGTGGACTGGGGCGGAAAGGATATGGCAAAACGGGAAAATTGGGGTTAAGGTATGGGGAAGGAAGGGGTGGAAAAAGGAGGTGAGGGATGAGGAAAAGACAAAAAGTGAAAAGGAGAGGAACACAGACGAGAATGACTGGACGATCAATCAACCATCAATCATGGTTAATTTCAAAACAAATCATCAGCATCAACTTTGTTTTGCCGACAAAAAAACAGGAAATACAGAGTACATCATCTGATGTATACAACTATACCACAAGGCACCAAATACGTTTTGCAACGTGTGAATACTAGCAGTGGGAACAGCATCATCTCGATCATAATGACAGTTAACATGCTATGAAAACGAAGCTTTACCTCATTAACAACTTCTGATAGTCATGCCTCTGAAAAGTGCAGGACTCTAGTTCAAAGATGGCTCTTTGTTGATTAAATGCAACTATTTTTCACTATGTTTTATTTATTTTCCATTTTATCATGTGTGTGTGAAAATCTGGTTAAGGTGAAGTAATAAACTTTACAGTTAGTAATTATGCACACTGACAGTAGTCACGGAGGTTTGGTTTTCAGTATCGTTTGTCTGCCTGTCTGATTTTCCACATGATATGTCAAAAACTGATACAGCTAGAATCAACAAACTTGGAATGTTCAACCATGAGTCATTGAAACCCATCTATTTCAATGGGGTCAAAAGGTCAAACGTCAAGGTCATGAGGCACAAAAAACAGTGCCGGCATGGGTATTTGCACTGCTGTGAGTGCTGGCTTCTTCTATTTACCTCTGCCACAAGTTGACAAAGTAATGTTTCTACCCGTGTTTGTCTGTCAGCAAAGTAACTCGAAACGTTATGGGTTGATTTTCACAAAATTTGCGGAACAGTTAGATTATGTACCGGCAACAGTTAATTAAATGTTGGAAGCGATCTGGAACATATTCCTGATACCAGTCTGTTGTAACTGCTGCCATATTGTGAGTGACTGCTGGACTTTGCACAGAACTGTGGCCACTATCTAATCTAATCTAATCTATAGTTTTTTTATAGTGGCCTAAATAGCCAAAGCTATTGCAAGGTCCACTCAGGTGTCACAATGATGTCCGGGAAGGATCGTTGAAAAAGACAGGTCTTGAGA
>Ga0209780_1001038_pt1 | contig 17277 bp, 11 predicted proteins | sample WorMetexBAHAMAS2_FD_187384 | JGI IMG/M metagenome (GOLD analysis project Ga0209780, IMG submission 187384) | Marine gutless worms symbiont microbial communities from Max Planck institute for Marine Microbiology, Germany - Inanidrilus exumae... | ecosystem: Host-associated > Annelida > Digestive...
CACTCATTGCGGCCGATTCGCAGTTTAGCTAGGTCGATTCACTGTTGGGCGATTGACAGACAGTTAATCGGCGTGTAATATATTTTTCCACTGTCCGGTTTTCGTCGATGCAGTTTAGCTTTTCATTGCGTTAATTGGTGATTTATAATATTCCCATTGTTTTTTGTCCGTGTTTATTCAATATATATGGCCGATTAGTCCGATGCAATGTTTCTACAGACCGTTACTGTCTCATAGTCATGTGCACTACAACTCACAGCTCGTACAAACAGCTCCTTCGCTGCCTTTGACACTACAGGTTTCTGCTGAAGGCTTTTCATCTGGCACTTCTTCAATATTCAGCTGCGACTTGGTAGCAGAATGGGGAGCCTCGTCGAAAACGAGCTCTGCCTTGATGTTCTTTGTATCGCCGCTAGGCGAACCCTGCTCGACAAGCTCAGCAACAGGTTCAGTTGTGGGTTGCATCTCTTCTTCGTCGCGTGGTAATTTCTCAAAATCATTGTCGTAACGGCCGCTGTCATGCGCACCAGTGGTGTCGGTAACTTCTTCCATTATGAAAATATGTTAACAGCGCAGTTTAAACTGTAAGAATTATTAAACCGCACAAAAAACCACAAAGTCCGTAAACTGTCTGATGTCAACAAACGTAATGCGCATGCGTCGATCTATGCTGCTTACCGTCATCGGATTATTAAGTATGTAAGAAACATCCTCAAGTCGAATTACCCACAAGTTGCCCACAATCAGAGGCACTGTGCAGTGCTGTTAATGTTAGGCCTAATTTAGGCGATAAACTGATGAATCTATAAAAATATAGTGTCTGCAACGAAAAACCACTGCTATTTTACATTATAATGAAATTCAATTTTCAAAAATATATGGTGTAGAATTGAAATTCGTCTTCATTCCATTCCAGACAGATAGTGCAACGTCTTCGAGAGCATTCTTACTAATACTATGTTCCTCACACGGCATAATTGGACGATCTTTTCGTGTAAGGTCTCTGTATGTAACTCTTTTAGTATTTTTGTATTTCTTCTGTGATCTCATTTATTTTTACTTCACCCACAGGAGCGGTTACAAAGTATTGTGATGAGTACGTCTGTTTGTCTGTCTGTGAGGATATCTCCAGAACCACACGCGCAATCGTTGCCAAATTTTTGTTCATGTTGCCCCTGACCGTGGCTTGGTCCTCCGGTAGGGTGACGAAATCCAAAGGGGAACAGGCAGTTTTGGGGATTTTCCTCCTCACTGACAATGCATTATGCAGCATAGCAGTTGGAACCCATACAAAAACGGCTGAACCGATCACCATGCCATTTGCAATGATGAATGGGTTTGGCCCGAGGAACAGTGTTACGATCCCGAAGGGGAAGCAGTTTGGGGGAAAACATATGCCCGGCCTAGCTTAACACCTCTATGAATTCCAAATTGAACTGGTCCATGCAGCGGCGTGCACATGATAGAGGCAGACGATTGATTGCAAGCGTTGGACGCGTCTATTATCGGCCGCAAAGGGGGCGGAGGTGGGGTGGGATTGCACACCATGAGCAAAGTCTGATCTAAATAAGTGCTAATATAATCAGAGCCTGTTTGGTGAGTCTGCCTCAATTACTGAGCCATGGCTGCTGATATATTCTTAACGAGCACATAGGGCACAAGCAGCTCGGCTATCACAGATGGGACCTCGCGACGTGACTCTGAACATCCCTTCATGGCCCATGGGTAATCTATATAGAGTCAACCAACTCATTTACACAGGCGTGAAGTGCAGTGCATCTATTAATTTCTTCTACAGATTGTTCTGCAAAAAAATTGTAACAAAAAAATAACCATAAATTTTAACAAACACAGACAACTGCAATGCAGCACACGGAGCAATTTTGCCACTTATTTTATTCAATCAATATACAAACTATATAATGACAACTTTACAATTCACTATAGTTTAAATACTCGACTAAATGTAGGATGTTCAAAACATCAGACCTCAGTTACATTTTCACCTAACTCTAACAAATATGATCCAATACAAATAATATTTGGTAGACAATTGTCAAAGAGTCTCCACTCTTCACGCATGTACTGGACTATGAGATTTGAGGTGTCAACTCGGATTATTCCTATGGCAACCATTTATAACAGACTCGTTTTTCACACAATATATGTAGGTCATCTCGAGTAACATCCAACAAGTGGAATACAAATTGTTGCTATGGAAATAATGTACACTGATACCACATTTTTGCCATACCTTGACGCCAGTTATATGTGAAGACTGTGGCAAATCCCTGTACCCAAAAACTGATATTGGGCCATATATGTTGAAACTAATTATATGAAACTCTGACAACAGGGACAAGGGTCCAATGATTTGAACCACTGTATACAATGGAAATGATGCAGTAAATTATACTATCTTACAATGTACATCTTCCTTAAACATCATGCCTAACAAGATGCAGTCAGAGACGGCAGATTTCGCCCCCGGTGCCACCACCTGGCAACTGTACGAAATTTTCTGTGGTCTATGATTCACCTTCAAACCACATTTCTGCTTATTGTTAAATCTACATTCACGGGTATCATTTCCATGGGTCATCAAAGCTTTGTATTATTATTAATATAAATATTCCAAATTTCAAGATCATTTTTGCCCCTGCAGGCAACATGCTACTGTTACAAATACGTTACAGCTCTGTCAACATTACGTCAATGTTGCCCAATCAGAAAACAGAGTCGTCAACAGCAATGACCAATCACGGCGCTGGCGGCAGAGGCCGGCCATAATCAGATTCATGAATTTCTTGTTCGTAGGTCAACATAACAATCATGACCCAGAAATGAAGAAGACCCTAAAACCGCACATAATAAATCACATCACAATAAAAGAGAAAAAGTCAGTCAAATAAATAATAATAACAAGTACGTCCGTCTTCAGGGACTGACATATATCACAGATGACGATCCTACGTCCACGTGCCGAGCGATTTCACGAACGGCGCATCTCTAGCGTGACGTTTAGGTAGACGCATCTCAACGGTAATGTTTACATCCCCATGGGCGTGGCTCGCACGCTGGCCGATTCGTCCGATTTTGGGTTCCGGGGGAGCAAAGTTCACAAAAATGTGTGATTCCCTGCCTTGGACGCTGATGAACAGTCGTGCAAAATTTGACGCTGCTAGATTTATCCTCGGCGGAGAAATCCGTAACCGTACAAACAAACAAACACAGCAAACACAAAAAACACAAAACAGTAAATGATACATCCACACCTTGCCTATCGGCATGTGTGGATAATGATAATAATCTAACTTACGCAGATGCTGTGCGCAAAGGTAACACTACTAAGGTAAAATTTATACAACTGAGCAGAACTGCAGCATATTCTGTACAATTCAAAGGCAGTAAAAGTTTGCTACAAGAAAATCATGCAGTTCTGAACAGGAAAACCAGCCAACACTTGCTAACCTGCACTGCATAGTGGCTATAAAAAGTTGTGTGTGTAGCTGATTTAAATTACAATTCTTTTAACTAATTCCCAAGCCCTGAATGCTCAGAAAGAAAATATTCCAATAATAACTGACTGCTAAGTTGCAAGTAACAAATTATTAATAATATTAACGTACCATATAAACAATGATAAGAACACGAGCTACTGGATAACGCCGTAGAAACACGCCAAGTTGAACACTGCAACATTCATCGTCAAATCTCATGAAAAAATAGCAAATACATGTGCCGCTAAGGGTGACAAATGAATTTATTATTTTAAATTATCAGCCATGACGTATCAGTAGTCTATAACTGAGTAAACATTTAAATAACTACTTCTTGAAATTTAACCAATTACAATAAAAGTTTGATTATGAGTATCAAAGTCAGTTCAACAACTACTATTTATAGCACTGTTCACTAAGAAGTACAAATGCAATGAGGTTGGTTGATTGGGGTTTAACGGCGCTTTCAAAACATGACGAATGCAACGAAAATATAAAGGCATAAAGGCAGCACCACAACTCACCAATGCAACAACAGTATGTAGTATTAGCGTACTGAAAATTCTAGCATACATGTTTTGTGTTTTACAAAGATAATTTTTTTCTAAGAAAAATGTCACTCAGCAGGTGTGGTGTTGGCCACAGACCCTGCTAAACTGAAGAACAAAAGGTGACCCAAAAGTAACAAACATGCTGAAAAGCTGGCAAAGTAGTCACAACTCTTATCAACTGGACAAACTGAGCAGTTTTGCAAATCCGACCACTTTCTCCACGTCAATTCCAACAAGCCGTTTTCCAACTGGTTAGCCGGATCTACTCTTCCCCTAGTTGAATCAATGGGGACAAGTGGTACATATGACTTTCTGACACCCAACCATCATTCTTTGATTGAGTTGTGGTTTTACATCCCACTCGACACAAAATAGGTCATTTCAGAGACGTTCTTCCCGCCAGTCTCTTGGCTTAGTACTTGAAAAACTGAAACAAACACAACACAAGCATGCACCCATAACAAAATATACTACAACATAAAATTAACCCAAAAAACTAAAGCCAGGCTTAGTCCCCTCCTACGACATCCGGCCTGGAAACGGAACGGGCCTATTCTGGTTTCGGCACTTGATAAATTTGTCACTTATATAATTACTTAGACACTTACCTACTTACATACAACGCCAGGACCCACAAGGATCCACTCAACCGTCAGTATCAAAAGACTGAAGAAAATGCCAATGTAAACTTGCATTTCTAGTTTACAAATGACAAGTTCAAAGTGCAGTGCACATTCCATGCAAATCTACAGTCAGCTGGAAAGAAAGTAAGTAAAATACTGAGAACAAGACAATAAATACAAAACCCGAATCTGTCGATGACATTAGCAGCCATCTTCACGCGGCGTGTAACATTGCCGTCGAGTGGAGACTGACGCATAAAACCAGCAACCCTTTGACGCACGCCTGCCACAGCACACAAACACACATATCACTCTAACGGCTATCTTCCAGTTAAAACCGAGTGACTTTTCTTTCCTTCTGTTCGGTACTGCAACAATGAAGAAATATTTTTCACTCTTTATCTCATATTCTTCTGCTGTCTGTGCAGTTCTGACATCATATTCTGTTTATACTTCTGACATCCTATTCCTTTTATCCTATCTTTTTTAACCATTTCATGTTTTTCTCATCATAATATCCCATCATATGCAGTCTTTTCCTACATTTTGTTGGTTTACCTTTCATTATTCCTTCGAAAATATCGCTGAGCAAATGACCATGGCGCTACCCATGTCCCAGCCACCTATGTGTTCTGTTCTTTCCATTTAATCAGGGACGTCCATACTGGACTTTTTTATTTCCCGCACACAATTATTATTGTTGTCAATGCTGTGACGTTATCATTGGTACAAAAATCACATCTACACACTTATTCCAATAAACTTAGGATGACCCAATGGTAACCGGTTGACCCAGTGATCTACCAGAAAAAACAGCCATTTAACATAAGTCAAAGTAGCAATGCAGTAAACTGGTGTTAATTAAATTACTGACAATTTCTAACAATTATTATGCAATCTGACATCTGACAAGATTATAGCAAGAAGTACTTTTAAAGTGCAAAAATCACACAAAAAACAATAGCAAACTAAATGTAAACAAAATGCGTGTGAAGACAGTGCAATACTCCACTAAACAATTTTAATTAAATTAACAAAATCTGGACCAATATGTTTTCAGTGCTTTCCCAGGACAGGTATCTGGCCTGATAAAACCCTCCTCAGCATCTCTAACCATTGTGTCTGGGGAAGTTAGGACAGCAAACCGAAATGCAATAGCACTAACATAATTATCAATACATACATTCTGCTACGACTAAATGAGGCACTTGTTCCAAAATTCAAAACGTTAAAACAAAACACTTCACACCTGTACTTATTCCAATTACATACAAAGCATCCTCAACATGTAATCAAATGAAACAGTAAAAACTACCATCATCATCGTCCGTCACGTTTACAGCAGTTGAAGCAGCACGCAACGCCGACGCTTCCGCCTCATTACACTGTCTCTACAGCAACACATTTATCATTTTCCATTACAAATATGTGAATGATAATTCTCAAAAAAAACAAAAATAATCCTCCATATTTTATAAATAAGCACCTGCACCTTTTAAATTAACATCTTTCCACTTACAACAGATCAACTACAACATTTCGACAAAGAAGCAGTGATACCTCGAGACGTTCCATCTGCATGATGAGCGAGTTCTTCTCCGTGCTCAGGGACTCGAGAGCGGTTTGCTTCTGAATCAAGCTCTCGGTCAAAGCTCGAAGCCTGTTCTCAAGCTCCTCCTGATTTGAAGCATTCATCGACTTGGCCACCAACTGTCACATTCAAGCACCGGTTACATTTCTACCTCAAGATCACTCAAGAGACAGGTGTTCAAACCTGAGACAACGACTACGTTTTAGTTTACAATGTTAAACTGTTAGGCAATACTGAAATCAGGCTCATCACTAAATGTTTTAGCAATAAGTGGTATTAAATAGTATCTAAGTTTACGCTATTTCAAGTTAAAAATGGGCAAAGAAAAATAATTTCTGGATACAAATTGTCCAAGTGCCTAAATATTTCCAAAATCCCATGAAAATTAATCCATATCAAGCCACAGCAAGCAAGATATAATACCTGTTTGGGATGTAATTCAGCCAATATCATGACAACGAAAACATCAAGTGGTCCAATTTTTAATTACTTGTCAAGTAATCAATTAGGTTTTTATTCAGTATTCATTCTGAAAAAAAGCGGTAGTTACAGTTTTTACTCACTTCCGGTTCTAAATTTATTTTCCTCTTTCTAGTGTTTGTTCTCGTTAACAAAGATAACACTTTACTATTAAAGCACCACAAAAAGCGAGAATCAAAAGCCATGTGCCGACCTGGCTGCGAAGTCGGCTAATCTCTTCATCACGCGTCTGGATCCGAGACTGAAACCCCGACTTCTGTTTCACTAGCTCCTCGTGCATGCTCCGCAGCTCCTGATGCAACAAACATCGTTATTAAGCATCTGCATCATCATCATCCTCATCAACATCATCAATATTCTCATTAAAACAATTATGTCCAGCCTCCTAATACTTGGAAAAATATGTATGGTGGGTGCATCGTGTGCTGCCCCCTGGTGAGTCACATTGAGTTAGTGCCGCACTCCATATTAATGTTAGAAAAACAATTGGTCAGACAGATGGACAGACAGATAGATGCATTACGCATAGCGCTGGACATGGACAGCATAAAACTGAGTTCAGTAAAGATGTGGCGCAGTTGGGAAGCATGCAAATAAACCTGTTTCTGCTTGGTGAGATCGAACTCTGCATCCTCTCGGCGACGACGCTCGGCACGCAGCTGGTCCTCAAACGCACTCAGCTGATCACGCGATGATTCCGAATCATGTTGTGTCTGAGACTCAAGTTCCTACACATAATTCAACTGTGTGTTATAATATTATCTCGTTGCTGACTAAACACCTTTAAAATACTGGCAATACTTTATATTCGTTATTAGAATCTTCAACAAATTTAAGATGTACTAATCGCAAATTTCAACAGAATAACAAATAATAAATAACACAAGAAAAGTAAAATTACAATTTTCATAACAATTTTATATTAATTACAACGCAGTCTTACAACCACTGGAACTGTTATATTTTTATTAAATTTTAAAAGCAATTTTTGATTCTGTACAATAAAAATACACAACAACTAGAAAACATAGGCAGTCATACCGGCATGCAGACCCACGCCGGCAGCAGCAGCACACGGCCGTGGCAGCATGCATGACTAGCAACCATAGAACCATGACGGTTTTTGTAACTGGGTGACCTTGACCTTTGAACTTTTGACCTGTGGGTCAATGTATGCCGAGCGACTGCTATAGAGTATACTAGCGGCTTACCCGGCCAAAGGCGGGTTACTCCTCGCGCCTGCAGTGCTCAGAGGCACTCGATCCATCCACTACACCGCATGCATAGAGTTCGCCACTGTTGTGGCGCACCACAGGCCAGCGAGCGTGGCCGCGATTGGCCCGTGCCGAAGTCGTATCGCCCAGCGCAGGCGAGTGCGCGAAGCCCGTGCCACCAGTGCAGTGGCCCACGTGCTGTTTGAAATCGGCAATTTTGCACCGTTTCCGAATTTTTACACATTAAGGGTCGAAATTTTCCTGATGTCTTTTATCCGTTCACGTCTACATACGGCAGCTTTATATATACAGATGTGTACCAGTTTGTTGCTGATAGCTCAAGCCATTTTCCTTATACAGTGTGGACAAAGAGACAGATGCGACTGAACGCCCTACCCACGTAGACAGGTATGCCGGCGTTGGTAACAGCAACAACAACAACTACTACTACTACCACCACTACTATTACTACTACTATAATAGCTCCATAACTGTCACAAATCAGGATGCATTTAATTAGCCACGCTCCGTCCATCTACATTAGAGTATTTTTCATGAACTATGCTGTGGTTAGCAGTGTTTTTTCTACACACTCTGCTACAAAGTCCAGCTATCGATCACAAAAATGCACCATGGTGGTTGGTCACAAAAAAACACTCCTAAAACCGATGCAGCATGGCTAACCAACTACAGCCTAGTAGATGATGATGAAAGACTGAGCTAGCGTATGTGAATTAACCGTCATTTCGACTCGGAGACTCTCAAGCGTCAGCTGTGTATTCTGTAGCTGTTCTCTTAGCACGTCTCGCTCCTGCCTCGCACTCTCAAGCTCCGAAGCCAGAACCGCCAGCTCTGTTCCACCGGCCTTGCTTACTGATGACCCGTCCTTCAGGCTCACAATCAACTTCTCTTTGCTCTACGTGTACAGTATGCCAAACACACACAACTGCTCAACTCTGAATACATCGCATGTCAGTTGCAAGTATTTAAATACTAATGTTGCTGAATTTATTTCGTTTTTTAATGTCAAATGAACAATTCTTTGACCAAACATAAAAATTTACTAGTAGTATTATAACTATCACTGCTCGTAAGAACAAGAGCTCAGCAAGTTGGGATAACTGACAGTGCAGTGCCCGCTAACCCAGCCACGCCCACTGCTCGACTTGCATTACTGTTTCAGGAATGTGCATCAAAATGAAGGCAATGCCAAAAATTTTCAAAGTCAAACACCGACCCCTGATGAGGCCTCCCATTCCTTGGTGGAGTGAGACTCCCATCTGAAATGTATAAAGTAGATGTCTTCTGTAACCCTCAAATCAAAAACCGGCTGCATCTGTTTAGGCATTTAGCCACAATACACCGACATCACACACATAGACACACGCATACACGACCCAGAGCATAATCCAAACTGAGGTAACGAATGTCGGCTAAAAACTGGATTATCAATTACAAACGTTATTTTAGCACTTTATAATCTGCAAGTCCACAAATTTAGCTAATGTGACTTACACGATTAACAATGTACTCTACCAACATACATAATTTTGACGTGTCAAATACAAGTAGATTTGTCCCTTTGTTGATGGCAAATAACGAATGATTCACAGCTAAGAATGCTAACAATGTAATCCATTTTAATTTATGCTAATGTATGCTGACTTCATAATTATTTAGAGTAAAAGACTGACCTGTAGGATACGAGTGGCTTTGTCCCGGTAGTCAACAAGTTCCTGTTTGGCGGACTCAGCCTGTGAACGTACGGTCTTCAGCTGAGATCCGAGCTCACCACTCCGTGCTGTATTTTCAACATCATACAGCTATCAGTGAAAAACATTGCTGACACACACCTATATATGCATCATTTTTATGATCGTTTTCCACATGAATTTGGATCAGCAGTACTGAAATTGGTGACCGTTTGTGGGCATATCATCTTGATATGTACCCAGCCATGCTGGACAACTCAGCCTCCTATCCTCTCCAAAACAAAAAATTTAGTGCTAGAATCCTGAGTGAAGGGCCATTCCTACCTTTCTGCTGGATCTCCAATGCCAAGAAAGAAAGCAAACATATAATAAGTCATATGGGCTACAGTTTCAAATTATACAAGAACAGTTCTTGTCTGCACATCAGACTTTCATTTTTAGTGAATACGCTATCAATGTCTGCAACCAATTACCAGAAAATGTAGAAACTGTAGTTCACTTAGAAATTTTAACCTTTTGCCAAACAGTTAAGCTAGTAAACTTCTCAGGGTTGTTGAAATATCTCTAATTAATGCTATCTCAGTCGTTGAGGTAATTTCGTGTCTTATGCTACCATTAAATCGATATTTTTCATGTACGTGATTTCTGTCAAATTAACAGAATAATAATGACGACAAAGTCGGCATAGAAAAGAAAGCAAATCAAAGACAAATCCAGAAAATAATTTCTAGAAGTTTTAACGATGGATCATGTCATCACTAGACTTCTACGTTGCTACCGACCTCGCTCTCTGTTGACAGTTTTCTGTAGCGTGCTGATTTCTGACATAAGACTCTGTCGATCAGCTTCCAGTCGACCATGCTGACGAGTTGCTTCATCCTAAAACGTCAAATTTCGTACCATTTCAGTATTTTGAGTGATGTCAATGACAATATGAAGAGTACTGGCCCGCCTTAAGAGAATGAACATGCCTGGAACATTACAAAAAAAGCAGGAGAATAACCTGCTTACCCTTTTTCACCCAGAAAATTGCTGCTGAAATGGAGTGAGTGTGTGACCAATTATGTACTCTTATGCCCCCAAAACATACAAGACAGAGATTCAAGAAATCTGTTGTTAAACAAGGATGATGAAAACACATATAGTAAATACTACCTACCCGTTTTAACAGGGATTTTCCAGGTGAAGCTGGATTAACCAGTTTCCCTCAATTTCCTTCCTCAATTTGTTTCAGAAGAGAACCCCTGAGAAAGCAGCTAGGTTTTTTACACCCAACCAACAATGTCAAAGGACTAAAGGTAATACAAAGCACTGACACACACCAGTGAGCTCCATTTGTCCTTTTATAAAGGTCGGATTCTTATATAGCGCAATCTCGGAAGTGGCAGTTGATTGGCAAGAGCCAATGGTGCTGCAGCACAAACTGCGGCCATCCAATTGCACGCGCTAACGTACAATTGGACCCGCGGCATGCAACTAGCAAACACACCACCGCTCCAATCAACCACACCAGGCCTTCACCCCGTAAGCTTTCACCAGATGGCGATGCCCGTGAGAGGAAACAAACATCCGATTACAGCATACTACTCAATTCATCTACCTCGAAAGAATGAAAGGCTGAGTCGACCTGAGTGGCTAGTTACATACCGAAATAAAGTGCCGCCTCTGGGAGTTGAACCTGTACACGTCACCCATCCCAGTACTAACCGGGCTCGATGCAGAGTAACTTCATTGATACGACCAACGCTGTTACCACTATGCCACGCCGCTATACCAGCTCTCTGACACTAGCAAAGTTCATAGTAAATGGAGCACAGTAATTAACCCTACACAGTGGTAACAGTGATATATCCACTCTGTTCAGGAGGCCCGAGATAAATGACCACAAAACAAGTTTCTTGCTGACTTTTTGTTTTTTTTTAATTTAAATAGGGGACCGTTATACTAGTGTGTCATACAAGTCACTATACAGGTAAATTACCCTACATATTCAATTTAAGATTTTAATTCCATTTTAATTTTAGTCAAATACGACTATTAATGGTTACAAAGACAGCAATAAATCATTTAACTAATGTCAAAAAAATCACATTGGGGGACCAATAAATGAACTATTTAACTGATTTTTCATCGATAGACACTCACTATGGCTCTCTGATGTTCGTCACGCTCTCGACTCAAGGTCGTTTCAAGGTCATTCAATTTCTCCTGAAGACCGTCCAGTGTCTGCCTCTGAATTCCACTGACTGACATCTGCTCCATCAGTGCCCTGCATGCACAGTCGGAAATAAGTGAATCAATGATAATACAATTCATTCAACATCATCATCAATGTCAACTACGTTTGTCGCGTCATTATGCCACAATGTCCATGACTGACAGCACGCCTGAAGATGTCTGAAATGAGTCAATTAGAGACATGTCTAAGTTGGCTAAGCCTGCACTACCTATAGGCGGGCCACTAATAATCACTAAACTGCCTGTCTTCTGTTCTTTGTCAATGAATAGCAGCCATCACTGGTTTTGCTTTTTTTCTCACAAAATACTATCACATCATCAATTCTTGGAATGTACCTGTCTTGTGAAGAGCCGAGATCTGACAACTGTTTGGCCTTGACTGACAGTTCTCTGTCAGCCTCATCCAGCCGTGTTCTCAATACGGCAATCTGAGCATCCTTAGCGGCAATAGCCTCACGAGTGTCGGCGTCATGTCGGCGAAGATCGGCACTCGTCTGTTCTGCCTGCGTCAGCTGTCGCCGCTGAGATTCCAGCTGACGATGACAGTGTGCCAACTCTGAAAAAAAACAGACAAACCTCACAAAGCCCTTAATCCAAGTTTCACGGCCAACACTCGAGCCAGTGTTACTTATTTACATTTTCTAATTCAGGTCTGCTTTTCAAGCATGCTGCAGCCTGCTGGAACTGGTTTCACTTTCAGATAATATGGAAACATTTTGCTCCTGTGCGTTGAACTTTGACCATTACCTTGCCTACAAACTTTGCCAAGACAGGATACTCCAAGCAGTGATCTGGACTCTGGACTCGTCCTTTCCTTATCCAGAATCAAACTCCTGCAGAAAGGGACACTGCTCCCTCTATGCCAGCTCATAATGGAACGTAATGGCTGCCGAAGAGTGGGTCAAATGAGCAAATGGATCTCAGCCGTTTCTGGGTCAAAGGTCACAAAACGTAGGTCAACTTTTAAGGAACACATTGTAGATTGACACATTATTTGGCGATGCGATGTTTAGTTCGAGAGATATGCGGTGTCGAGTGTGGAAGTCGCGAAAAGTGGTAAAAAATTTGATGTGTTGTGCCCCAAATTTGGGGAAAGGCCCCAAAAGTTTTGTGGGGGCATTTGTAAATTGACACCACTTTCGACCAACTGGCCAAGTTTGGTTGAGATCCCATGGCTGGTCTTTCATCTATGCTGACAAAATAAAAATTTTAGCAGTAAAATATAATGGCCTTGCCTTCGGCAGCCATAAAAAGTCACACTGTAAGGAAACAGTTACCTTCCTGCGTGGCCTGCAGACGGGCAGATACAGCATGCACATCACGCGTCAGAGTATCAACCTCATTCTGCAGAAGCCGGTTCTCTTCAACGCCAATCGACTCCGAGATATCAGGCATTGATATGTGGCTCGATACAATGCTGTTCTGAGAATCAGCTGACGTAAATGTTACCGGAGCAACTGTTGCTATTTCGTGACCACCTAGAATGCACGTTAACCATTTAATAAACTAAGGAAACAGAAAGTTGCATTACATATACAGTATCTACATCTTAGGGATATGGGCATACTATTAGCAGTAATGCCAGTTACTCTGACCCCAATAGGGGTGCAAATTATTGCGATCACTGTGTCTGTGTGTCTGTCAGCTCATATATCTCAAAAATCACACGTCCAAACATCACAAAAGTTCCGTACCATTAACTATGGCTGTGACTCAGTCCTCTTTGGGCGACAATGCAATAAGTCTCATTCTTCCAGTTTTCTGGAGGACGTCATATTTTCGCATAATGGTCCATATGGTGCGTGAGTGGTGGGTTGGATAAGCTGGATAATGTAACAGCCTAGCACGGATGGATTGATCAGCAGTGGGGGCATGATGTCACAGCATAGTGAGGCATGCCAGTCGCATGGCTGGCTGCATGCCTGGTGGTGGGTGTGGGCGGGCCAGCTTGCTGGGTCACTGGGGGCTAAGTTGTTGTCTACAACTGCCTTGTATTACTAATACTACCTTTTGTTTGACTGGTGTTCTATTCCTGAGTTACAGTAGGATGGGCGGGTTACCCCAAAATAGAACCTTTGCAGACATTTGACGTAGGTTGCTGTAGGCCAGATTATTATTATTATTATTATTACAAAATTTGTATAGCGCACAAATTCAAGCATGCTCGAGTCGGAGGCGCTGGTGTCACTGGGTGGGGAAATGGACTAACCGGGGAGGGTAAATAAATGAGTTTTGAGATGACGTTTAAAGGACGTTTGCAGTTGTCCAACCAACAACAACATCACCATCATCATCAATATTTTTAAAGTGGCCTGAATAATGAAGTTATCGCTAGGTCCACACAGGTATAGAAAACGAATACATAGTTAACTGACAACGTCAGGGTATAAGCACAAGAACAGAAATGTCTTAAGGCGCTGTCTGAAGACCGAGAAAGACAGCGCAGCTGTGACGTGAGCCGGCAGGTCATTCCATACCGCGGCACCAGAAGCTGTGAATGTGCAACTGCCGACAGTGTAAGACTGAACAGATGATTCAATACGCACATTTGGGCAATACACTTTAAAGTTGTTTCGAGTAACTGTAGATACAACAAAAACTGTACAATCACCACATTATTAGTATTGTTGGCGGTGTGGCATAGTGGTGTTGGCAGGGTGGCGTGACGGTAACAGCGTTGGTCGTATCAACGAAGTTACTCTTCGTCGAGCCCGGTTAGTACTGGGATGGGTGACGTGTACGGGTTCAACTCCCGGAGGCGGCACTTTATTTCGGTATGTCACCAGCCACGCAGGTCGACTCAGCCTTTCATCCTTTCGAGATCCATAAACTGAGTAGTAAACTGTAATCGGATGTTTGCTTCCTCGCACGAGTGATGATGTCTGGTGAAAGCTTACGGGATGAAGGCCTGGTGTGGTTGATTGGAGCGGTAGTGTGTTTGCTAGCTGCATGCCGCGGGTCCAATTGTACGTTAACGCGTGCAATTGGATGGCCGCAGTTTGTGCTGCAGCACCATTGGCTCTTGCCAATCAACTGCCACTTCCGAGATTGTAAAGCGCGCTGGTACGGTCATCGCGTAAGCTGCGCTATATAAGAAACCGACCTTTACCTTTACCTTTACTGAACAAAACCTGTATCTGTGCTTGCACGGAATATGTACGTATGTATAGTCATGGTGCTACGTCACTAACACAGTGAAGTTTCAGATTAGATCAAGTTAAGTTAAAAGGAAAGAAAAAAGGCTAAAGCCGCTCGAAAATGAACGAGAAACAACAGTGAAACAAACCTTCCGGAGACTTTCGATTTCTCGTTGACAAAAGTCCAACGCTTGGTAATGGCGAGTCATTCTTTGATACTACGACCTCGGAGCTGTTTAGAAACTCAAACAACTCTTGATCAGGATCATGCAGAGTCCGGCTCTTAGCATTTGTGTCAGACTAGACACACAAACATGCTAAACCTTATAGATTATAACAAAAGATTTACGGTACCAAATCTACGGTTAGACCTACATGCAACAGTGCTATTGCTCTCCCAATGTGATAATTTTGCAGCATTGGTTTCCTTCGAACAATTACGAGTGTGCTATACAAAAATATCAGTAAGCCGTCATTATAAAGAACTCATTAACCACCACCACAAAAACAAGGTGTCGCCATAACGGGACATATCACTAATGGCCCACCTTGGAGTGTCGGCCGCCCAACCGCCAGGCGACCGGCCCGACCGCCGGCAGTGTTACGAATGACGACAGACGACGACGACAGACGCCAGCAAGCAAAACAATATTGGCCCATTAGGCGGGCCAGTAACAACTGTGGTAATGGTAATCACTAGGTGCACTGCAGTGTGCATAATATTAGCAACAATAGCCATTTGGTTGCAGACAGGGATGATGCTATCGGCAGTCCTTCAGTCTATCACAATGTATCGCAAGAGAATAATATGTTACAAACGAAGAACCAATTCAATAGCCACGTGAGAAAATCTGCAGCCCCCAGAGGTCTCCACGGAATCATTTTGGAAAATGCTAAAATTGCAGTATACAATACTAGTATATTATTGAATATGTTCCTTATATTTGCAGTAAATTTGCTCCCTTCAATTTATTTTGACTCCATATGGCCCATCTACTTATTGGGTATTAGAAATGCATTACATATGCTTCTCGATTACTCGAGTAGCTGAGTCTTCCTTAATTACACAACTTACCCTTTAGTTGACACATATATACTCTCAGTCATGAAGAGATACAGAGGTGGATCCAGCTAACTTGTGTGGACATCTTCCAAAATGTAAGATAATGAGGCAGACAGTCAAGGATTTCTAAAAAACTCGGAAATTTTATATTCATGAAGCTAGAGAGGATTTTTTTGCGCCCAACAAATCACATTGGATTGGTCACTGAGAGTTAGAGCTGTCACGCCATTTGATATAGCATCCATAGGCGCCGAAACGGTTTCAAAAGTGAGGGGGCACATCTCTTCAGGCGCTCGGAAATTTTTTTAGAAGTGCCCCTCCACTTTTAGCTTGTACCTCCCCTGTGGGGTGGGCACAGTTGGCCCCGAAGGGGGCATAGACGGGCACAGCATCATGCGAGTTCTCATATTTTACAGCATTTATTTTAAGCCCACAGTTATGGGCCTATATAGGTAGGCCTGATGACTTTCTTAGCTTGTTAGCATTCAGTACAGTGGTTCTTAGTAGTAATTTGGCGCCTCAGTGTTAAATCGCTTACAACAGAAGGTGCAATACACGTTTTATGTAGGCTTTACGCGGTTACGCCTACTGCTATAGGTTATTTTTTGCAAATTTGCAGAGCGTATTATAAGTCTCCTCGCCAGTCGCCACCTGCTGTAGGCCTACTGTGTTTTAAGCGCCCCTTTTGCTGTTAGCTCGCATTGTTTTTAAAATTTCGATAATCCAAGATGGCAGCGGCCGCCATTTTGAAATATCGTAAAATCACCATATCTCGGCCACGGTTCGAGCGATTTCGACAAAATTTGGCTTAGTGACGCACTTCGACCTTTTTGACCGTTGCAACTTGCAACTGCTAAAAATTTAAAATTTTAAAAATCTAAAATTGACGACCGACTAAGTCGTCTATATACATACTCTATCAAATCAAATCAAATTTATTTTGCCATAAGTTCAGTACACAATATAACAATGAGTTTGCATTGCGTCTGGCTGGACAGACAGGCGATAACTTCGCACTTATGTCTGCCCATGACAACTAAACCTAAAAATAAAAATAATATAAAAACAAAATAATACAATTTATACTCTATTGTTTCTTTCTTTTTGCTATGCCCCCAAAACAGCCATAAATATACAGACGGTCTGAGTTGCCGTACGATATAAAATT
>Ga0209780_1001039_pt1 | contig 17277 bp, 9 predicted proteins | sample WorMetexBAHAMAS2_FD_187384 | JGI IMG/M metagenome (GOLD analysis project Ga0209780, IMG submission 187384) | Marine gutless worms symbiont microbial communities from Max Planck institute for Marine Microbiology, Germany - Inanidrilus exumae... | ecosystem: Host-associated > Annelida > Digestive...
AACACACTATGTAAACAAATCAAGCCGTTGAGCGAAGTAAAGCCGGAAATGGTCAGGTAGTCCGTGGAGTCAGTCCGATAGGTAAGGAAAAGGCCTACGGTGGAAAGGATTTGCCAAAAAGCCAAGTCTTAAGTTCGGAATGAAAGACTGAAGTAGTGACAGATAGTGGTGATGGTGGAGAAGGTGGTGGTGATGAACTGCCATGTGCAACAGAAGGTGAAGGTCATATTCAAAGTCACCGTTGTCACGTTCAGTGGACATACGTGAGTAAACTATGACATTTTATTTTAGACGGGGCGGGCAAGCCCCGGCTGCCCCGTTTTTCAAATTCCAAATACGCCACGTAGCCCCCAGTCAGTTTGTGACGCCGGCGACTGTGTACGTACGAGAGGCGTATTGCCGTTGGTGTCGCCACGTATGTTGGGCTGAGCGCCTGCGCCAAGCAGCAGTCTGGCACAGCCAAGACGTCCTCGAGCGGCGGCGATGTACAAGCACTTGGCCAATTGCTGGATGCCGCCGGCATGCTGAAGATGACGTTCGTCGAGTGAGCCGAGCAGCTGCTGAAGCCGCGGCACATCATCACGTTCCACCGCCGACACCAGCCTGAGCACGTCCCATCACACGTCACTCCGGTCAAGATCATGGGTCACAGGCAGCGACCACAAAATAATGAACCATGACCATTAGGCATGACCCATGACATCAGTTTAACCATGTAACCACGAAGTTTACAAAACAGTTAACAGTACGTAATAGTAAGTAAGTAAGTAAGTAAGTAAGTAAGTTTAATGTTTCAATAGCAAGTTATAAAAACCGCTAGATTTCAATAGAAAAATAGAACAATAATAAAATGAAAATGTGCAATACATGGAAATAACAAACAAGTTAATAAAACATCCAAAATCACAGATGACATCGGTTACTGATAATGTAATAAAGAATAGTTGATGTAAGATGTGTATCGTTTCGTACGTGTAACCGGGCGTGGATAGACAGATGCAGCTCGCAATCTGTAAGTGACGTCATGGTTCCTGGGGATAGGAAGTAAAGAGGAAATGCAAGAGGAAGATATAGATTATCACATCATCATCATCATCATCATCTTTATTGTACGCTCAAGGCAGAGTTAAAACAATAAAACAATACACATCAAATACACAATCAGTAAGACAAAAAAGAAAAACAAACACACACACACACAGCAATAAAAAATTAGTCTAGCCTAGGTATGGAGACCGTCCTCTAAAAGCAGTCCCAGAGATAATTTGTTTCACAAACTGATTGGCCTATCATGAAAGTTCATACAACACGGAACACAGAAAAAAACTTGGAAGGAATTTCAGCAGTTAATAAAATTTATAAACATAGTAGCCCATCATCAAAGATGAACGTTTTTAAATGAGAATGGCGATATTGCAATCCGTATCGGAATGCCAGGGCTACGCAAAGATGTGAATAGTCAGATTTTGTCAATTTTGATCCTAAAATTGGTTGTCATGGCAACGTCCCTTGAGTCATCAGAAAAGAAGGGCCAAATCGGTAATCTAAGATCAAATACCTATCATATGTTAAAAATATGGTGAAAATCGGTCCAGCAGATCCTGAGTTCTCTTTGCTGAAAGGTTTATTTTAAAAAGAAAGAAATTCACGCAAGCAGGACATAGCCCGCGGGGCATCCATGCCGCGCGGGCTAAATTAACGCGAAAAAGCTTCAACGACATTGACGATACGGACATGACTCTAACTGTCTCGATCTAGCACATTAGACGTCACTGCAATCCGGATTAATCGCACTTGTTCGTTCAGTGAGTGTTGTTCCGTTGACCACTTTTTCGTGGTGTCGCTATGGCCTTGGGTCCCTGAAGGTCGGAGGCTCTGGTTCTCTGAACCCCCTAAACATCATGTAGCTACGTCACTGGAAAGGGAAAGAGGAAATAGTTGCGAGGAAACGATGTGAAAAGCGGTAAGAAAGGCCCGAAAGGGGCAAAGGAAAGAAAGAAGGGGAGGCACTAAAAATGGAGGGAGGGGCAAAAGGAAGTGGATAGAGGATGGGAAGTTGGAGTTAGGATGCCTGCAGGGATCACTTTCTACAGCGGCAGTATATGCAACTACATTGTGCACACACACGCACACGCACATGCAGGCACACAAATAGTGGATATTTCTGACGACGCAGCAAAGTAAACCTATATAAACAACCGGCACAAGTCACAAACTAACCCGAGTTGTTCATTGTGGTTGCAGCCGTGATGTTTCATCTCGTTCTTCTAGACTTACGAATCACTATGTCTACAAACACTTTGAACGTCATAGTTTAGCCTACACTCTGTAAAACCGCGCATTCTCATCTCTTGAAATGTAATTATATCCGCATACATATTCTATAATATCAGCTTGCATGTCAAGCTACGGTCATAGTCATGGTGCACATAAACACTGCTATGAATTTTACTTCTTATTAGTAGTCTGTAGTAACAACGTCTCTGTCTTGCACCATTACCGAGATAGCGCATAGTGACTTTCTATTTGACTGTTATATGCGCTATACAAATACTCTTATGTATGTATGTATGTATGTATACTACCACTTATACAGTCTACGCGTGACTGGGTGTGACCTTGAGATGTCCTTCGGTATCGATACGACAGTTGAAATTTCAGGCCACACACGCTTTCAGATTCGTGTGTAAATAGACAGTACGCCTAGTAAATACGTCCTATAATACCCGAGGTATGGTCGTATGGAAGACAGCCAAATTAATATTCAAGGTCACTCAAGGAATTGGTATAGCCCTACTGGTGCCATTCGATAGACCGCATGTGATTTCTTGCAGTGCTAGTCTTCTGTTAAAACTAACTATTTCACCAAGATCTTTGGCAACATAAGCTCTTGTGACAGCAGTGGCGTAACTACGTCGGAAGCGCCCTGAGGCAAACTTTTCCTAGGCGCCCCACGGAATTTCTAAATTAAAGGCCTATCTGTCCCACCTGGGAAACCCAAGCTATTGAACTGACCGAAGCCAAGCACCTAATCACGTTCGATTTTCCTGTTACAGTGGCAAAAGGCACTGAAATCTGCTATCTTTCTGTAAACGGTTCCATCTGCTAATAGCGCTAAAGAAAACATACAACTTTTCCAGCATGTAAAAAAAGTTCCGAATATGTTGCACGTTCTTTACAGCATCGTTAATGACGAAATTTAAAGCATGAGCACTGCAGTGAATATAACGGGCCCTTGGTGCTTTCTGCTTCATTAAAGTCTGAACACCCTTGTAAGCATGCACCACTCATGTTGGCGGATCCATCATATCCTTTACCACGAATCTTCTGCAGGTCAGTGACACTTTCAGTTTCCTTTGTTATTAAGAACGCCAAGTCTTGACCTTTCTGGCTTTCAACTTCAGTGAACCCCAGAAACGATTCCTGGATATGAAAGCTGGATGGCCTCCCTTCGTCATTCTTTTTGACTGTGACTGTCACATATCTAAATACTTTGCTCAACTGATCCGTCTTTGAGCAATCCATTGTCGTATCCATTATAACAGATAAAAACGGTGAATCGGCTATTTCGTATACGATCTGCTGCTTTACGTGTCTTGCAAGAATGCTAATGATTCCGTTTGAATCGAACTGCTCAGGTACTTGGTGGTTCCTTTTGGCTTCTTCAGTAAATTTTCCAAGACAGGATCGTACTTGGCAATTAAATGAATGAATTCCAGGAAATTTCCGCGTGATCTCGGCCTGTCGTCGTCAGTGGAGCTGTCGTTTTCACGATGTCATCGAAATGCAATGTTGCACTTTGACATGGAAATGATCAGACTTACTATGCGATCCAGGACACAGCGCCAATACTTGCGGTCTTCTACAGTCTGTTTTTCAGTCAGGATATCGACATTGTCATTCAGTTTGTTATTTTTACTTTATTTCTGCAGTCTTTCGAAATTCAGTTGCAAAGCAAAAAAAATATTATTGGTCGATCGGCTCAAGGCGCCCCCCTGCGCCAGGCGCCCTGAGGCAGTTGCCTCACCGGGCCTCTCGTAGTTACGCCACTGTGTGACAGACAGACGGACACGTACAGACAGACACTGGCCCGTAGCACATATTGCGCTAGCATAGCGTCGCGCGGTATAAAACGTCAAAGTAGCATGCGGATATTTAAAAAATCAACGAAAAGCACTATCGAAAAAACAGCAACGAAATAATATTAGGCCTACTCTTCTTTAATGAATCGAGTAACCTGAATAGCCATATTGACATCAAATCTCTTCCAAGCTAATCATAGCCGAATAAACAAGAACCGCAGCTACCGCAGGGATACTTATGCTACATAGGCAACGGGCATTCCTCTTCAAAACGACCAATTTGACAGTATAAAGTGACAATGACTAAAGTTATGTTCACACCGGATGCGTTGCGTATCCTGTGTGAACGAACCTTAATGGTTAGAGTAGATCGTGTCCTGTGATGCATAGGCCTATGCAAATTGCAAAACAAGAACCTAGAAGAACCTGCATACTATATACGACAGTGAGTGCGACATTCTAATACAACGAATGGTTAAAAGGCCTGTTTGTGAAACTGTTGAATATTTTATAGTTGTTTCCTACCTGTCTAGAACCAGTCGACTCGGACTGTTGATGCTGTTGGTGCTGCTGCTGCTGCTACCACTGCCGCACACCGGCTTATCCTAGTTGCCGCAGCCGCTGTGCATGGCAGCTAGAGCAGCGCCGATCAGCACAGCTGGGTAGGCCTATACCAACAACGTGCCAGCCTGCAAAAAACGACGCAGAAGCGAAAGTTAAAGTCCCGTTCACATCGCCGAACGGAAGTAAAATGAACTAAACCAGCTAGCTCAGTTCAGTTCAGTTGACCTCAGTCTCGGCGATGTAAACGGGCCTTAAGCAGTGGCGGGGCCAGTATTTTGTAAAGGGAAGGGCAACCAAAAAAGCCCCAGTTGGATCTAGGGGCGGAGTCCCTAATACAATACATTTATATTTATTATTACGCCGTATGGCAGCACAGCATACAAGTACAATCAGCATTATTTAAAATATAAACATGCAACAAAGACACTGAAATGAGAATAGGCCTATACACTATGTCCAAAATGCCCACCTTTTTATTTTTTGAATAACTTTGTCAAACGTTTACCGATTTTAATGATTTTTGGTATGTGAAACCTAAAAACATTTGGCATCAAAACCTTATAAATTTGCCCACCTCACCTGTCAATTGTAGCCACTTTATCTTGGGAAATCCAAAAAAGTTAAAAATAAGCAGCTGACAGTCTTGACCGTTCGCAGCTGCTATTAGACAAGTTCTCACAGCACAGCACTCGGTTTACTTTTTTCACTGACGATTGTTCACCGCGGCTCCCCCGACAAACTCACAAAATGATCGATGATAGAGTATTTGCACAGCTGGAAACCAAGAAGCAGGTCGTCACTGCTAACCGTCTCCTACGCATGCGTTCCACTTTCAGCAAGTCCGTTATGGGCTCGGTCGCGGTATCGACACTGGGTTGTACCAGTACCAATTTCATTTTTGTTGAGCTTAGAGCAAAAATCAACGAGCAGTACTATCGAGACGTGTTGCTGATGCAGGAGAGCTGCTACCAGCGATCCGCAGCATTGCTGGAGAGGAGACTTGTTTGTCTTCCAGCAACACCATGCACCAGCATATCAAATATGTTTAGGTTTAGACGGTTGTATATTTCAAGCAATGTTCTGTGCGTCCATGCTCTGCCTGTGATGCTTGCGTTTGTTGAGCACAAATAAATTTTTATTTACTTACTTACTTACTTGCATCGTGCACTCGCGACACAGTCGAGCTTCTGCGCCGTGAGATACCCAGTTCATCAGTCCTGACATGTGGTCAGCCAACAGTTCTAAATCCGGTAGTTTACCGCATCTGGGGCACGATGCAAGAGCGGGTGTATCGAGTAGGCCTACCAATCCGCGATACGGACGAGTTGCGGCAGCGGTTTGTTGAGACATGGACTGAATTTCAGCACAGCGTAATTGTGGACGATGCGATTGATCAATGGAAGAAAGACTGGAAGCGTGTGTGCATGCAAAAGGTGAGCACTTGCTGAAGTTGCTTGCCTGACATTCAACTTGACACACATTACAGCCGAACCGATTCCTTTGACAGCCATTAATGCCACACAACACAACCGGCTCTTTCCACAGCCACCAACATTTGGAAGAAAACAATATACTTTTATTTGGATGAACAAGTTCGGCATTTCACGTGGTAGTGGGGTGACATTTTACAGATGTGGAGTGTGGACTTTTTTCATGTGGTGGACAGTTCACAGTCACGGTTACAGTTAGTTTTATTTTGATAAAAACGCAATAATCAGACGTACGTATTAGTAGCATCGCTGAAAACGACATTTTGGATCGCGTGACAACCTGAGGAGCACTATCAGCAACTGCCATTTTTATTCAGCTACATGCATAGTTTTATACACGCATCGTTGGAATAGGCTCAAATATTGCACAGCGAGCATGCGATGCTCTGTGTCACATACTGTACATGTAACGCTAAAGTGTGTGATAAACAGACTTTCACGACAACCAACGTCGTTGATATCAACTGGACCGTAAATGTGATCAACACACTTATACGTCGTTGAACTGACACCGCGTATTCCTCCGCCAGCGCACCGTAGTGGATGCGGACAACCGCGGCGGATGGACACAAATTTTTGGCGGTAAGGCAATCTGAACCGAAGACTTCTCGAGTCTCGACCGGTCGGTCGAAAAACGCAATTTGTACCTACCCCATTTGCATTTGGTGCCCCAGTTGAGGGTGAGCCCATCGGAATTTCGTAGAGATCTTTTGCATCATAAAACTAGAGTCTTGAGCTATCGTGCAGCTTTGTTTTTGAGATACTATGTTTAGCCATTTAGGTAGAGCTCCAACTATGGAAACATGTTCTATTTAACTACGCTGAGTTGTCGGGTCATTTACAGACTGTGTGTGTGTGTGTTGACGCACTCAGTCGGTGTCAAAAACTGTCCGCGGAATTCGTAGCTGACATAGTGCAGCTCGTGTCTCTCTGGCCACATCAATCTGCTCTGAGCTCATCTTACAGCTCATACGTCGTCGTCCCACGAGTCAGGATTTGATTGACACACGACACTCGCAGAAATAGAGCACGAGCTTGGAATTCAAATAAATCAACGTTTTATGTCGACGTCATGGCCATCAAACGCCTGTGAAAGCGTTGATGGATCTCGGTGGTCTGTGTACCGTGTAGACGTACTAATAATTTACGTTTGTAGTGTCAGTCATGACTGTCGGGCGGCAACACAGTGTCAGCTCTCGTTGTGACATTGAGAGTGGTCGTTCGCCAGTATGTCATCACTCTTCGCATTGGCAGAATGATGACACACCTGTAGTGCATAGCGGCCGATATGTTGGCCGCAGCGCAGGCATGCACAGGAATATTTACGTTGGCCTGTTCAACAACTCTAATTCAACATTTTCTGTTTTTCTTTTAGACATGCAGATAGGCAAGGTGTGGATATATCGTTGTTTGTGTGAGTGTTTGTTTGTTCGTTTGTTTGTACAGTTGCGGATTTTTCCGCCGAGGATAAAGCTATAGTGCCGTCATCCAGTCCACGATGGTCAGAGAATGATATTCTATCCAGGTACCACTTTCGACGTGTCGGCGGTACGGACTGTGAACGCGCATGCCTTTTAGCATGTGTTCCATATCGGCGTAGACGCGCGTCTACGTCCGTCTACGTTAGACACGCGTCGACGGACGTAGACGCGCTCGGTATGAATGGGCCTTAATGCTTTGTGGACAATGGACCGTCATGAGGCCTACTCATTTTTGACATTTCGTGTCACTTCTCAGACTTATCATTAATGCAGTGACACTATAGCGCGTGCACTATTTGAGTTTGAAGTCTGGGTGTATTTGTGCAGTTATGTGCAGTGTTGCTATATGATGTTGCTAGACATACAGTAAACCCGACTCGCAAGAACTCACTGCTGTAGGGAGCCTAAGCCACCGTAAGCCGCCGTAAGCCGCCACGTACTTGTCTAAGCCACAGCCAGCCACTTAAGGTCCACGCCAGCCGGCTTAAGCCGGCTAGCCGTCTCTAAAGCCCCTTAAGCCATCCGTCAAAGCTTTGAGCCACGGCTTCGGGGTCTATACGGAAAACAGATCCAACTCAGACTTGATATGCTCGCAGACCGTGTTAGATTTAGTCGTACAATCCACCAGAGTGAACTTACTTTAGCACCTATTTTGAACCACTAGCATAGACTCATGATTCGTATGAAAAAATGTGACATTTAGATTGTGACTTGTTTAACTGCTCGAAACAATCTTGGTAGATCCTCTCCATTTCTTCATTTGTGGCTGTTGTTGTTGGTCCTAACCTACAACGTAAATTTCACGAAAATAAGTTCACGACCTCGATCTGTTGTTTCGCAAGCCTATATGTCTATGCACAGATGAACTTGCATGTGAATAAGGTCGTTATAACTCGGCGTGCTCGAAGCAGGACTACACCGCCACTATATAGGCCTATACTTGCCCCTAACTTAGTCAAATGCGGATGGATTCTCACAGTTCCTTCAGCAGTAGACTTAACAGTCAATTTGTAGTAAATTGCTGAAAGATCATATTCTTCCTTAAGCATGTCTCTAAACTGCCTTGTGGAATGTTTGTGCTCTGAAATAGTTATGATACAGAAATGAGTGAAACGATATGACATTCGAAACAGTTGTTGAAAAATGTTCGTCCAGCTACTCAGCTACATAAGCATCGCACGGTTCACTGACGAAGAGACTTTTTTACAGGAGTCACCTTAGGGGCGACGACAAACAAAAGGGCTGGGGCTAAGCCCCCAAATGCCGCACACACCAAACATGAATGATCCACTCCCAAAACATCACTCCAATAAATTCGTCTTACCACCCAACTCTGTTTCTGTATTAGCGGCATATAGGCCTATAACAAGTAAGCACTAATGAACGAAATACCTGAAAGAAGTGCTTTCAAAGCACCAAAATGTCAAATATTCAAGCCGCCGCCAAACAGTAGCCTATATTCTGATCTCGTCCCGGAGCCACGTTTTACGCGTGGTGCAAGAGAACAAAGCGGTATAGAACTTTTTAGCAATCGCTTAATTAGTTCCGCTTGGGTAAATTTAGAAACGTATATAAGAATGATCGGTTTTACAGCACCTCACAGTGTCATGGCTACGGCTACTCGTAAGCGAATTCGCTATGCACTTGCGGGTCCGAAAGTATGGATCAATCTTCCTGCTACACTGCGACAGCCTGACGTTGTACTCGGGTAGTTCAAACGACTTTTAACGACATTTTTGTTTGTCGAGGCTGCAGCGCACTAGTGACTTTTCGCTTTAGTTAATCCGTGTTTTAGAGTGTGTGTTTTATATATGTGTTGTCTTTTATTGTGCCATTTCTTATTCAGTGCTCACGTTTGATGAGTCATAATAAAGATTTACTTACTTACTTAATGTTCAGTTATCGTTCCACTGGAAATCTACTGCTAAGTCTTGCGGACTTGCGGTGAAAGAATTTCGATAATCGGTCAGCATTGATTGGAAGTGATTGTGTATTTGATGTGTGTTGTTTTATTGTTTTAACTCTGCCTTCAGCGTACAATAAAGATGGTGATTGGACAAAGTTAGGGCAAGAGTACAGTAGTAGCACTTTTCCCATGACGAAACATATAGCCTATAGCCTGATACACAGACAGCCGGCAATTGATTGTGCCCGCGAAGATTCAAGTAACCTATTGAAGACAGAGCTTTAGTTTTCGGCTTCTGTCATTGATGCTGCTCAGTGCAGTAGGGTGTATATAGAGCGATGCCACAGGCTAACACGCCCATGTAGCTTGCATAGGCCTATATTGGTAGCAGAAAGCCAGCGGTGAGGGCGTACAGCGTGCGTATACAATATTACGACTGTGTCCGATGACAGGTGTCACTGGAGCGTGTCGACAAACAGCGAACGACGAATTGTCATGGTCACCTTCTGTAGAAAAACGACAAGGAGTTCAGACCGTTTAAACACTCTGGGTCTCCGACCTACAGGGACCCCATGCAACCCAAAGGCCCGTCCGGCACCAAAGACAAAAACAAACAAAAAATCACTCGACGAAAAAATACGTAAACTGTGCATTAAGCCAGACTGGTGGACTGCATGCACTGCAGTCGCACGCCCAGTGGCAGCGCGATGACACAAACGCTCGCTCGCTCTCATCGTCGTCACTACGGGAGACGCCTGCTATTGACAAACATATCGTTTTCGTGTTGTTAACCGCTCGTCACGCAACATGCTACGTCCGTCTCTCTCTCTGCTACAGCCGCAACTTTAAAAAGTAAAGGCTTCCCATACTCGTTACCGAGCGTTGGGCCCGGAGCTGATCCCGGTGTACAGGCAGTCAGCTCGAATTGCGTCCAAAACGGCCACAAACAAAACGGCCACGTGATATCGTCATTAGATCGGCGAACATGTGAACAAATGACTTTCCTTTGACAAAGCTGAAATTATTAGATTAGGCACTGTAACCACGCCAGTACGTTCCGAACTATATGCCGCACACCAATTCACCTTTGATCACAATGAAGCGCCTGCTCATTTCAGGTTTAAGTAATGTTTATGCACTGAAGTTGAACGACGAAGTCGTAGCGCATGCATGCAGAGAACAAAGCGGTAGGCTATAGAACTTTTTAGCAATCGCGTAATTAGTTCCGCTTGGGTACATTTAGAAAGGTATATAAGAATGATCGGTACGTGTTACAGCATCTCTTGTCGCTGATCATCTCTGCTATGTTAAGCGACGTTAAACACCAGTAACCAGTAACCAGTTACAGCATCTCACAGTGTCAATGCCATGGCTACGGCTACTCGTAAGCGAATTCGCTATCACTTGCGGGTCCGAAAGTATGGATAAGTCTTCCCGCTACACTGACGTTGAACTCGGGCAGTTCAAACGACTTTTAGCGACATTTTTGTTTGGCGATGCTGCAGCGCAATAGTGACTTTATGTTTTTAATGCGCTGTGTATAAATTTATTCACTCACTCACTCACTCACTCACTGCGTCGTGTGTTCAAGCAAATGCGAAAAAAGAAGTAGCCTATTCGTTGCGTTGACTGCGGTCGTTGGACGCACATCGACTGCGTATAATTTTATTATTTTGTGTTTCTGTGAAAGAGTTCTGCACGTCAGATGATAGACTCTGTGTAGACCTTGCGCCTCCGCCTAGAAGCTAACCGAGGAAAAAAATCGGAGAAACACTGTTGAACACGCTGAATGCAGAATTGTTTATTTTCACTTAACTAAACGAAGCTGAATACTGGAAGCAGCAAATAAACACAATAATGGTTTTAATGTAATTTACGATAACTAATAATGACTCATAGCTAGGGCCAGCTATTCAGTGTTGGCTAGATATTCATTTTTATATCCATTTTATTTCACCAATACATGGTAGCGAAAACACACAGACACACACATACATACACACGTACACAAGCACATAAATACATATAAACAAATATAAACGTGCAGACCTGCGAACACACAAATGAAGTCAGCTGAACTGTGTAACATCGCAGGCACAAATAATAGTTTGTATGCAGGAATTTAGGTATTAACAAGAAATACGTTCTGTGGAACATGGTATCTGCCACAGGAATCTCGGCGAATCGGCCACAAATAAGGGCCAATTTGGATAATTTTTATTGCTCATGCGCAAAACGGCCATATTTCTACTTCCGGTCAAAAATCTGACGTCACCATCGTGTTCCCCGACCCCGATTTCCCATAGGACGCGGGAATTTCGGCGATTCGGCCACAAATAAGGACCAAATTGCATTATTTAAATATGGAGATGTGCTATCCATCGAGGTCCCAGCCGACTACTACGCTATGACGACGACGACAACGATTTTAGTTGTTGCGTGGTGGCGCTGTGGTAGGCGTTGGACCTGCGATTGACAGGTCGCGGGTTAAATTCCCAGCCGGTCCGCTTTTACGTAACATAGTTAAGCTGAGCATTGCATCTCTCCTGGGTCACTAAATCGAATATACCTGCTTCGGCTGGGGGTAAAGGCGAGATTCTCACCTCTGCCGGGTGGCAGGTATTGCCAGGTAACACTCTGTGATCCAATATGGCATGTAAGTTTCCCGTAGCAGTGAGGCAGGTTGTTGCTAACTGCTAGGGACTGATTAATTTTACTTTAATCAGTTGCGTCGGTATGTGAACTCTTGTTGAAGTAATATACGGTGTAGTATTCTGTTTCTGCTCAGAGAATCTCACGACGTTTAGTTGGGTATAGCGTTGCTGTTGTTGATTTTGTAAAAGTAAACTAGACATGTAAGCCGCCGAAATTAGCCGTTGGCCGCCGGCCAAAAAATCGGCTAAGCCGCCCGTTCTGCCGCCAACTTAGCGGTGACAACAATTACTTGAATGATGTAAAAGTCGTGATTATAATAGAGCACTCTGTAGAAAACTACAATGAGAATAATATTACGTGCTGTACTGCGTGTTATTGTGCATATGGGGCCTACTGGACTTGGGAAGTTGGGACTAGTAACGGTTACTTTATGGTAATTAGATCGACCGTTTTTGCACGATTAGTATTTATTGCAGATCGGTGCTGTTGCGCTAAACAGACCTATTATTAGTTCTAATAATAGGTCTGTCTTGACGTAATACGGTTTCTGTTACAACTTACCGGACTAATATGAAACAGCCGGCGATCAACCAGCAACACTACACAAGTTCACTTTCCTGCAATACTGCATGACAACCTAGACTTTATGATCACAGAGCAGTGTTCACAGTAATAGAATTAGTTGCTGAGCTCGCACTAACGTTACGTGACATCTTTTGATAATTTCGTTATCTGCGATTTTGAGTTACTTCGACTCACAGGTTGGCTCGATTTTCTAACAGTAATAAGTGACACTGACGCAAAAAACATCCGCTTTGTGTTATTATTATTGCCATTTTATGCAGTGCCCACACATCTGCTACAGTTCAATAATAGGCCCACATCAAGTTATCAGCAGAAATCAATCACACTGCAAAAAATTCTTGGACAGCATATAAATAGCTTTCGTTACAATATTATACAATTAGACATATACTGAGTATAACCATCATAATTGGATTGGCAATACATTAAAGTCAAAAAATAATCATCTTCTCCTGATTAACAAATAACACATACAGTAACAGTGTATAACGCATACAGATGATAACGTCGCAAAATGTGAACGGGTAGGCCTATACATTTTACATCAGTTAGGTAAAGACGTCACTGTGAATGGTCATTGGTTAACCAAACTAACTGGACAGAGCTTCGTTCGTCGGACTCGGATCCAACAAGCCGAAAGTAAGCCGCGGCTAAGCCGCCGAATTTTTGTTAAGCCGCCGCCGCCGAAAAGTTTCTGGCTAAGCCGAAAATAAGCCGAAATTTCGGCTAAGCCGGCCGAAATTTATAACTACGCCTACTTACAGGTCTAGAGTAAACCCACTGGTTTATTGTCATTCGCGACGCCGACGACGCGACCATTGTAAGAATTCTCGCACTAGCTCACTAGGAGCTATCGCAGGTGTTGGTCGGCCGCCCACCAGACGCACGCAACGGTGACGCCCATAGTAAGCACTATAAGGTACGCCAAAAATGAACTCCCGTATTTTTGACTCTTATGGTATTAATAAGACTAAACGTTCAAGAAAAACAGTGGTTTAGTGGTATTTTGAAAACATTGTTTCAGCAACAGATTGGTAGCAAAAACGAGAACACAAAAAACTTCAAAAGAAATAATAGTTGAAAAGAGAACAAACAGATAGCTACAATACATCTACAAATCTAAGATAAAATGAATGCCATAACAAGAGTATGACATGTAGCCAGTTTGTGTTTTTAGTGTTTTAATGTCAATGTTCTCTATGGAACACTAGCAGAAGAAACCAGGATAAGTCACTATCGTCTACTACATTGTGTAAAATTCCTGCAACATTTTCTGAGTACCCCTCCATTTTTCTGTTCTTCTAAAGTTTTCAATTAAAATTTTATTATCTTTGCTTATTTAACCAGTGTCTTAGCTTGGTGTGAATTTCCGTGAAGTATGACATCATACGTAGAGTATTTAGTCTATAGAATATTTAATAGCAGTGTAAATATTAATATATCCTTGTGTAGTACTACACGTCACACTCAGATCTAACAAAAGAAGTTTTATTGTCACACGCTTTACGACATTTTGTAGGAACAGTAGATGTTCACTTTTTTGGCCCGCCCTGTACTTACTCAGCTTTCTCACAATAGTCATATTGCGTTCTGCGCTTATCTGATGACTAGGCCTATAAGAACTAGACAATTTATGCAGTGAGTTGTTAGTGCAACGAATCCAAGAACTGACAAATCCGCGTTCAGCAACGATTCTGCTAGCATCTGGATCGTATCGGCGAAAAATTTCGACGAGTTTTGTTGAGTACGTGTGAACACTTTAGCAAGAAATCTGAAAGTCGAAAAATCAGAAAAGTTCGCGTCGCGTTCGTTTGTGACGTCCATACAGGCACCAAATTTGCGGATTTTGACATCATTTCGGAATAATCACATCTTCTCTGTCGACTGCTGACGAGGGATTTCCGTTCTCTACCGGCATTTCATACGTTGCCAACATGCCGCTTACTCGAATATCGGTGAGCACTCAAAATGTATGGAATAATTATTATGATTACCGTACTCGTACTGTGAGTATTCAGGTTGCCACGTCTACTGTATATTTCAGGCATGTCATACAATGCAAACTGAAAGTTTTTAAAGTGTATTTTTTCTTTCTCAGTTTGTAAATGAGAAATGACTTTTCTTCGTGTACGATACACGTTATATAACCGTTTGCGTGGACAGATGTGCCAAATAACAAGGGCGCAACCATTGGGTGTACGAGGTTGGACCGTTGGACCCCCAAAATTGGACTGACCCCTAATTTGGCATAACAGTATATGTTCCTACTTACAAATGGAGGGAGGGAAAAAAAGGAGGGGAGATAAGGGGACGTGACGGGATGGGAGGGTTTCCCATCTTTAGGAACGTGGTTGCGCCAATGACAAATATAATGAAATAGGTTTACGTTCTAATACGTGAATCTGTGATCGTACTAGCTGTTATCACGGTAATCGTTGTCATCATCGTCGTCGTTTCAAGAGCTGCTTTAGCCGAATATTGGATTTACTTTACGGGGCGTTTTGGCCGTGTTCACGCGTTCGGTTATAACTCCCACGAAAGTGAACCGATTTGGACGAAATCTGGAGGACTCTTAGTACGTTCTAGGGGCTGGCCTTGGCAGATTTTGGGCGCGATCATCGGAGTAGCGACAGCTGAAGAACCAGGCGAAATTTTGTTGTTTTTTTATCAGGTAAGCAACGCACGATTTTACCGTTTTTCCCGTCGGCTAAATTTCACGAAATTCGAATACTACCCGTCGATCGGTGAGGCGACAAAAATGTTCGGAACAGAATTTTGATAATTTTCGTTTTTCGAAAAACGCATTTTTTAAAAATTTAACGTCTTTCGACTTCAGGGCGCCATTAAGTCCGCATTGATTATAGATCGACGGAAATTCACTACCTAAATAACCCTCTACGAAACGTCTAGTTTCCATTTAATTGGAATCAATTGAAAGTCATTCCCCTTATGGCATGTACATTCCTTACAAGAAAGTCTCTGCGACGTCAGATGCCGGTTCACGACACGGTCTAACTGGGCGTGGCCTGATGACGTCATCAGACCACGCCCAGGTCATTCAATAAAATAACGGGAAACTGGGCCACTGAACTGCACAAGCATTGTAGGTTAGCAACGCAGCGATGACGTTAGCAACCAACTATGTTGCCGTTGATTAATTGATTTTATGACTTGGGTTTGCATATTAACTTTTTAACTCAAGATTTTACCTCTTCGCATTTTGTTTCAGTTTGTGTTAATTAATTTAGGCATTATTACCTTTGGCCCCACCCACTTAGACAGTCGCACAAATAGCCGAGCGCTTCCAGCCGAATACTGTATTGTGGACATTCAACACAATAAACAGCCAGCTAGTTGAGTTTGACAATTAAATGTCTCAAACTGTGCAAATCTCGGTACGATACATGCACTGGGTGACATTAGTTTGATCTTCAACAAGATGCAGTCGGAGACGGCAGACTTCGCCACCGGTGCTGCCATCTGGCGATCTCGTCCAAACACCATTTTCTGCCGTTCGACTGGTGCCGACATCTGGCGAGGCGAAGTTGTCGAAATATACGCGTCGTCTTTGATTCTGGCCTATTCCTAGCAATAAGCATTATGTGAAAACACTACGTCATCCACAAAACCGGAACTGCATAACATATCGCACTGCCGTCAGAGGAGGACCGAGTCTCTCGGCCACAGGTAATACGTGCAGCAAATTTGGTTACATTAGGAATGTGTGATTTTTGAGATACGCAAGCGGACATACAGACAAACCAACAGACATACAGAGATGCTGATCACACTACTTCCGTACTTCGCAGTTCGGTCGCACCACTACGAAAGGCGAAGTATCACGTTTATACCGTTACACTGTGTAACAGGAAAACTTAAACAGTAACTAGAAGAAACCAGCACTCACAAGAGTGCAAAAAACCATGCGGGCACTTTTTGTGCATCGTGACCTTGACCTTTGACCTTTTGACGCCCAAGTAACTGGATTTTCAGGGGCCCGATTTACCAAAAAAAATCTTAGGACAAACTTGGGATAAACTGAGGCTAAAGTGTGACTTAAGAAAATCTTAAGAAAAACTTAGGATAAACCTACGCAAAACTCAAGATCCTCTTAATCAGAAAAATGCAATTTCTCAAAAATCACTTAACATTTCTTCACAGAATTGTCTGCATATATATAGGAAGAACTTGCTTTAGTAAATTACATGTAAAAATCTATGAAAATCTTAACTTTATAACTTAATGATAAACTTGCTTGGCACCGGAAAGCGCGCTTTGCAAAATATGTCGTCGTCGTAGACGGTTGACCGTGGTGGCCGATCGCAGGTTATGGCCGTGTTGTCGATTCTGGATTAGACGACGAAGGTACGCCGGTGTGGACGTGTTGCGGACTTTGAACGTTAAGCCCCGTCCATACTAGCAACAATGTCGAAGCAACATAGTGAACGCCACAAGTTGAACGATTCTTTCAACAATGTCGAATGTTGCTTCGACATTGTTGCTGGTGTGGACGG
>Ga0209780_1001040_pt1 | contig 17274 bp, 8 predicted proteins | sample WorMetexBAHAMAS2_FD_187384 | JGI IMG/M metagenome (GOLD analysis project Ga0209780, IMG submission 187384) | Marine gutless worms symbiont microbial communities from Max Planck institute for Marine Microbiology, Germany - Inanidrilus exumae... | ecosystem: Host-associated > Annelida > Digestive...
ACAACACCGCGGATACCAAACCGACGCTCGAGACGGAGCAGTAGTAGGTCATGGTCCACGGTGTCAAAAGCAGCTGACAAATCCAATAAACACAGAGAAGTCACTTGTCCACTGTCTGCTGCAAGTAGGTTGGTTTATTGATATTAATGCATTACCTCACTACAGGTACAAATTGTGTGAGTAAAACATTCGTGATATTTTCCAGGTACGGCGAGCTATTGGTGACTTCGGAGTTCCAATATCAATCATTGTGATGGCATTAGTGGCATTTTTAATTCCATATACGTACATGCAGGTAATTTATATGCATATATGATTGCATATTGTAGTTTTTTTGTTAAATTTTGTTACCATATTTGAAAAGTTACCACATAGCTACAGGAGTAGCAGTAGTAGTAAAAAATCGTTATAACGGACTCATTTTAAAGGATACTTGATTGATACAGCCTTATTATCTGTTCTGTATTAATTCTTTGGGCAGTTCGAAGTACAACCAAATGTATGATGATACAGTTAGAACGGACACTGATAGCATGGACTTTCGTTTATTACAGACAATTTTTTGGTCCCACCACAGCAGACAATGTTGGATGCAACAGACCACAGCCGGCATTCTTATGTGATCATGGCAGCCATCTTGCCAGTAGCCAATTATGTAGTCACGCTGGACACCAGCGGATGTAGCCGTCGGCAAGATCAATTGATATTGTTACTAAAGACCCTGTCGCCAGTTTGCAGTTGCCTGGTCTGATAGTTGCAGCTTTCATGTTGTGTCCTACGTTCCACTAGCAATCTCCTGCCGTCAGTAAACAGATGGTCACTGCCATGTTGAGGCTAGGTAGTTGTGACGACTCTATACTTGTACTGTTCGGTGACATAGATACATTGACGTAGGTCTGCTGCTTTTGTTTAAAACTGTGAATATGAGAGCTGCATAATTGTGTAACGCTAAATAAACAAAATAAAACACCGTCATGCTGTCATGCATATATTACGTATACAGGAAGATTTGGTAAGACGTCGCATGTCATGTACATATATCTGGTAAGTCATCCATGGCCTAGTTTGGATGTAACGGACCTTTTAAAATTTAGATGCATCATAATAAAACTAAATTGCTGGCTGTTAGCATAATGGTTACTAACAGTAGGCATTATTCAGTTTGTAGGTTTGAGAGATGTACAAAGATAAGATGTGGAATGATGTGTTATCTGTTCACAGAAACTTGATGTGCCTGATGGAGTTTCACCAACTGCACCAGAGAAAAGAAGCTGGCTTATTAGTCCGCTTGGTTTGTCACAGCCTCTCCCAATTTGGTTGATATTTGCTGCCATAGTGCCCGCCGTACTGATATTTATTCTCCTTTTCATGGAAACTCAGATTACAAGGTGTGTGTGTTTGATTTTGTGCAGTTATCTTTTGTTTACCAGTCAGTATGTTGTTCGGGTACTGGCTTTGGAGAGCTGGCGTATAGGGACTAACGCCCCTTACTTCAAGAGTCCATGGTGGATGGAGAACGGATGCGGCCATTGGGTGATTTTGCCTGGTTTGGCTCGGTGCCGACTGAGATGCATTGCTGACTGTGGCAATGTTTGCCAGACACTCAAAGGCTTTCTTGTCGTCTTACTTGCACTAGTGCATCTGAGGACTTTATTTTGTGCTTGTTATTTCTTACCTGTAGTTGATAACATCGATGGACCTTTGAGCATGCAGATAACCTTTGCCATCAATGTGTATTTTCCGGTGATAGTCATTAACCTGCATATGCTTGTGTCAAATGCAGCACCATCGTTAACAAGAAAGATCGGATGCTGAAGAAAGGCTCCGGGTATCACCTGGATATACTGGTGATCGGTTTACTGACGTTGGTCGGTGGATTCATGGGATCTCCATTTATGGTGGCGGCGACGGTGCGCTCCGTGGCTCACCTGTCTTCCCTGAGTGTCTTCTCACGAACTCATGCTCCCGGCGAGAAGCCAAAACTGGAGCACGTTTTCGAGCAGCGAGTCACTGCTCTTGCAGTCCATATGTTGATTGGCAAGTTAAATCATTTTATCAGTTTGTATAGTGTATTGTAAAGATAATGTCAAGAGTGAAGAGGTTGATTTGTATTATACTAAGTAAGAAAGTGAGTAAAAGCATTATAAAGCGCCATTAGTCAAATAAGTGAATCGGAGGCGCTGGTGTTTACCACTAGGCGGTATTAAAACTGCTTGGAAAATGTGTTTTAAGGTGGCACTGTACATAATTGAATGTATCGAAAGAACGGATTGAGTCAGGAAGGGAGTTCGAAATAGTTGGCAGCTGGATGGAAATAGCGAGAACCGAAAATAAGATTAGTGCAAGGAACTTATAAGAGGTTAGAGGAGGAATATGACCTAAGAACATGGGAAGGATGGTAAGGAGTAAGAAAACGAGAGAGCAGTGGTAAGGTCGGGTTTCAATATGCATAGCCTTGAAAGTAAGAGAAGCAGTTATAGAACTTTTTATCTCTAAGGTGGTAGCATGGCATACTCAATCAATGAAGTTGCTCTACATTGGTCCCGGTTAGTATCTGGATGGGTGACCATCTTCATGGCACAGTATGTAACCATCCAGTCAGGTCAGCTCAGCCCGGCCATCCCTTTTTGGGTAAGCGCAGTGTATTGTTAGCGTGAGTGCTCTAATGACAGGGACCAGTGTCCTACTTCCAGTTTTGTTGGAAGATTTGATTTAATTAATCTAGTGCACATATTTTGTTCGATTCCTCCGAGTCGACCTAATAATGTTGGTCTCAAATGTCCGTCCACAAAAAGTTTCTTCGATTTCAGCGAAATTTGCCATGTACATTGAGGTCGATGAGTGACACACGGCAGTAGGCAGTATGACCCGATCCAAGGTCAAGCTCAGGAGCCCTTGAAAGTCAAAAACGTGGCCATTTTCAAAGGCTATCTCCTCCCCCATTTATATTGGGGGCTGGCAAATGACCACGGATTCTTAAATTAGGGCACAATACCTAAAGCTTGTCGGGCGGATTTTTGATTTGTGTCACGAGACTTTGATGTTGGCAGTAAATAGGAGTTGACTGCCAGTCCCGTATGGGGCTAATTTTTGTATTTAACATTAATTTCTCAGATAGATGGGAGTGTTCAATGATGTCCTCATAGATTATGACCATTGATGGTATTTCAGAATAGTGGCACTAAGTGCTGTTCATGCTAGGATTCTGTGATATGTCTGAATGTCTTACATAGGCAACAGGACAGCAACACAGCCTGAGCTAGGCAGACCAAGGGGATTCGAGTCCTTTCATGGCCTTAATGAGTGGTAATGGGCAGTGTATTATGTATACAAGAAGATTTGATAAGTCGGCCCCAGGATAGCCACATAATAGCTTTGTAATTTGCCTTATGCCAGTGGTTTCTTGTTGTTTGAAATATCCATTGTAACTTATGATAACAAGGGAAATGGCAAAAGACACAGCTACTTTCCACGTAAACCTGGGTTAGCCGACTGCCTCCTTGAATCCTGAGAGATGTTTGTCACAGAATTTTTGTATGCTTGGGTGCCATTCCTGGCACTAACCTGCAACTAACTCACTAGCCTCATCTGTGTAGTGCCAGTACTAAGCGAAGACACCTAAACAGCAACATGCAGTCTGTTTAGATGTGGCAGATAGCAACACTTTTTCCTACCTGAATCTGGTGTGTGATGGGCAATAGGATGAAGCCAGTGGTTAATTTTTCCTGGTTTTAGTCGCCCCCTACAGGCTCCGTTGTGGTGATGTGCCGTGATTCATTTGTTGATTTTGGCGTTATATAAATTGTTTGTTTGTTTACATAACTTACTTTTTTCCTTACTTCTTTCTTACTTTCTTTCTTATTTACTTCCTGTCACATTTACTTCCTATCTTATCTACTACTTGCAGAATAGACCCATTCCGTTTTTAGACCGGCGGTCTTAGGAGGCAACCAAACCAGTTTTTTATGTTGTAGTATATTTTGTTATGGATGCATGTTTTTTTGTTATATTTGATTTAGTTTTTCAATACTAAGCGAATTTTCAATACTTGGCTGGGAAGAACGTCTCCGAAATGACTTATTTTGAGTCGTCTCGTATGTAAAACCTTAAATCAATTAATCCTGGTTGTGGTCATTGCTGTGAGTTTCCTTCAGTGCTTTGAAATTCTTGATTCAGTGACAGGAAGAGCATCTGACCACTAAAAACCTGCAGCAAAGATTCTTTTCACAAGAAATGGAGGAGACAACTACCGGGATCCGGCTAACCCAGGTTCACCTGCAAATTGGTCATTGAAATGGAGATGGTGGATGTTGATTTGTGATTTGCAGGTGTGTCGGTATTGATGGGCCCACTGCTGCGTCAGGTGCCACTTGCCGTGTTGTTTGGTGTCTTCTTGTATATGGGCGTTGCGTCGATGAGTGGCGTGCAGCTTCTACACCGTGTTCAACTCGTATTCATGCCTGTCAAACATCACCCTGACGATGTTGGATATGTTCGACGGGTGAGCATACTACGTTTTTACGCCTTGGCCACCCGACATTGTCGGTGAAGTCACATTTCCAACTGTTTGTTTGTAGGTGGCCCCGTCCGTCCGTTCGTCTGGTGAGATATGGTTTCCAAGATAATCACATGAACGGCTTGAACAACTTTGACAGGGAACATTCACTAGTCCCTACTGATGATCTGTTTAGATTCTGCGGGTCAAAAATCAAGGTCTCAGCAGGCTGTCGATGTCAAATTGTCAAATCTTGTGAACACCAAATCTCGTGAACTACTGAGCAGTCTCGATGAAACTTACAAGGAATAACTATTAGCCCCTACTAATGACTTGGTTGGATTTTTCCTGTTGGGTGGCTGCTGAACAAAAAGGCGGCCAGGGTTGAGGTTAATATATCGCTGACCTTCCTTTACTGGGTAGAGATAGCTCTCCGCCCCTGACCTTTTTCCTCTGATATAGCCATATTTGTGCTTAAAGGGGACGTTAAACTCCAACTAACTAACTTGGATTTCGGAGGTTAAAGGTCGAGGTAATAGCAGGCCTAAGTGTGTGGTAGCAAAGTCATCCATGTCGACACTTGGGCGTGGTAATCCATCTTCTAGTTAAAAATGTGCATATGTTTGCATTTCACGTAATGAAGAGACATCTGATTACTTTGTGGATTTCATTTATGGGCTACCATATGATGTATAATTGGTATCTTATGGGAGTGTGGAAGCAGTTTTAGTCAGCTGACTTTACCAGTGATTTGTGAGGATGGCCATGCGAGTCTGTCAGCCATAACTACTGCTCTGTGGTGTTTCTTTGAAGTGAAGACTTCTTCTTGCATTTTCTACTCACATTATTAGTGAGCTTGTTTCTTTTGGTTGTGAGCTTTGAGATCTTCATAAGTCTGACTTGGTGAGTATGTAGGCTAAATAGTTGGACATTGCTGCTTTTAAAGCCATTGCCCAGCAGCATCTGTGCCAGTTAAAACAGTCACCATTATTTTGTGGTGTTTTATTTTTGTTTTTGAGCGTCTCAGCTTGATATGGGACTAATTTTATGCTATAAGTTAGGAGAGTGAACTCTGTCTTTATTATTTTTAGCTGTTTTATTTCACTGATGCACAGATGATGCGGAGGTTGTATCTTCGTTGTTTAGGTTCGACTGTGGAAGATGAATTTGTTCACATTCATTCAGCTGCTGTGTCTCGGCATTTTGTGGGCCGTTAAGTCTACTGCAGCGGCGCTGGCTTTTCCATTTGTCTTAATACTGCTGGTGCCAATGCGATTCTACCTTCTGCCACTTCTGTTCACCAATCCAGAACTGGCTGAGGTAATGCTTTGTGGTTCCTAACTTTGCATTTTAAGAATGTTTTACTTGTTTATTTTGGTGAAACCGTTTTGTCTAGCATTTGTTAATCAACATTCCCAAAAATTGTACATGATATGGCTACAGCCAAAACTTATAGTTTTTAACTATACTATACTATACTATGTGCAAGTGCAGTATATGCTGTTGTAACAACTTTTTACCATCTGAAGCCCCATCATGTGATGTTATCATACCGGATGTCATGATGAAATTTTCATTGGGTCACCTTCAACCAGGGACAGTGAATACAGGTTTGGTATAAAAATTTGCAATTTTGACAGGTATCTTACCATATCTTAGAAATGATCAAGAATAGGGTCATCATTACTGTGGAATTTTGACAGTAGAATGCTGACAGGAACTTATACGATGGCCAGGACTATCACTTTGATGGCTCATTCCATTTGTGCATAAACGTATGGGTGGCAGGTAAAGCTGTGTGATCCCTCATTATCGCATGCCATTCTGAGCGAATGAGAGATGAGTATTCTCATGACATTGTGCTATACAAATGTCTTGTCTTAATCTTAATCTTTCTCCCCAAACTTGAATACCAGTGTGTAAGGTTGGGTTGAGTTCTTTGACGCTGTTGGTTGGATGACTGGAAGGGCATCCTTCCAGAAGGGGAAACCTGATCTAGTTATCCCCAAACGTTCTGTCGTTGGCGCCTGGCCGAACCAGACAGTAGTGGTAGTAGTAAGTAAGGTTGAGGCAACAGATGCAGGTTTGCATGCTGCTGTTGCAGTTGGACTGCGATGAGGATGGTGGACTACGTGGTGAAGAAGATGAGCCAGACTTCTATGTCCAAGCTCACATGCCAGTGTAGGATGCTGCTTGCAGTGTGAAGTTGCATCTGCGTGTTTACTACTAGGTGACTGTGTCTGGACTGCCTTGGGTTTTTACTTGTATGGGCATTTTACTCGTAACACAATTTTTTTTGTGCATTTGCTATTCTGTTTCATTCACTGCACGGTTTCGTCACTGTTTCTTATTCTTGTAATGATCGGTCGAAATTTTGAGCTGATCTGCTATGCTTATCGATGGCAACATGGCAATGACAGATGTAAATTTATCAAGGATGATTAGAGTAAAACTTGCTTCCGTATTTAATATTACTTGAAGTGTTATTCATGCATCGTATAAACGTTAATTGTGCTGCTGTGGAAACGTGTCTTCAGCTTGATGTCATGTAAGTTAATTGCTGTAAGTAATTGATTACTTAGTCATTTCCATTTTGGACACTTTGAAACCAGTTAGAGCTTCATTGCTGCTTAGTTTTTGGCAGTAAGATTACGGTGGCGGTAGCAATGACAAAATGATTTTATACAAAATCATTTTTTTAATTTCCATATCTTGCTTTTCTGCTCAAGTTTTGAGATGTGGATGAATTGTATTTATTATAAAATTAGGCTAGTTAAAGTTGTTGGGAAAAGATCTTTTCATTTGCAACCTGACAGGACTATTCGCCCATTTAAACAGATATACACAGACCTACTCTTCTTCCCAAATGAACGGCCTACTGCATGTCATTCTTTTTCGTTTGTTATTTCGGGCAGAGGTCCAGCCTATTCTGGACCTCAGCACTGAGACCATGTAACGATCCAGTGCGTTTGCCCAGGGAGAGGAGGGGAATTGATGCGATGTGTGTGCCTGACCTGCGGGAAGGCGGGGTTAAGTAGGTGTGAACAGCTTGTAGAGTATTTATAGCATGCCTCCTCTAGACGTTGCCCAATGTCCAGGTTTGTTTTTTGAGGAATTGGTTTGCTGCTGTTTTTAATACTCAGTGATCCTTGTGCCTTGTGTTGCAACTGGGTGGCTAGGGTGAGTTAGTTATTCTGGTCAAATGTGACTCAACAGTTTGATGGTCATCCATAGTCTATCTTGCTCAGTCATTGTAGCTCAATATGCTAGCAGTGTTAACATTCAGATAATGCTGCACTGAAGACTAGACTCGTAGTACCTGACTTGGGAGTAAATATGATTTATATCATCTGAATAACCAGTATTTGGCCATTTATTTCGTGAGACCATTATTTTTACCAATATTTTGCTACATATATTATTAATAACTACCGTATATCTCAAGAAGGATCCACATAACTGTAGCTCAAGGTAGTATCGTTCAATTTTGATAATATTTGGCAGAAATATTACTTAGAAATTAGGCAATCAAAAGCTGGTTTATTTTTCCACTTTACTTAATTTTGCACTACCTGACAAAACATAAACATTAAAATTCTATCTTTCACTCAAATGCTCTATGACGGCTTTGCCTGACTTATCCTGCTTGGTGTTTACAATATCCTTGACTTGCAACTTATACACTGCTGTTGGTGTCGCTAAACCTGTGATCACTGAGATTCATCTGTGGGCTATTGGCAAGATAGCTTAGGAGAAATGAAGTTGATTTGCTGCAGCAATTGGACTGTTATGTTCACAAAGCACTGGTGTGCTGTCCTGCTGAAATACGGAATTGTTGTCTGTGACGTGTTTGATAGCAGATAACATTTGTTTAGATTGTAGGATGTGCCATTAACTTTCACTCCAGTCTCAATGAAGAACAACCTTTTCACATTTAAATGAAAAGATGTAATTTCCATATTTCCTGTTTTGCCAGCTAATGCAGAAGCACTACTTAGGTGAGATGAGAAAATAAAGCATCTTTTGATTGCATACTTTCTAAATGACATTTCTGCAAATATTATTAAAATCGGACATTGTTTAAGTTACAGCTAACAATGTTAGTGATCCTTTTCTGGGACATATGTGTGTGTTATGGTGTACATAAGATTTGCTCCATTTGTGTGGTATTTGTTGTTTCCTGTGGTGTTTGTTGCTGCATGCATACTGTATATATGCCAGTGACAGTATGTGCCTGTAAGTCTGTAGATTTTCGACTGTACATAGCTTGTTCTCACGTATAGTTACGTATAGTATTATGTGCATCGTTGAAGTGCATTTGTGATGTTAACTTTTGTGGTGTGGTTTGCATTGATATGCCAAAATTGTGCATTCGATGTCGTGTTTAACACAAAAGGCTGGACGGATTTGTGCTTGTTGTGTGTTGGCTTCTTTGTGTGTGGTTTTGTTGCGTGTAGATTTGTCAGACTACACAGTGTATACTGTACATTCTTTCTGTTTGCTACTGCTAATGTCATTACCATATCATTACTCATTGTATCTCTCACTTTAATTCCGTTGATTTTATTCATGTCCTAGTGAATATATGGTCATTACAAGTCCATTTCTGGTATTTAGTATCATGGATAATTCTTGTATGATGAAATTGCACTATTTTAACTAGTGTTGTTACGGTGGCAGGAATTTGCAACTCGGTCTGTGGTGATGTTTTTTGACATGCCACCATGGTTCCGGTGTCGGTGGCCAATATTCGTCGGTGTCAAGGCTAGGGTTGTTAATTGGAAACAGGTGGATGTCGCGGCTTCAAGATAGTTCCGCTTGTCCGGGAATGCGCTAATTGCTCAATGCACGCCACGGTGGGGGTGTACTAAGTGAGACCATCGCGACAGTCTCACTAAGTACAGTGCCTAGACTGTCCCTGCTGTCCGGGCAGTCCTGTCATTTGCGAATGGGGAAGCGGACGTTCGAGGGGGGTGGAGAGCGGTGTGGTGTCACTTTGTCGCCGACTGATTTTGCCATGCATTCACTCATTCACACAGGGATCAAATGATGCTGCGGAAGTGAGGGGGAGTTTTCAGGAAACAGCGCCCAGAAAGACCGCCGAGAACACCACGGTAGTCGTAACAACACTAATTTTAACGGAGAAAGCGTGTCTTGTTCAAATTCCACATCACACAGCGTATAAGGCGACCAAATATGGCTTTAATTTTTATGTTTATTTTGAGTTATAGAATGTTCCAGTTTGTTGATGTGTGTCTGCATGTATGTGTTAGGTTTAGTTTCTTTAGTAGCATGCTAAGTGGTTGACTGAGAGTTTGATTTAGTTTTTCAATAGTAAGCCAAGATATTGACTGTTTGGTTGTTGATGCTGCTGCTTTTCTTCCATTTCTTTCATTATTCATTATTACCTTGTTTGTATTTTACCAGAATCACTGAGTGCATCGAGTACAAGCTCCTTTTACTTACCTACAAAGTTCTCACAACTACCCAACCTCCATATCTTCATAACCTCATCTCCATTCAACGTCATTGCGGTACTCACTCTTCATCCATCGTTACTCTTGCTCGGCCACCGACATCATCTTTAAAATATCACTGATCGCTTCTTATGTTATGCTTCACCTTGTCTCTGGAATCAACTCCCTCTATCTCTTCTTCAACCTCATTCTAGTACCAGTTCCTCCATTTACGACTCGCCTATTCTTTCACCCATCATTTCTTCTTTTTTGATTCATCACTGTGCTCATCCCAGCTGAAAACCTACTTGTTTTACAAAACCTACCCCGCCCCATAGTTTCACTTTTCCTCCCGAACTGCCTTCGCAGACTTTTGCCCGGACCATTTCTTCTAGCTACTTGGTTTTTCGTTTTTAGTTTTTCATTATTTTCGTATCTGTGCCGTGTGCTAGACTAAGCTGGCCATCTCGTCAGCTTTTGAGCGCACATAAATATACTGTATCGTATCATAACTGATCTGTTGCGATGGTGTGACCAACTACGACATGCTCCAATTACTGGTCAAAACATAGTCACATGATGTTCATTATAATTGATTTATCCATAGAGGCTGAAGTCAAGGTCGGGTCATTGTAATGATGAATGTTTTCTGTGCGTCATTGAACATCCAGATTGTGACATTACAAGTAGGCCAGTATGGGCTTAGTCATTCACTCTGAAAGTTTGATAACAAAGGAATGAATAATTAATTAAAAATTTAAGTAAATCTCTTAAATTTAATTTGGTGTGAAACTAATTACAGGAAGACACAGCACCACGATGTGAATGTGATGGCATTTGGTAGGTGTCGCCACGTAACTGACAAAGTAACAACACCAACAAAACTCTAATAAACTACTGCATAAACAACATTGGAAAGAAAAATTTCAGTAGTTGGTCATATGGCAAAGCAGATGAGATATGATACTTTATGCAACATGCAAATTTGATGCTCCTCGTTTAAAATACAAACACGTGGGCTTTGCTTTCTTGTGATATTTTAACTTCATATTATCAAATTTGCATGTCCTAGTCACTATCATGTGTCATTCTTCAGTTTTTGGCACTATTGTTTCGGCATCACTGTGAGCATCCTACTGTGACAATCCCACAGCTTTCTAAGGGTGACCTTTTGGTACTCGACCTACATTTGGCGATCATTGAAAGTTGGCCGGTTAAATGTAGTTGTGCGTAAAGTAGTAGTAGTAATAGTAGTCGTGGCAGCAGCAGCTCGGTAGTTGTGGTAGCAGGTTCACAATTGTCATCTTTGAAGTTGAGCTTGCATATACAGTGTGGTATTCATTTGTCAGCAGCTGAAGCTAATCGACCATGCTGTTATCGAGCAGATATCACTGTTATATTGCTATGCCAAGCAGTAGCACACTCATACAGTCGTTTTGTTCCTTTCTTCTTTATGAGAGATTTCTTCCTATATTTACATCTTTTCTAGTTTTCCAGTGTTCTATATCTTCCCAATACTGCGCCATTAACTTTAATTTCTTTTTAAATGGAATCTGATACAATTCCTGTTTCGGTGTGCATTGCGTGCGACCAAACCAGTGTAGCCTTCTTTTGTTGACTGAATTCTAACAGACATATCTTGTTCTGTGGCTTCCTTTGTTTTGTTTTTTGCATTGCCTTTTTGTGTTCTATTCCATAGCTTTGAATCAGTTTTGGAGGACGGCTTTAAGTCGTTTTCAGTTTACTTCTGTAATGGACCATGTCTCTGCATTGTGATTAATTCACGTAATTTGACTTATTGGCATTCGTAGACTGTTTAATTTTTAGCTGATGACTTCTTACTACAGTATGGATTTAAATGTTTTATGTTTGAAACACTAAGTACTTAATTAAGAAAAAATAAGGAGGCTCAGTTTTAATTGTGTTGCAGTCCTATCCACTGAATATTACTGAGGTTGTTACTGTGTGATGCCTGCTAGCACAGTATATGCTATTGCCCTGTGTCTGTCTGTCTGTCTGTCTGTTCAACACAACTCAAACGTTCTATCAAAACGGCCTACCGTGTCATCACATAAACGTGAAATGACATCTTAGCGAAATTCCAATAGGGTCATCCCAGTGAGGGTGCCACATACGGATGGGCTGGGTTAAAATAGGTGGTTTTCGATTTTTGACCAATATCTCATATTTCAGAAATGGTGCAAGCTAGAGATATAATTACTATGGGAGGCTAGTAGGAACTTACATGCAGTCTATCGAATGGTGCTATTGCCAATGACCTTAAGTGACCGTTAACTACCCTACATTTTGCATCAGCTTGCATATCCGTATAACAGGTGGAGATAGGGATTTTAAATTTGGTACTTAGGTTGATCATGACAAGTCCTAGCCTTCGGATGACAAACCTCTCCTGAAAGATGCGTGGTTAGTGTGAGGTGATCATTTGTTATGCCTTTGCCACTCGACAGCATCTATTAGTTGGTTCATTCGTCAACTCGTCTATGCATCCAGAGAGATCTTGTTACCACAGTGTCTCATGAGTGACTTGAGCAGTCTCTATGGGTATGAAACTTACAGGGAATAGCCGTCAGCCCCTATTGATGACCTGGTTAAATTTTGGAGGTCAAAGGTCAACGACATTACATGTTGTCAAGGTGGCAAAGGCGTCGCATCGACGCTGGAGCGTGAAAGTCCATCTTCAGAACGGGTGAAGCTACACATTTCAAATTTGGAATATTCATTGAGCTAGGTAAGTGCCAATCCAGCCATGAAAAATTACCCGCAAAAGGGCATGGTCGTGGTCACGTGACCCATTTTTTAAATTTGGGAACACCTATCTTTGGAACTCATGAACCTATGCACTTCAAATTATGTGTGCGAATTAATCAGAGTGATTTCGGTATAGGCATGATGGAGTATCCCCTAAGGGGCATCTTTGTGGTCATGTGACACGTATAAATTTTTGGAAATAAGTCACAATATCTCGCAAATGGTGCAAGATGAACACATACATTAAAACAGTAAGAGGAAATAATTTGATCTATTGAATTTACGACTCACCTATTCTTTCACCCATCAATATGAATGACCTTGAGTGACCTGTAGAGTCAACTTCAGCTGTTAGAAACGTCTGTATATCTTATGCCTCGGAAAACATTGCGTGTAATAGCTAAGATATGTCCACACACGAGTTGGAAAGTGTACATAGCATATAATTGCGATGGCCATATCAAAAATGAAGGACTTCTTAACGTCACAGACAGTCATGAACGCTACAAAAATGGTACTTATACTATAGTTCTGTCTTAAAGGCGCAATATGACCTGAATTGTGTTGAAAGCATCGTTAAACGCTAACTAACCAACCTATAAAAATGGTAATATCTCGGAAATAGTGCATTATAGAGACATTGTTACTACAGACTGCTAATAGGAAGTGATGTATGGCCTATCAAATAGTGCCATTAGAGATGACCTTGAGTGAATTTCAACGTCATTTACCTATTTCAAGCTTTTCAGATGTGATTTTTCCTACAGTTGTGTAGCAGTTGTCAAGATTTCAGAGTGTTGTGCAGTCCTTCTGCATTGGCTGAGTTCCTTGCTTTGTTGAATTCATCTAGACTTTCATCCAGTAATACATCTCATGACTTGTTTTTGTTTGGCTAATGACCCAGTGCTCAACTACAGGCTTGCTATGAACAAGTAGTGTCTTAATTCACGTCTTTGCCTTATTAAAAATATATATATGTAACAAAATAGTATATTATCAGTAATTTTTTTTGTAAAAAAAATACCATTTTAAAGCATAACTTGATAGCGTTATTATTGTACATGTCAGTTGTCGTCTTATAACCGGTATTTGCTGTCTGTGTTCGGTTTTGATATTTTTGCTACTCTGTAAAGTATTAATATTTGTGCTTTGCATGTTGTTTTGTTTTGATCTGATATGAAACTGATTTTATGGTGTGTCAAATTACATGATGTTCTGTACTCGTGCTAATCTGCTGAATGTGCTCTGCATAATTGGTAACAGTTTGCCAGGTGTACGATTATTGTGTCAGACATTTGATTGCATTTGCATCCTGATGTTGCTTATAATCTCACCTGTATTACTGATGTTGATTAAGTTATAATTTTGTAACAGTGAGTGCACTAATCACTGTTGCGGTCCCTGTTGCTGCCGTGAGACTGACACGTTATTATATGAAACATAAATATGTAAATAGGAAGAACAATCTTCAGAGATAAAATTTTCTAGTTAATACCACGACGTGTTTTAGGCCTACTTACTGTAAAACACATACTGACAGAATTTACATCTTATGCAGTCCTTGCTGACATAAATAGTATTCTCCCACTCTTCTAATTCCTCAACTTTCAAAAATATTGATTTTATCAAAAGTAGTGATTTGTGTGATATTATAATTTTGTTGAAAGAGATTAAACCCCAATGACCAACCAACCATAATCCTAAATGTACAATATAACGTTGTTTGTGATGAACATGCCGTTAAATCCTAACTAGCGAACCGACCATGACATGCCGAGTGGATTTTTTCATTTAATATACATTATTATGCTCAACCAACCAGCCAGTCGTTATGCTTTGCTCATATTGTGATATAATTTAATAATGCTTTGGGGATTTCTGATGTGCTCATGTAAATACGTTTATTAGTAATAAATTAATGACGTAAGTATGTTAATAAGTCCAACAGCAACTGGACATATTCTACCACTCTGTTAAATGTTACTGCTGTTTATAGCAGAAAAATTAGTAAGTAAGGCAGTTGAAATTTCTATTTTATGTTAATGCTGATTTTGTGCTTTGTCTTACGTACATTATCTATACTGTTAATTTGATACATGCTGTTACACTCGGCGGGGCTTATGATGGTGGCAGAGCTTCTCCATGGGTAATGTGATTTATTGCCATAGGTGCGGTAGTCTTGCAACAGTGGCATAAGCAAAGGTGGCAGCATGTATACATCCGCGTTAGCTAGTGCCAGTCTAGGGTGTGTGTGGGTGTTGTGTTGTGTTTCAAAAGGAAAGGGGAGTGTCACCATGATACCTTGCAGCGAGTAGTCTAGTACTTCTGATAAGCATACCCAGACTGTATAAAAGATGACTAGTTGACATGTCTATTTACAACGTCTTGATTTACTACATCATACATTACACATTCCTTTTTTGGTGCAGTAATTTCGTGCTTCTGCATCTCTTGCCGTCTTAACTATGTCTTTGCTTGTGTATTGTGTCCTTAAGAAATGTGTTTTCGATGCGTGCCTTGCAGTTGCAGGCACTGGGAGCTGCGCTGTATGGTTTTACGATAGTATTGACCAATACGTCATCTGACTGGATATTATAAGAGGTGTTTGTACTTTGTTTGAAAGACGTTTGCCAAACGCAGGTTATTGTGACTTGGTTGACTCTATGTTACTGCATTGTCTCTTAGCTGTAACTGAGTTAATCTTAATGCTGTTACTGTTAGACACATTGTATTCTCTCTTGTCTACAGGGTGACACTGAGCGTGTCATTAAAGCCCACCATTCAACCACTATATCTGATTCTCTGCGTGATCTGGTATGTAAAGTGTCACGCGGCGATTCACTGTTCACATTATTTTTTGTCAGTATGCAGATAATTTGATTTTCTGGTGTCTGTACGTAATTATTTACGGACGGCTATAAATGTCTGCATAATGTAATGCTTAAGTAGACGTCACGGATGCAATTCGTTGTCGCTCATTTTGTGCTATTAATGAACCACGTGTTGATTTACTGTTGTTCTGTATTTATATTTAATTGATGCTTACGCCTCACTGCAATTCATACAATTGGGAGTTTTTGGGAGCAGATTTGCTAGTACTCAACATGGTCAGATGGAGTAAAATGACACTGAAGAATGAGAAGAAATCACTGGTATGTGATTTACTAGATGAGACGTTTGTTGTACTTGTTCAACATCCTAGTGGAGATGGTGATGAGAGAGACCCTTGATGGATTTCAAGGTGGACTACGTAAATACAGCCTACAGTACTCATCAACGTCGACAAGACCAAGGTAATGGCGAGCGACGTGCCGCATACTTATTCAGAATGAGCAACTTGAGCAGGTGGATACATTTCCATACCTTGTGTCCCTGATTACAGAAGATGGTGAGCGTATGACGGAATTCCGTACCAGGGGGCAGGCGATCGGGGCACCACTGCAGAAAATATGAAAACGTCACAACATATCAATTTCAACGAAGATACGACTAATGAAAGCGCTAGTGTGGCCTGTAGCAACATAGGGCTATGAAAGCTGGACACTCAGAATTAATAAACACGTCTTGACGCCTTTGAGACGAAAGGAGTGAGAAAGATTCTGCGGGTTACGTGGACAGCAAAGAAAGCAAATGAGTGGGTTCTTAACAAAGCTGGAGTAAAGAGGGAACTGTTAGACCTGTCAAAGCAAGGAAACTAGCATACTATGGTCACAAGGGAGTTGCCTGGAGAAAGAGGTAATGCAAGGAACAGTGGCCGGTGCACACAGGCGAGGAAGACTACACCCGGCCTGTATGGACAGCATCAATACGTGGCCAAGACTACGTGTGGAAGAGTCAATCAGAATTACAGAGGACAGAGATTAATGGAGAAAGTAAGTCCATGGTGTAGTCAACCCTTTGATCGAGTACGGCGAAAGAACACAGTCAGGTTGATAGTAGCACGTCCTAGACCAAAGATGACAAAACATCCCTTAGAGGGGCAGGTCATGTGAACCATTTAAATTTTGGTGGGCACCAACCATGTCTCTGGAACGGCTGAAGCTAAAGTGATCAAATTTTGTACACCGATAGGCTATATCATGTCCCAGCATATAGCAAACAAGTCACCTTTAGAATGGGCGTGGTCACCGTCAGGGTGACGTGACTCATTTTTAATTTTTCGGGCCCGAAAGATATCTCTGAAACGGCTAAAGCTGGACTCATCATGTTTTGAACACAGGTAGACTATATCATAGCCTAGCTTAAGGATGACAAACCACCCCTAAAAGGGGCATAGTCAAGGTCACGTTACCCGTTATTTAAATTTTGCCCCAATCATCTGTGGAAATGGTGAAGCTAGGCACTTGAAATTTCGTTTGCTGATATACACAGAGTGCTGCTAGCTAGGGATGTGTCACGTGACCTCTTTAAATTTTGAGAAATAAATGCTATCTCGTTAACGGTGCAAGATAAAGACATGGTTGCAATGAAACACTAAAGGAAATTGTATGTGGCCTATCTAATGACACCATCGCCAATACCCTTGAATAACCTTAAAGGTCACTTGTTAGTTGC
>Ga0209780_1001041_pt1 | contig 17273 bp, 13 predicted proteins | sample WorMetexBAHAMAS2_FD_187384 | JGI IMG/M metagenome (GOLD analysis project Ga0209780, IMG submission 187384) | Marine gutless worms symbiont microbial communities from Max Planck institute for Marine Microbiology, Germany - Inanidrilus exumae... | ecosystem: Host-associated > Annelida > Digestive...
GCTCATACCTCCGCCACGCCACGAGTCGTTACGGGCGAGCAGCAGCTGGTAGGCTACCCCTATCCCTAATCCCTAACCTTCCAAGACTTAACCAATTATTGTGTCGTCCGTAATCTGCGTATTTTTCAAATTTTATAAAAAATTTGGTGGTTTATCTCTCTGTTATCTGCACGATATATCAAAACCGATGCAGCTAGGATCACCAAACGTGACATGGAAATGTTCCACCATTAGTTCTGGAAACCCATCTATTTTGGGGTCAAAAGGTCACGAGTAACAAATACATTGCCGGCGTTGGTCTTTGCACTCCTGTGAGTTCTGGCTTTTTCTAGTTCACTACTGTTAGGGCATTTCTGAGCCCATTCAAATGTAGTTATAATCGAAATTCGTTCGTGCGAATCGTCCATCTCTGGCGCGCGGTCATTCGCTATGGGAAAGCCATGTTGTGTTTCCGTCGGTACATCACGTGACTGACGTGGCACGTGACTTCCGCCTCGCCTCTCGCCGACTCTGTCGGCGCAATTATATCTCTTGACATATAATTGTGCGCTCGATGGGCGTTCGACGATTTGTCTCGTGCCGCGTGCGTGCCTGCTGGCTGGCTGGCCTCAGTGATTTATTGCCGCATCGACTGGTCTGGCGCTGCGTTGCTTTAAGTGAAGATACATACTCCTACAAGAGCGTGTGGGCGGGGTGCTGATCTTCGCCCATAGGTGGATATATCGCTCAGGGACGCCAGCCCTCCGATCATCTTAACCAGCTGTAGAGCACTGCCACTGCCCCTTGACCGGTGCTCATTTCACGTCCCTCTGAGGATAGGGGGCTGAGTTGGCCTGAGTGGCCGGTTATCCGACATAGCGAGACGGTGTACGCGCGAATGGTCACCCATCTCAGCACTTAAGCCGGGCTTGATATATAGAGTCGACATCGCTGCGAATATCCCAGTAACATCGATCGAGTTTCGTCGGATCGGTTTTTGTGCACTATACCATGTGAAAGTACATTGTGGTGAATTTTGCCAGTCCAGTTTCGGTTACGGCAGGGCTGGTGTGGTCAGGTCAAACTGGGTTTGTTTAAGGTAAAGGTACTGCTGGTCAGGTTTTTGTTGAAAGTGAGGAGGGATAGGACAATCTTAGGGGTGGAAACGCGAAAGAGAATAGGGAAGGGAGGAGGGAATAGATGTACAAAAAACGTTGATGTAAAAATAAAAAACGTTAACAAAAATGTTTAAAAACCGTAGAAGGTTTTTGTATGTATGAAGGAGGAGAGTACGTGAGGGGAAGTACACAAGGGTAGGATAGTAGGGAGTAGGGAGGAAAGAAAGGAGGCGTGGATGAGGAGGAGGGAGATGAGAGGATAATCGGAGGGAAGAGGAGGGAAGGAAAGTGCAAATCTGTCAGCACAACCTAAAGTGGCCCAGTGGCACACAGACCTTGTGACTTTTCGACGCTAAATGTGGTCCCGGTTGTACATGATTCAAGGTGTCGTTACCTTATTTTTACTTACTGTTACTTACTGTTCATTTTTTCTAAATCATAGAAATAAACAAAATATTGCGCGTTTGGAATTTTGGATTGTATATTGAAGATACGTAACGTCATTTACATTGAGGCGAGCGCTGCCTGTTCGTGCATGGGAAATTGCGGGATGACGTCTTCTCGGTTTCTTGAGTTGTGACTCTCTGCCGCTGATTCCAACGATACACGATGCCGGCGAAGTCTGAATGGATCGGGCCAAGACGCACGGGTGGCTCGCGGCCTTTCAGAAATTCTCACGCGTCGTACGGTCCTTATCCGCGCGCCCCGGTGGTCCAGATTCCCGCGCCGACGGTTGGTTGAGATCGTGGCCCGATCGCGCGATGATGTGCATGCGGTATCGGCGGCGCGAAGCGAGGGGCGTTCTCGGCGGATACGGGAGATTTCGTGGACCTGAGCGGTGCACCGCGCGCTCATTCAAATGAATTTGCCCATGGGAAAAAGTGTTCCGAGTCGCGCCAGCCTTGACGGCGGCTGCGTCGGCGGCAGCGAGAAATTTTCTCATCTGGTTCGTGTTAATAATGGTCGATGAGATCGTGCGGACGATGCAGAAGGCCGACGTAGTGGTAGGACGCAGAGATTATCTTCGTGCCGCGCCACTCCGCGCCACGATATGCCTGGAATCCACCGTGACGCTTACCTGCATTCCGTCAAACGACCGACGAAGAATCGATCACCGCCCAGTTCAAAACCGTGCAACCGTAATGAAATATATTCGGAAGTGACTATAAGTTATTTAATTTTTACGGCGTGTACGATATAGGCCCACGCAGGCTGCAGTATGTAAATCGTTATCAGGTGTAACACATAACACACATACACACACACTGCATTTGTAGTACACATAAATTTTAACAGATTTTTCTGCAGTCTGTCGATATCTGGCGCCACCCTAAGCAACGTCGATTTTTAACTAGTAGAAATTAAGTTTGCCGTTAAGTTCGTAAGCGATGACTTCGCTGCCTCCAACAGAAACAGCGGAAAAAATCTATACTGGGTGCTAAAAATAGACGTCGTTTGTTTTCGTTTGTTTTGCGAAATGTCGGAACATTTTGGTTTTCGATAGTGAGAAATATGACTATACTGAGATCTGTGCGAACGGCGCAGAAATCATAGCATTGACACTGAATAGTTAACTTCAAGCGTGAATGTGATGTAATAACGATTATGAAGCCGTTGCTAATAGCATCTCGCATCGAATATTTATTATGTAAGCGCTTACTTTGCTACTTTCCGTTAAGTTATAGCTAAGGGCTTTCACTAAGCAGTTTTCGAAATCGCTTAGGGCTGCGTTAAGTACGTAAGCGTTCGTCCGTACGTCGTACGTCCGTCCGTCCACTAACAGTTTCTTCGATTTCAATGAAATTTAGAATGTAGGTATAGAGGCCGCTGACTGATGCATGACGGTATGCAGTATGACCCAATCCAAGGTCAACGTCAAGGTCACGAGCCCTTGAAAGTCGGAAATTCGGCCATTTTCAAAGCAAAGGCTATCTTCTCCATTTATAATGGGGGCTGGCAAATGACCACGTATACTTAAATTAGGGCACAATACCTAAAGCTTATCGGGGCCGGATTTTTGATTTTTGTCCCAGTTTTTGTGTCATGTGTCTTTGAAGTTGACAGTAAGTAGGAGTTGACCGCCAGTCCCGTACGGGCTAATTTATTAGGTCGACTCCTCCGAGTCGACGTAATAAAATGGGTCTCAAATGTCCGTCCATACGTCCGTCCGTCCACAAAAAGTTTCTTCGATTTCAATGAAATTTGTTATGTAGGTAGAGGTCGATGACTGGTGCATGACGGTATGCAGTATGATCCGATCCAAGATCAAGGTCAAGGACACGAGCCCTTGGAAGTCGGATTCGGCCATTTTCAAAAGCTATCTCTTCCACCATTTATAATGGGGGCTGGCAAATGACCACGGATTCTTAAACTAGGGGACAATACCTAAAGCTTATCGGGGCGGGATTTTTGATTTTTGTCCCAGTTTTTGTGTCACGTGATTTTGAAGTTGGCTGTAAGTAGGAGTCACCCCGCCAGTCCCGTACGGGGCTAATTTATATTAAATGTCTTCACTATTTTGCCAAATTTTCCAATTCTTGTTGTTATTTTCGTCGACCAAAATACAACTGTGACGTCCATGGCGGAGTACTTTGATGACTGTGATGCAATGCAGTTCGCGGGCCCATACGGCAGTTGGATGAGTATTGATGCTGCGTTACCAATAGCCGAGATGAGACGTCTCGAGACCGTCGAGACCGAGACCAAATCCGAGACCAGCCATGACTTTGTGATTCATCGGCGACTAGTCACGCATTAGTGAATGACTTCCAACTGCAGTATAGGTCTGTCTGCCTCTCTCAGCTTCAAAGATGACTCGCAGTTACAGCAGCTCAAACCATGTGACCAGACGTACAATTTGCAACTTGACTGTTTCCCTCCCTGTTTCGCCTCCCAAACGCTCCCCGCCCTGTTAAGATGTTTTGGTAAGCACACATAGTAGAACACCTTGTTGTACATGTTTCTACTTTGCTTTGAATAGCGTGTGCCTATCGGTCGATAATCATTAAGTCGTGTCTAAGTTTTGTTTTTGTAACGAACAATCTAAGTTCAATCATTTTGGCATGCATCGCGTGCCTTGCATACTTGCGGCCTGTTGCTCACTTACTACAGATGTTGCACGTAGTGTGGTCTGTGTTTCTGTGTGTTGGTCACACGGGTGAACTGCGCAAAAACGGCTGAACCGATTGAGATGCCGTTTGGGGGCTCAGTCATGTTGGCTCAAGGAACCATGAGTTGGCTCTCGGTCAAGATCCCTCCCACGGGAAGGAGCAATTTTGGCTGTTGTTTGGCCCTTTGAAAAGCATTGGGAGTCTCTGCCGCGGTGTATGTATGCAACAGAAGGGATCATTCAATCCTCAGTAACGGCATGGCAGCGCGACTGCTGCAGCCGACTGCAATGCTCCCGACTGGTCGATGTCAGTGTCACATTACATTGTCCCCCGTGAAAAATCCGCCCGTGCAACGCTGCCTTTCATCAAAATTCTTTGACCACTTGCTGCATTTGACTTTGTTGTTGCGTGGTTGCTGTTGCGTACAATCGAGCCCACGTGACTGTGGTCGTATTTTTTGGCCGCAAAAACGCGTTAATGGACGTGCGCATTGCCAGACGTCGATGGCAACGACAGAAATGAATTACTGGTCATTGTGCCTTATCTTATCAGTTTGCCGTTGAAGTCAGTTTCTCTGGCGTTGGCTGTTTGCATTATCGACGTCTGTCGCAGCTTGTTGGACGTCATTTATTTTGACGTGACGCTAGCTGCGAAGTGTTAACTGACGCGGTTTGTCGAAGTTATTCTCGGTGTTTTATGCTGAATGTGGTGGTCGTGTACTTGGACATTTAGCTGTAAAAATTACCGACCACTTTAGTGGTCTAGGTAGAGCAATCGACTAATCAGTCCCACATGGGTGTCTGTTTGTGCGTCTGTGTGTCCGGACAGTTAACCCATTTGAGCTCAACGTTCCCAAAATAGCTACAGTAGTTTAGGCCTTCAGGGATTAGACGCCAGGCTATCTAACCGTCCAGACTACGCCAGGAATTTTAGTTTTCTGATGCCAAAGATACTGACAAAATTCAAATGGTGTCACAGGTGCGGATATACTGGCGATTTTCGACCAATATCTCGCTATATCTCAGAAACGGTGCAAACAGGCAGGGACATTATGGAAAGTAATAAAACCTCATTCGCGCTCTATCTAATGGTGCTATTTATAATGACCTTGAGTGACCCCTAAATGCCCCAAACCACCCCATTTTCTACATTTTGCGTCGCCTTTCATATATTCGTAACCGTTGGAGTTATAAACTTCAAATTTGGTAGGGCCATAGGTAAACTGATACTGAGGAGTACTAGTGCATGCGTGATGGACTTTGGAGCACTGGCGCTCAGGGTTGAGCGCCAGAGGGCCAGAAAGTCGAAAACTAAAACTGGTCGGTTAGCCAGCCTGGCGTCGAATCCCTGAACTAGTGTAGCTACTTTGGGAACGCTGAACTAAAGTGGGTTAAGGCCGGCCTTAAGACATGACATTTCGAGCGTGCATGCTCGTAGCGAGTGCGTCTGAGAGTTGTTTATGAAGCGCTATGAAAATCGACGTTTTGATCGATCGATCGATTGATTGATTGATTGATTGATTTGACTGTCGACAGGTGTCGAAGGTGGCCGTCAAGTCGTGTGAGGTGTACTCGGACTGTGAGTCGTGTGTAACGACACTGGACCCGCTGTCATGTGGCTGGTGTGATGACCGATGTACCACGCAGGTTCTCTGTGCTGCCGGCTGGTCCAACCGACGATGTCCGCCCGTCATCTACTCCGTACGTAGCCGCCCGTTCGTCATATTCAGTATACATAGATTGACAGTGACGTAATTTCTTCAGTTATATCTACCGTATTTCCTCTAATAGAAGCCGGGTCTCTAACAGAAGCCGGGGGGTCTAAAGGCTAATATCATAGAACTAATTGCACACACCCCCATAGCACTATGGTGCATTGCGTCATTCGTGCGTATTGTGAGATTAACAGAACGGCGGTATGGCCTACCGGGTATTTCGCTTTGCTATAATAAATATAAAACCAAGAATCTTGGTGTTTTAAATAATGTCATGTTCATCCAGAACCGGGTGGTTCTAATAGAAGCCGGGGGCTTCTATTAGAGGAAATACGGATGTCAGCTGTTCTAGCCGCCACGATGTAGGGCAAGGAAATGTAAAAATTTTGCAGTCAGATTGCCGAGTTCAGATTGCCGAGATTGCGCTAGTTTTAACCTTTTCTTAAACCTATTGATTCAATTTTGTTTAAATAACGTGACAGATCTTCACCAGTTAACTTCTCAAAGTAGTAGTAGTAGGAGTAGTATTTGTTGAGTCTTGTGGTCATAAGATCAAGTAGCACAACAAAGCAGGTAGGTGAACAATGTACGACAACTTGCCCTACAACATAGAGATTGTAGATTACTGTGACGTCACATCAGCCTATCTATGCTTGTGAGGCTCTGATCTGCAGTCAGCGGCTTATATAGAACCGATCAAGATGCCGTTTGCCAAGGAACCATGTATTAGATGTGGGTCAAGATCGGACGAATCCATTCGCGGCCACGAGGGGTGACGAGTCGGCGATGCGGCCTTTTGTCATATTACTTTGGACATTCTTAATTAAACTGTGTATGTCGAAAAAAATCATTGAAATTTTTGATTGTCTTCCGGAAGACGATGGACTGTCTGAAGGCACCATTGATGCTCACAAGTATACAAGTGCTTTGTTTAGTTTATTTGTTCATTAATAAAAAATCAGTTATTCATTTTTGGGGTCACTTGACTGACCCTTAAACCCCACTAATTGATGCCATTGTAACTAGTGTGGATGATGTTTCAAAATAGACATTCAGTACAATGCAATAAGATAAAAACATTTGTAACGTGCGCATGGTCAGCCAAAGTAGCTTTAAATATAGATATAGATTTTTTGACATTAACAAAAGTTAAACGCTGTTTTATTTACTGACATATCATTAACTGTATTACTTTATGCCGTCCGCACATGTAAAATAAATGCTGCAATAAATGTTTCTTGCAGCATTTATTTTATATTTTATTTTAAATGTGCGGACAGTTCCTGCAGTCGTTCTAAATTAGCAACGTAACCGATTAACCGTTAATAAGCTTAGCGGGAGCCAACTAGTGATAATTTTTATGTTTTCGCCACCCTACAGTGTCAGCGAAGGCATTATGTATTCGGACTGTCCGTCCGTCCGTCCGTCCGTCCGTTCGTTCCTCCGGGCAGATATTGTTACCACGATCTCATGAACGGCTTGAGCAATGTCGGTGAAACTTACAGGGAATATTCACTAATCCCTGCTGGTGACTTGTTTACATCGGGAGGTCAGAGGTCAAAGACCAAGGTCACAGCAGGCCGTCGAGTACAAATCTTGTGATCACAACATCTCAGGAGGTGTCTTCCCGTTTCGTCGAATCCCGTTTCGCCGAATCTTATTTCGCCGAATGCCGTGTAAGCTTTTCTTTCCATCATTTTCATTTTAAATTCCTTTCATTAATGCGATACAACATTTTATGGGTGTCAACGAAATGCGTGTAAAATATTACTGTTACTGTGTCGGTTAGGGTTAGTGTTACGGTTAGGGTCAGTTTAGTTTGCCGTCATCGGCATTTCCTTTTTTATGAAATTACACGGGTTTTCGGCGAATTGGGATTCGGCGAAATGGGGCATAACCTTTCAGGAACTACTTTAAAGTGCACTCTAGATGAAACTTACAGCGAATAACCACTAGCCCTTCCTGATAACCTGGTTAGATTTTTGAGGTACAAATCAAAGGTCAAGGTCACAGCGGGCCTTCGAGGTGGCGAAGACGTCCACGTCGACGCTGTGGCGTTGAAGTGTCCATCTTCTAGTTCATCGCTTGCATTTGTAAAGTTGTACTGCTGACGGCTGTCGACAGTTTTCGCCTCACAGCGGCCCAGTTGACGGTGGAACAGTGGTGACGGTTCGCGGTCGTCACTTTGGAGGCGACTCCGGCACCGTCTCCGTCGAACTAGCGTCAGTGGATTGCGCCGTGCAACTTCACAACGACTCCATGTGCGTACTGACAGCGAATTCTTGTCGTAAAGTGGATTGTAACATGTTTACTCGGTCACTGTATTTGGCTGATCGCATCTTAAAATGCCTGAACAAGTTTGTAAGATACTTCCTAGATCTTAACCATGTAGGCGCGAGGCTCCATTGGCGCTAATGCCCTCAAACGAGGGTAGAGGGCCCAAGGCGGGCACTGTACATTACATTTAGAATTTTGAAACGCGCCATATGCAATGTAGTGTATTCAAATTCCGAAGGTACTAAATCCACTTGAAGGCCCATTCAATCACCACGTGTTCAAATTGTTTGAGGCAGACTTCTCTAATTATCGTCATTGTATATCGTTACGTGTAGCGATGTTGTGTGTTAATGCACAAGAAGTGAGGATCAAAAACAGAAATACTGGATTAGTGGTCCAAATATAGCAGTCATGTGTGTTTGTGTGTATGTCTAGACAATAACTTTTGAGCTAAGACCTTTACAAATAGATATTTGGCATGCTGGTGGTTCACCTGAACCCTGTGTAGGTCGTATAAAAAGGTCATGATCATAGGTCACAAAAGGAAACAGGAGCTCAGTAGCTGCTGGGATGGCCGACAGTAGCATGGAGAGAGAGTCAATAAACAAATAATACAAAATGCAAGAATGCAAATGAGCAACAGCAGCTGTTTATTTTTTTCGGTTGGCTAAACTGTTGCTAAGATGGTCGGTGTGACCTTGTCTGAGGGCTTTCTAGTAATATATTGCTTTGTCTGTTTGTTTGTAAACGTGAAGGCCGTAATTCACTGTATGATTTTTGTGCCTTCGTCTTCGGGCTGTCCGTCCGCCTCTTCGTTCTGTCGTCCGTATGTCTTGTTACCAAAATGTCTCATGAACGGCTTAAGCAATCTCGATGAAACTTACAGCGAATATTCACTAGCCCCTATCGATGACCTGATTGTATTCTGGAGGTCAAATGTCAAGGTCACAGCAGGCCGTCCAGGTGGTGAAGGCATCCACGTCGACGCGGGGACGTCAAATTCCATCTTCTTGTTACCTAATACTGGTTTTTCTTCGTTTTACAGTAGTTTACCGGAATTGCTCCACGTCAGGCCAGCTGTCTCTAAAGTGAACGTTTAGATTTCTGGACAAGTTTTTGCAGGCCATATGTCGCTCAGTCAATGGTTGTTTGGGGGTCTGTCTGGCGTGGGCCGCCGGAACCATGTATTAGATGTAGGCCTATTAGACCCCACGGTAAGGGACAATTTTGGGCGCTGTCCGGCCCACTGAAAAGCATTGGGTACGGTGTAGGCAGCAAAATGGATCAATCAGTCCTCGATAACGGCATCACAGCGCCACTGCTGCAGCCGACTGCAGTGCTGCCGAATGGTCAGTGTCACATTGTCTTCCGTGAAAAATCTTCCCATGCGAAATTCTTTGACCACTTCTTTATAATGAGTAGTGAATAAAAGAGAATGTGTATGAATTGCTGCTAGCATAATATGCCAATCGGGAGTTTCAGTCGATGCAGTTGCACGAGAAGTTGAGGTGTCCGCAGTTGACGTGTCACGGTCTCCAGATCGGTTTGATGTTCACGGCTCCTCATCCTCTGGCTCCAGGAACTTTGCTTACAAGGTAAACCGATAGGCCTAGTCTAATCCGGCCTCCGGGCTGCCATACACCAATCGATTATTTTGTATTGGTATTTTGTATTCACGGTCGATGTTTACGTATCGTATCGTGCTCGTGTAGCGGTAGGCAAAACGCACGCACGCACGTTCTCTCACCGACACGACACAGTCATTCAGCACACAAAAATATGCGGTATGTTTACTTTAAATTTTACGGAACGTCGCTTACGATTATGTCGGTTGTATTGGCAAACGGTTTTCATCGTTTAATCTTCTTTAAAGAAAGAGATTCCCTCACGGGAATGTTCAATTTTGGGGGTTATCCGGCCCATTGAAAAGCATTGGGAGTCTCTGCTGTGGTGTACGCAGCAAATGGATCATTCAGTCCTAAATAACAGCATGATAGCGCCACTGCTGCAGCCGACGGCAGTACTCCCGACTGTCCGATGTCACATTAGATTGTCCACCCCGTGAATAATCCGACAATGTGATGCGGCCTTTCGTCAAAATTCTGTGACTACTTGTAGTGACTACAAGTTCCGCTGACGCTGACAAACCCACGCGATGCAGTGCCTCGCGCCCACCCTGCTGTACACAGATGCCGACGGTCAGTGTGATAAACTGTGACCAATGACGGTCACCAGTTTACCACACTGACCGTTCACTTAAGCTGACAGCACCTGAGACGATCAGCCGTTCCAGAGATATGGTTGGTGCTCACCAAAATTTAAATGGTTCACGGGACATGACCACGCCTCTTTCAGTGATAGTTTGCCATCCGTGGGTAGCACTTGCTACCTACAACCTACCTACCAAATTTGAAGTCTATCTCCACTAACTATGAAGATATGAAAGTCGATACAAAATGTCGAAAATTGGGTGGTTTGGGGTAGTTAGCGTCATTCGAGGTTACTGGAAATAGCACCATTCGATAGAGCACATACGAGTTCCTATTTGGAGTAGCGTTCCATAGTAACTATGTCTCTATCTTGCACTGTTTCTGAGATATAGTGAGATATTGGTCGAAAATCGCCGATTTTAACCTACGACACCTCTGTTTGGCGCCCCCGTTGGGGTGATGGACCCCGTTGGAATTTTGCCGAGATCTTTGGCACCAGAAAACTAGAGTCCCTGCGCTATCGTACGGCGTCGTTTGCGTGATCCTGCGTTTAGCCGTTTTGATACATTGCCGGCTTGTGACAGACGGACGAACAGACAGATGACACGACGACAGCATATACCGCGCTAGCATAGCGTCGCGCGGTAAAAAAGTGTGAACGTGATGATGATGTTGATGATGATGATTGTGCAGGTGCCGCTGTTGATGTCGTTCAGTCCTGCCGCTGCACCGCGGTCCGCCGGAGTGCGACTGACAATTCATGGCGAAAATCTGGACATTGGTTCCAGTCGTCGTGTCGAGGCGGCGTCTCGTCCGTGTGAAATTGTCAGGTAACAGCAGTCGCTGTCTCATCTCATCATCGTACTGCAGTCGTCTAACGTGTAGCACAGCTGAGCTGCAGTTCATGTTCTTCCGTCTTCCATCTTTGTTTGTCAGCAGTTGACAATATAAAGCTACGCCAATACACAGGCCAACTCAGCCTGGTCACCCCTCCGTGGTACGCACAATGAGTACTGGCGATGGTTTCGGCCACTGCTAGCGAAGAAACATGTTCTCGTTGTTTTTGTTGTCGCTGATTGGTTGTTGATCGTCGTTATTTCAGCGTCTCGTCGACATCATTGACATGTGACATTAGCACAACCGTCAACCAGTCGACATTGAGAGATGCGGTCGTCAGTGGTGCCGTCGTGGTCTTCATTGACAACACAGAGCTGGTCAGCGATGAAGAGTTCTTGTACGGCGATGAACCGGTCATTCTGGACGTCTCTCCACGTGTCAGCATTCTCAGGTAGACAAGACAGAGCAGACGCATGTCACTTGTAGCTGACCCTAACCACGGTTTTACTAATGCTGCAGTATATGTGTGTGTGTCTGTGGCGTTGATGTATTGTCACTGAACGCCTAAATGAACTAGCAGAAGCCAGCTCTCACAGGAGTGCAATGACCCACGTCGGCAATTGTTTTTTTTCTGTGACTCATGACCTTGACTTTTGACCTATTGATCCCAAAATAAATGGATTTCCAAGACTCATTGTGACACATCCGTGTGTCAAGTTTGGTGATCTTAGCTGCATTGGTTTTTGGGAATATGATGCGCATAAACAAACAGACAAATGCAAGTGAAAACCCTACCCCCACTACTGCCGTCACCGTGAATAATCAAGCTAGTTAACCACAGAGGACAGCTACTTTGTATTATATGGGGTCGGAAAGGGATATCTCCCCCTGGAGATTTGAAAATTGGCGGAACACCTTAATGCCCATACAGACTGACTGTCTGTCGTTCAAGTACTAAATGCGTAGACTATCTCAGTTATGATTATGTTTGTGTTTGTTTCCATTTTGTTTCTGTTTTGTATATAATGGACTTATGAAATGTTCAATTTTGCTTCACTTGGCTGACTCCGCACTTGCTGAGTGCTTATTCATGCACATTTATGGTTGGATCAGTATATAAACAAAAGACTGTATTAGTTTGGGTTTTGTAGTTGTTGTGTGTTAGTTAGTTTGTTTATTTATTTGTTATTAACGATGTAGCTGCAAGTTAAGTACTGCAATAAAAACAAATGTGACAGATTAAGTCATGTTACAAAACACACCAAAACGAAATATTGTAAAAATTACTATAACATATAATTTTCAAGAAAGCTGATGGGGATCTATTTCAGACTGGTAGCCAAAATATTGCAAACGGTTTAACAGAGATTCTCTGAGATGCGTTGGCGTTGTATTATGCAGCGGAGGCAGACTGATTGTTGTGCGAGTTGTCCACATAGATGTTGTTCACCTGCCTCGACTTCATATTGATGTGTCAGACAATGGCACTCAGCTGACAGAGGTAAACGCTTAATGGTCGGCGTATATTTTGTGTTTGTTAATGGCAGTAGAGTAATTATATTGAATTCTCTTACCATCAGATTGTTGATTAATATCAGGCAGTTGAATTTCAGTTGCAGTTGTCAACACAGAGATGCAGATTAATGTATATCGCTTTATTTTGTCCATATACTAAGCTATACGTCAGTTGAATTACCATCAAAATCATATTATTTCTGCTGTAAGTAAAGTAATTAAGTAAGTAATTCTAGACATTTATAGAAGATGCTAAAATCTGAAATGCCCCCAAGGCGATGACATTTGCTGTCGCCACGTTCTATCGACATCTGTTAGATGGAGCCAATATATGCTTTAATGCAGGTTGCAAATCAGAATACTTTCTAATTATCACTGTGTGATTACTATTAAGCGACGTCGCATGCACACTGTGCATAGATTCGACCTGTTGTTACAGATGTCGCACATACCATGGTCTGTGTGTCTGTCTGGGCTCTAGGTGAGTTGTGCAAAAAACGACTGAACTGATCGTGAGCCCATTTGGGGAACGGACTCATGTGGGTCCAAGGAACCATGCATTACAAGATGGGGTCCAACCCCCACGGAAGAGGACGCCATGACAGCGACAAGACAGTAATGCCGCCTTTTGTCAAATTAGTTTGGACACTTGCTATTATTAGGCTGCATTGCCTGCACGCAGTGCATGAGATGCGGCCTATTGCTACAGATGTCGCACGTAGCGTGGTCTGTGTGATTGACACACTGGTGAGCTGTGAAAAAAAACGGTTGAGCCAATTGGGACATGTATTGTAACGTACCTACGCATGAGTGCATTGCGCCCGCCCCTGGCGAATTTGCCTGCCCAGCGCACGCAGCAGACGAATACATCCACCGCCGCGAGGGGTGACAAGACAAGGTCTGTTGCTAAATTACTTTAAACATTATTATAATTATTATTAGCGAACGTGAACTCACGTTCACGTTCGCTATATGCTATCGCCCGTCCGTCTGTCTGTCTGTCGTCTGTAACTTTCGTGCACCCCACTCAGCCGGTTGACATTTTCGACAATTTTTCTTCGCCGTTTGGTACCTTGGCCGTCCGTTGACATCCACGGAGAATTTTACGGAGATCGTCCCAGGGAAACCCATCCGTCCAGGGGTTTAAACGCAAGAGAGGTAGCCAAATATAGCCATTTTTGACATTTGGAAGGCTATATCTCGCAAACGGTGCAAGATAGAAGGTACGTTAGTATTAATCACTGATAGGAAGTGGTATATGAGCTTTCGATTGGTACCAAAGTCGGTGACCTTGAATGACCTCGAACGGCGAAATGGTCCTTATTTTGTGTTATTTTACCAAATTTGGTAGTTTCCGGGTGCATTGCATAAAATTGGTAGACAAAGTCATAACTATGAACAATTCGATTATTATGTCTAGTAGTAAACGTCTGCAGAGGGATTGCGCGACGCCCATGGTATAAATATTCTATACCAGCACGGTGCAAATTCTGTAGCAGATTCATAATTTCAAGACTTAATGCAATTGCACAGTACTTGCCTAGCTATAGTCTTGATAGGAAGTCGTATATGGGCTTTCGATTGGTACCAAAATCGGTGACCTTGAATGACCTTGAACGGCGTATTGGCCCTTATTTTGCGTTATTTTACCGAATTTGGTAGTTCCCCGGGGCGCATTGCGTAAAAGTGGTTGACAAGCCATAACTATGGACAATTTACGATTACTATGTCTAGTAGTAAACGTCTGCAGAGGGACCACGCGACGCCTATGGTATAAATATTCTGTAACTACAAGGTGGTAATTGTGTAGCCCTAGCAGATTAATAAATTCGAGACGTAATGCGCAGTACTTGCCTAGCTATCGTCTAATTTGTTAAACGAAGTAGGTTCTCTTTTTAGTATTTTGAAGTACGTGTGCGATATCGTTGTGAAAAAGTTCATGTTCGCTATCTCATCTCCTGATGAGTTCTTGTTATTATTATTAGACCCACCAGCACAATGCAGCAAGCATGAATATTGAAGGTGTACAAAATGACATCATGATTATATTAAATGATGAAAGTTGCTTTGCTCTAATGGCTTGGCTTTGCTTGAATGCGTGTGATGATGTAGGATTGCCTGGTGAACAAATCACTGTCGGCTTTGCTCTGCCATTCTCCCAGTCTGAGCTGGCTGGATGCACCGTTCTTAGCGGATCGTTCGGTGACATTTCCAATTCACTTTGAAATGAGTTCCGACGGCGTCGGCGGACGTGCACTCCAGTTCCGTGCTGATTTCCAACACCTCCAGAATTTCACTTACGTCAGCGATCCGGTATTTTTTCCATTTCCTGACAAAAGCCGTCTGCGGAAATTTTACACCGACGAAAGAAATCTTGTGTTAGAGGTTAAGTGCCGCTTTTTTATTTGTGCTTGTAATCCGTTATTTTATTGCGTATGATATTTGAACAATTTTCAGGACTGACTTTTTAGCAACAAGAAAAGTAACTAGTATTGTTATGCCTGTGTGCGTCTGTATGTGTGCATGGCATGCGACCGCACACTACTACTGCTGTTGCAGAGTTATGCGTTTTTCTGTTCTTTCTTCCCTTTTCATTGTCCCTTCCCACCCATCCTCATCTTCTCCCCTGTCGTTTACCCTTCCCTTCTTTCCTACCTATTCTCTTTTTCACTTTCCCGTCTTTCTCATCCCTCTATAAAGTTTGCGTTCTTCTCTCCGTCCCCGCTTTCATACCGTTCCTTCATGCGCACATACGTGCACGGCCATTACCCCCTTTTGCCTGAATTAGTTGTCGTTTCCACAACAGTTTTTGAGGAGGTCACAAACAGATGCTATTTCGTTTTTACACCGGCAGATATCTATACTGTTAATTTTTTTCAGAAGCTGTAACGCTGGGAGAAGCTTACGACAGTGGCGGATCTTCTCTAGTAGGTCTTCATGGTCACATAATTTGTTGCAGTGGGTGATAAACTTGCAGCAGCAGCGATGTAGGTTGTTCATGCTGAAGGAGAGGTTTAGTGTCGTATCCATTTAACAAATGCTGGTCCAGGCCGAGGGTATACGTGTGTCTAAACCAAAAGGCTAAATGTTGGAAGACCATGCCACTGCGATACCTCGCAGTGGGCGGTCTCGAACCGTTAAAAGTTGTTAATGAACTTGTTTCTTGACGGTTTGCGTCGCCAGGGAGCCGAGTTGGACGTTGCGTTGACTGCCGACGACTATCAAGTGACAGTTGATGTCTTGTCGTGTCGTGTTGTGCGTCTTACTCGGACCATGCTGAGTTGTCACGTCGATCCGTACACGTACATCGGAGCTCATCACGCTGCCGTCAAGGTATTGCAGATGTAACGTCTTCAATAGTTTTATAGATTTTTAGGTCGACTCTTTAGAGTCGAGCTAATAAAGCCGGTCTCAATGTCCGTCCATCCGTCCGTGCGTCCACTAAACGTTTCTTCGATTTCAGTGAAATTTGGCATGTAGGTAGAGGTCGATGAGTGATGCACTACGGTATGCTGTATGATTTGATTCAAGGTCAAGGTCACGAACGCTTGAAAGTTGGAAATCCTTCCATTTTCAAAAGCTATCTCCTCTGCCATTTACAATGGGCGCTGGCCTGACAACGGATTCTTAAACTAGGGCACAATATCTAAATTTGATTGGGCCGGATTTTTGATATTTATCCTAGTTTTTGTGTCACGTGACTTTGAACTTGGCAGAAACGTTAGTTGTGAAGAGTCGACCGTCATTCTCACACGGGACTAATTTATTTAAATACTGTTTTCAGCTGTCTACTTTCGTTGGTGTTTTGACACTGTCGGTTGGGTGACAGGGAAGGCGTCTGGCTCATAAAAACATGTGCCACTTGTTCTCAGAATGTTCTCACAATACCTAAAGTTTATCTGGGCCGGATTTTCGATTTTTGTCCTAGTTTTTTTGTGTCACGTGACTTCGAAGATGGCAGTAAGTAGCAGTCGACCGTCAGTTCTGTATGGGGCTAATTTATTATTATTATTAGGTCGACTCCTCCGAGTCAACCTAATAAAGTGGGTCTCAAATGTCCTTCCGCCCGTCCGTACGTCCGTCGTCCGTCCGTCCGTCCACAAAAAGTTTCTTCAATTTCAATCAAGGTACGTAGAGGTCGATGAGTGATGGATGACAGTATGCAATATGACCCGATCCGAAGTCAAGGTCAAGGTTACGAGCCCTTGAAAGTCGGAAATTTGGCTATGTTCAAAGGTTTTCTCCTCCCCTCCCCCAATTTTTAATGGTAGCTGGCAAATGACCACGGATTCTTAAATTACGGCACAATACCTAAAGCTTATCGGGCCAGATTTTCGATTTTTGACCTAGTTTTCGACAGATTGGGGCGGGAACTGGAGTAAATCTACAGAAACAACTGTGAACGGGAATTACGCGATGGGACTGGGATGGAATACGATTACTGATTTCATTCCATGTCACGTCTAGTAGTCACACGTGTGTCTCTGTGTGTGTGTGTGTGTGTGTGTGTGAT
>Ga0209780_1001042_pt1 | contig 17272 bp, 8 predicted proteins | sample WorMetexBAHAMAS2_FD_187384 | JGI IMG/M metagenome (GOLD analysis project Ga0209780, IMG submission 187384) | Marine gutless worms symbiont microbial communities from Max Planck institute for Marine Microbiology, Germany - Inanidrilus exumae... | ecosystem: Host-associated > Annelida > Digestive...
ATTGGACACAGACGTGTAAACCCCGAAAAAGTAAGAACGAGTTCGTTGGAGGTCAATATCGCCCCACCCCTTCCCCTATTTTCCCCCTAAAAACTCCCAATTTTGGGGTGTGAATAGGCATTTTCAAGCCAAACTCGCGAAAACGAAAAACGTGCATATTATCAAAACTACTGCGTCGATTACAACCAAATTTTGCAGTGATAAAGACCACCAAATGCCCTTCGTGAGTGGTCCCACACACGCATTACAAATCCAAGATGGCGGACGGCCGCCATCTTGGAAAAATTGCAAAATTGTTATATCTCAGCCGCTGTTCGAGCGATTTTGACGAAATTTGGCATGATGATGCAGTTCGACCCTCTTGACCGTCTCGGCCGTTAAAAATTTGAAATTTCAAAAATCCAACATGGTAGCGGCCGCCATCTTGAAAAATCATCATATCTCGGCCGCGGTTCAACCGATTTTGACAAAATTTGGCACGATGATGCATTTCGAACCTCTTGACCGTCCCGACCGTTAAAAATTTAAAATTGTACAAATCCAAGATGGCGGCGGCCGCCATCTTGAAAATAGAAAAATAGCCATATCTCGGCCGCGGTTCAGCCGATTTTGATGAAATTTGGCACGATGATGCACCACGAACCTCTCGACCGTCCCGACCGTTAAAAATTAAAAATTTTATAAATCCAAGATGGCGGCTGTGACGTTGGGTCCTCCATGGCTTTCCATAGTATGGGATGGACGTCGACGTAGTGAGGCGTGACGAGTGGCAGGTGGTCGGGAGTCTGTCAGCGGCCAGGCTGAACGTGTGGAGTTTATCGCGTTGTGCTGAATTGATGTATACATGTATAACAAAGATGTATATATGAAATGGTCGTTATTGCATGCGAGTTATGCATGGACTTGTCACAGCGGCGGAAGTCATGGACTTGTGAACTCGGCTATGGGGCAGATACCATGTTCCACAGAACGTATTTCTTGTTAAAACAGTATTCTGGTCTGTTAATATACTATCTTCACAATTAGCCCAAAGCTATTTCTTATGATATAGTTTATGTACACCATACTGTAGCAACTGGTTCACAATTGTACATCATGTCTGGAAAAAGCTTCACTATATCTTTGCCTCTAACTTTGCCAACTGCTGCCCAATTATCGAAATTCTTTCACAAACAGACTTAGCAGTGAATTTGTATTAAAGTGATAAGAAAACAAACCCACCAAATGTCAAACACACTGCTACAATACATTGTGCAATGTTTGTGTGCATTATTGCCATGCCTCAGAAGTGAGTGAAGCAGACTGCCATGCAAGACTCAGCCATTCGATGCAATTGCTGAAAAATATTTCTGTAGTGACCTTAGCATTATTTGGATCACTGACAGCAGTAAATTTCTAATAGGTAACAGTCAGATAATTCACAATAACTTAACCATGTTACTACACTACCTTGTAATTTATCATTAATCATAATAAATGTTTTAGATCATCACTGTTTTTCGCACATGAATATTTCACAAGGTATGTAGTGATATGCTGAGGTGGTGGGAATATTTTGACTGTTACTTTATAGATAGGATGAAGTAACGTCACAGTTATCTACAACCTTTATGTTGTAGGGCAAGTGGTCATACTTTGAAAAGTTAACTGGCGATTATTTATCACATTATTTAACAAAATTAAATCTATAGGTTTAAGAACAGCTTGGTATTAGCGCCATCTGAGCTATCTGACTGTTTAATGCTGCAAAATGTTTACATTTCCATTTCCTTGCCCTACATCATGGCGGCCAGAACAGGTGGCATAGATAAAATGGCAGAAATGATGTCACTGTCAATGTGTGTATTGCAAATTTACTGCTAAGTCTGCCAGTGAAAGAATTACCGGTATGACAAATAGCTCAGCTATCGCTGACAAACCCGCGTGACGTGCTGCATCATGGCAAACGGCAAAATTTTAAAACAGTCACTTGACCATAACCACGCCCCCTTTGTGTGTGATATATCATCCTGTTGCTAGAATTAATATAGCCTACCCATGTACAGAATTTGACGACTTTAGTTTCAGACGTTTTAGTGATATGATTGGAGCCCCAAACACTCTCCTATCAGGGATGGTTTGTCGTCCGTAAGCTGTAACTTGCACATTCAACATGTACATCAAATCTGAAGTATTTGTGACCACCAATTACGAAGATGTATTTGGCGATGTAAAATGTAGAAATTGAGGTAGTTTAAGGTGGTTAGAGGTCACCCAAGGTCATCGGCAACATAACCATTCGATAGAGCGCATACGACTTCCTATTCGAACTTAATAGAAACTAGGAGGCTATCTTGTACAGTTTTCGAGATATTATCGCTTATTTTCCAAACGTTATGCAGGCGCTATGAGTGGATATTGATGGAAATCGTTGTGTTCGAAAGGGAGGTGGGTCACTATGAGCACAAATTTCAGGGGGAATGGGGGTCGCCCACAAACGACTGTTGACATCAGAAAAGTCGAGTCCCTGGGCTATCACGATGCGTTGTTTGCGTGATCCTACATTTAACCGTTTTGACACCATACCGGCATGTGACAGACAGACAGACACACAACGATGGCTAATACTCACACATAGCTAGTGCAGCATGCGTAAAAAATCTACCAGCATTTGGCAAACTTGAGAGACAAAATATAATGGCATCTTTTTCCAGATACAGTGTAGAAATGACACATAATGACACATAATTTGGCCCAAAACTAATTTTAATGCCAGCAACAGCTATTTGTCACCAGTAACTAGTTCATGTTAAAGCTATGTAACTGTAACAGTATTCATGGCACAAGATTCTTGCAATAAACATTTAACACACATGCTCGCATAGGCTTGTACATGAAACAGATGTTTGATCATAACTGGTTTCATTCCATTTCTCATGCAAAAAAATCAAATGCTGAATTTTGAAAAGGGAGGATGGACTGGAGGTCGGGAGAAAAGCCACAGCAGGGTCCAGGGGTGAAGCACATGAAGAGTGTTATGGACACAGCCTCTGGAAACAGGTAACAGAGCATAATCTCCAGAAGCTGAACAACTTTTGCATATCTGATAATCAGCAATGCCTCCAATTTTGTGTATATTTTTTATAATTTCCCACAGAAAGGGGGTCAGCCCTCTGGTAGATCTGCCACTGTCATTGGTAGGCTTTGTTATTTTCCAAGTAACAACGACAAACATTTACATAAAATACATAATAATGTACCTTTAAACATAAAACTAACTGCATGCCATTTGTACCTGCATGACGCTAAGCTAGCATGGTATTAGCTGTCATCGCGTGTCCGTCTCTGTCCATCTTTCTGTCTGTCCATCCACCACAAGCTGGTATTGTATCAAAATGGCTAAACACACAATCTCAAAACCAATGCCGCACGATAGCTCAGGGACTCTAGTTTTATGATGCTCTAGTTTTATGATGCAAAGGATCTCCAGGAATTCCAATGGGATCACCCCGAACAGGGACGCCAAATGCAGGTGGGGTAGGTAAAAAACGCGTTTTTGACCGGTCGAGAAGTCCCTGGCTCAGATGCCTTAACCCGAAAATTTGTCTATCCGCCATGGTGGTCCGCATCCACAATGGTGCGCTGGTAGAGGAACACACAGTGTCATCAACAACGCTGGTGCTAGTCAAAGTTTGATGATCACAGTTACAGTCCAGTTGACATCAGCAAGGTTTGCTATATGACTCTGTTGATAACATGCACAGCATTACATGCTCACTGCGCAATAGTTAAGCCTACTGCAACAAGCTATGCAGGTAGCCAAATAAAACATGTCAGTTGCTGACATGGGATCTGACATGGGATCTGTGTGCATGATTTGCACAACAGTAGGACAACATTTCAACTGATACAGATCGCCGAGTGGGTCTCTCAGCGATAGCTGTCTCTCGGTGACAGCTGAGTCTCTTTGTCTTTCAGGCCAAGAATCAACTGTATGGTCACCGCATACTTTAAATGTGATGTGATCTACATCATTACAAAAAGCAGTAACTAAGTTCAAAAAGTTACACCTGGCAATTTAGCACAATATCAAACAAGCTCAATGGCTACACAACATGACATGATCCAAATAGTTCATACAAACAGCACTTAACAGCATTTGTTGTGACAGGCCAATTAATGCAGTGTTTTTCAAATTTTCATGCCATGGACCTCCAGATCACATCCTAACTAGATGAGGGACCCCATACCTAAGAAATCAAACAGTCTGTAATTCATGCAAACAATGATTAAATCAGTTAATGTGGACTACTAGGCCTACATAAATCCAATTTTGCACCTAGTGATAGAAATATGAAGGATCTACTCACTAGAGATGCCTTTATGGAAGCTTTGAATGATCCTCAAGTAGAATACCAGGTGCAAGAAAAACCTGCCATACAGGCACTCACCAATGTCATGAAACTGCCAACTGGAAGTCCTAAACCTAGTACAAAAGACACAGAAGATGCGGCAAATTACAACAACACATTCAAGTAACAAAGAAAATAAGGGTGAATTCATCGTCAACGTCTTGGTCAGGTGATGTCGAAGCAAAACGACTGACTATTATAATGTAACGTTATGGACAAGAACACAACTCTTCAAAGGTACAGAAAACTGATGAAGAGAATTAATTCAACGGGAAAAAGTTGGGTTAGAGCTCAGCAGCAGTTACATACGACAATGCAACGGAAGTTGAAGAGTTTAAAGGAGGCAAGTTGCGCACCTAACAACAGTAGTATTTCAACTACCAATGACGCCATGTGGGTATAGTCATTAGTCATTCCCCTGCATCAGTACCATACTATGCTTGTTAACCTAGTCCGGAAGATATCAACAGCTAAGACGTACCGCAGATTGAAGAATGGCGAATCAAGGTGGAAGAGCACCTACTCGTCCAGTGAGTTGTTAATATCTGCTATGAAATGGGGCACTACAGAAATGACTGTATGCCCGTATACCGGTACACGACGAGGGAACAGAAGCGAACATGCAAGTCGGCAATAGCCATTAGCCGCCGCAGGCTTATGTTAGAGACACCAAAAGTGACCGACTTTGAACAGCTCCTGTTTATTTCAGGGTAAAGGTTGGCAATCAGCAGCAACTGTGTCTGATGGACAGGGGCTGTTATACTGCCAGAAAGGCATCCATCCAAGAGGACCAAGATTGTCACCAGTAACACGTACAGAAGCATCTGACTGCTTTCCTGGATAACGTAAAATGTCAGCAAGAATAGTAGTAATTCTAACACAGCATTTTACATTTTTTTGGCTCACTTGCAGACCCCCTAGGGCACCTAGTAGCCAGCTGCGGACCCCCGTCGTCTGCGAACCAGTTTGAAAACCTCTAGATTAATGCAGTAGCAAATATGACTTGTACTCAGTAGTCACTACATTATTTCATTACACTGTGCAGACAAATTATACTGTTTGTATGCACGCATAGCAAATGTAAGCTGCAGAGTATTTACGCAGTATGTACAACAATGCAGCAATGTCAATGAAGCACTGGTACATAAAGAAATATTTATTTTCATAAAGGATGGTTGGTCCCTGGCTAGCGATGTCAAATCCGAACAGTCTTCTGGCAAGTGGCAAACATTTCATAAGTGTTTGCAATTTCAAAGCTTTTTACTCCCATTTCGGGGAACTTTGCTCCCCCAGAAGCCTAAAATCGGACTAATCGGCCAGCATGCGAAGGACGATGAATGTTCCAGTTGGTGACTCCACAGCGTGACGTGGGAACATTAGGTCCGGCAGTGTGTGATGCTTCTATGCTTTTGTGACTCACATGCCTATCAAGTTCGTGTGGCGTGTGGACGTACAATCGGCATGTGTGGATATACGTCAAGTCCTCGAAGACGGACTACTTATATCTACTACATTAATTACGCATGTGTGCAAGTGTTCGATCCTCGTTGCTTAGACAGACATTACTTTTTTGTCTTCGTTTTGTCACATTTCTCTTCTGTACATACATGTCTCACAATAAAGCTGATGACGATGAAGATCTGAGACTGACGCTCCACTTGGTTCATGTGGCAAGCAACCCTTCTTAAAGGTACATCTAAATCCCTGACAGCAGTTTGACATTCTCTGTAAGTTCTGCCTTCAAATTTTGTATTAAACGTCGACGTTCGAGAACGGCGCGCATCATTCGATCAGCTTCAGCATCCTCATCATCAATTTTTTCTTTCAGTTTCCGACGCAATACTAAAATCCCGGGCATCAACTGAGCTGCAACGTCATCAACGGGAACACCATTTGGACGCCAAGACACCTCTCTCGATTCAGATGATGACAGGTTGCATGATTCATCCAATTTCAACAACATTTGTTCCACATTTTCTTCACGTATCATCAGAACAATTTCGTCTTTAATATTTGCAAGAGCCTTCTCCTGGAACAGCGAATGGATATTACGCAACAGTTCTTTGTCTTCGAGACTCTTCGGGTTAAAGTGCGCTTTCAACAGATTATAATTTAAAGCCGAAATACAAGCGGTAGCAGTTCTATCAAGGGCGCTGCGCAATTTCGACATTCTAACAGCACCATCCGCAGTTGTTTCAGTTACATTTTCCTTCAACACTCCAACATCAGATACACCCGCCATTTTTTATACTAGAAGTGTCAAGAGGACGGGCGCAAGTCGCTACTCGCCAAAAGACGCCAAGTGCTCGGCGAGGACTGCCAGTGCCACCCACAAGTACTAGCAGTGCTGACAGTGAACGTGTTGTGAGCTTATTCGTCAAATGGACGTGAGATTTGTCATTTGTCATAAATTCAAGACTTTATGTGTAGTACTTGCCTAGCTATCGTCTTGATAGGAAGACGTATAATATTATGAGCTTTCGATTGATACCAAAAATCGGTGACCTTGAATGGCCTTGAACGGCGAAATGGCCCTACCCGGTATATCATTTTGCGTTATTTTACCGAATTTGGTAGTTTCCTGGGCGCATTGCGTAAAGGAAGTGGTTATTCGCACTTACGAAAGTGCGGATAACGGGTGTTAATATTCTACGATCATACAGATCATCTACACGCAACTCTATTGTTTCTTTCTTTCTGATATGCCCCAAAAGACCTAGCCCCTTTTTCTTATATATCCCCACAAAAAAATCTTTTCAACGATAAAGTATGGACTTACTATCGAATTCTTGTCAAGAAATGGGTAAAAAGTCAGAAAACGGAAAAACGGGCCCACCCACGATCTGCTAGCTACCGATCGAGCCTCCGGAAAAATTTAATTTATTATTGCGCTACAACCTTTTATTGGTGTCAACGAAATGCGCGTAAAAATATTACCGTTACTATGTCGGTTAGGGTTAGTGTTACGGTTAGGGTCAGTTTGATTTGTTATCAGTAACAGTTTTGGTGGCGTCAAGTGTTGCCATCTGCCGCGTATAGCCAAGTGCCCGTAAGTGCGAATAACATCAGCCTTGCGTAAAAGTTGTTGACAATGCCATAACTATGGACAATTTACGATTACTATGTCGAGTAGTAAACGTCTGCAGAGGGACCGCGCGACGCCCACGGTATAAATTCATAGCAGATTCATAAATTCAAGACTTCATGCGCAGTACCTGCCTAGTCTAGCTATCGTCTTGATACAGGAAGCCGTATATGAGCTTTTAATTGGTACCAAAATCGGTGACCTTGAATGACCTTGAACGGCGAAATGGCCCTTATTTTGCGTTATTTTACCAAATTTGGTAGTTTCCGGGGCACATTGCGTAAAAATGGTGGACAAAGCCATAACTATAGACAATTTACGATTACTATGTCTAGTAGGCTTAGTAAACGTCTGCAGAGGGACGGCGTGACGCCCACGGTATAAATTCTTAGCAGATTCATAAATTCAAGACTTAATGCGCAGTATTTGCTTAGCTATCGTCTTGATAGGAAATCGTATATGAGCTTACGATTGGTACTAAAATCGGTGACCTTGAATGACCTTGAATGGCGAAATAGCCCTTATTTTGCGTTATTTTACCAAATTTGGTAGTTTCTGGGGTGCATTGCGTAAAAATGGTTGACAAAGCCATAACTATGGACAATTTACGATTACTGTGTAGTTGTAAACGTCTGCAAAGGGGGCCGGCGACGCCCACGGTCTAAATATTGTATAACTGCAAGGTGGAAATTCTGTAGCAGATTCATACATTCAACACTTAATGCACAGTACTTGTCCAGCTATCGTATAATTTGTTAAGCGAGGTAAGTTCTCTTTTTTGGTATTTTGAAGTACGTGTGAGATATCGTCGTAAAAAGTTCACTTTCGGTATCTCATCTTCTGATGAGTTCTTTCTAAGTACTCCCTCTTGGTCTTGTCCGCCAATCTATTTATGCGGAATTACTTCTTCGTCTGTCTAGCGTTTGCATGCCAGGTTATGTATTATTATTAAAACGGCGAATCTGAATTGGAAATTAAAAATAACATTATTTCTACATAATTAAAAATAAATATTCAATACAAAACAGTCGAGTACTCTAGCTCAAAAATAACTCTCGATTTTTCAAGCTCGAGCCGTGCGAACAGCTCGATTACTTAGCACAGCCCTATCTATTAGCGGTGGTGTCGAATAATGAGGTCAGGTAAGGTTGAAAGGCCCGACGTACAGTCTGTGCTGGGCCTGCTGCGCACACTGAACTATAAATACAATTTATAGGTCAGTGGCTGGCGCACCGACGTACGGTATGGCGGCCGGTGAATTGGGGACGGGCATATCGTTTATTTTAGTAAACGTGTACACGGAAATTTATGAACGTTTACTGAATGTTTACACGCAATATGCAGACTCATATAGCATATTGTAATAAGTATAACAGGCCGTCATTCGCCTGAGAGGCTGAGACATCAGCTCGTGAGCCTTAAGAGATGTCATCCGATTATGTCTTAATTTTACGTTAAGTCTCAAAAACCTCACGCTGTGCTATTCACTGCTACTGTTGATTCTTATTTTGTTAGCACTGAATTTCGTCATTGCTCAGAGGTCGATTTTCCAATTTTTCGTCCCGCAACGATCGACTCACGCAAAAAATTTCATCCTCACCGGTGTAGAGATGGCGTTAACTGTAAATTTTACTAAATTTGCGAATAAAAACGCATTTGCAGGGGTGTATCCCTTATGCGATTCATTCACAAATTTCAAGGTTAGTGGGTAGTGCAATGATCGATTCATTTCACGTTTTTCATTTGGCCAAATTTGTCGAAGGGGTTCCGAAGTTATTGTGGTTTTAACCACAGTATAGGTCTATATAAAGGCGCCTATTAGTATACAGCGGTTTTTTTACCTCGGGGGTACATTTTCCCAGTTTTCAGCGTCCCCTAGCGGCAAAACTAGACTATACATCGAATCCGAAAAATAGTTAGCAAGATGCAAAATGATATGGACCTCCTCTATCACCATGGCTTTATGGTTGGGCTCGGAGATCGCACGCCGGGAGGAAACGAAAAAGTTCGATGCTTTTCGTTTTTTGTTTGTCCGTCACACTTTTGAATGTCACTGTCAGACATTAAATTTTGTGGACACGGTATCGCCAATACGAACTTTGAATTTAGAAGCGGTTTTGATTTCGCTGGTGAGGGAGAGGTTATAGTAGCAGGGTGATATAATGCACTGATTGAGATGAAATTTAGTACGGAAGAACAAACCATATGTTCAGTTTCGCACTCCAAATTTCCCGCTGATTGGTGAAGGTGCGTATGTGTCAGCCCTATAATATTACAAATCCAGTGAAAGCTGGACATTTAAAAGTTTAAAAGAATGATGAAGAAACACGTCTTGACGCATTTGTGATGAAAGGGCTGAGAAAGATTCTGCGGGTTTCGTCACTTTCGTGGACAGCAAAGAAAAGAAATGCGTGGGTCCTTAAGACAAAGTGGAGTAAAGAGTGAACTGTTAGACACTGTCAAAGCAAGGAAGCTAGCATAGTATGGTCACACCATGAGGAAACAAGGGAGTTGCCTGGATAAAGAGATAATGCAATGAACAATGCAGTTCTCTGACATGTTTCATGGTTTTATGTATGTCTATTTGTCTGTATTCTGTTTCTGCATTTCTATTGTAACTGTCCTCTTGTCTGTCTAGGCCTAGTCTTGTATTTTCTGCCCATGGCGAAATAAACGTGTTCAATATTCAAAAACTGGGATGTGTAGATGTCGGTTTGCGGGCTTGGCAATAGTTTTGATGTGCAAACGTTTACATGATACATGTAGTTATCACGTGCGCATCCCTAATTCCCTGTCAGTTAACTTAGGCCTACGCTGCGCTGTAACGCTGTGGCGGCCAGCATGCGGGAGCCACCGAGGCAACAGAGGCCGTTCTGGCTGACTAAGAATGTCAGACTGAAGCCTATGATACTCTGACCAGTTTCTTGCACCAGCTGTGCGCACACTCGACCAATTTCTGTTAACAGATTAATGTTTAAGAATCGATAATTACAATAGTCTGCGTCAGTTGCAACGTCATTTTTTATTCAGGCATCGTACTTACGCAATTCGTCATTTATGTTCGTGTTTTGCACGTTGATCATTTCTCGCAGCTTTGTGCTTTGATTAGGGTATTTTATGTGAAATCTACTAGAGCCTAAGCTATAGGCTATTTGCATATTAGTGTGACTGTCGCGTATTAAATTTGTCCCCGTCGTGAGTGTTAATTGTGCTGTTTTATGCTACAAAACGTAATTATTTTGTCTATTCCACGACGTGAACAGCAAGCAAGCAGTGGACCAGTCACCAGTTATGCCGGTCGGTAACAAAATAGCATGTCCTATCTGTTATTGACAATTTGTAGGACCTAGCAGCAAAACCTGCACCAGAAATGCATGGCATATTCACCAGTTTCTGGTACCAGTTTCATGCAGATACCAGAATTTCCTTATACCAGAAAACTTCTACAAGAAAATGTCCAATGTGTCATCGGCATTAGATGTCTGATTGCGATATGCAGCATTTAGTTAATAAGAGCTTAGTAAGTATCAACCGCTGGAAATATCGTTTGATAAAGATTATTCTCTCCCTTACAACAGTATGGGCTGCAAAATCGGGAAAACGATCGAAAACAAGATTGCAATCAGAAACAAACTCATACAGGAGTTTGTTGCGGAACTATTTGGGACATTCTTACTTATGGTAGGTTATAGATAATGTCTGCGTTCAGTAATATCATAGGCCGTGTCAACGGTGTCAACATACACCTGTATGTATTATGTAATACTATGTATATCCTTGTACTGTGAATTCAGTGGCATATTCAGCGGATGACAGCTAGCCTAGGCCGTTGCATCCTCCTTAAAGGTCAATAAATAAGGCAATATAATAAGGCTTTATCAATTCCTTTAGTATTGTTTTTAATTTTCATTATATATATATTTTACTTTGTGTACCCTGTGTACGAATTTAATTTTAAATAAAAATAAATAAATTCTGCATATAATGTCAACAATTGTTCTCGCTCGCTACGCTCGCTCGATTAGTCTCAATCCCTTCTCGTATCCACTCTGTTGAATCCTGCATATGCCACTGTGTGAATTTCGTTAATATATAATGTCGGCAATAAAGGAAAACTTTCACAAGAATTAATGCTTTTATAGGTCTAACACATTTCATAAACTGCCAGGTAACGCACAAGTCTTAGCTGCTGCAGACATACCCGCGCGACGCGCTGCCTCACGCCCATCGTGTATTGTGATAGACTGGCAAGTAGCGACTGACGACCGTCGCCAGTTTATAATACTGAGCGTCCACCAAAGTTGATAACACTTGCGACGGTCGACGTGCGCATGTTGCGAAACTTTCTAAACCCACAGTTTGAGACAAAATTCCAAAGGGAAGTATACCCTTATTTTGGATCCAGTAAGACCTATATTACTTTCAGCACAGCGTCGTAGGATAAGTCGAGGGTAGGTAAAAACGAGCTCAATCGGTTCAGCCGTTTTGATAGAACTCTTAAGCGGACAGACAGACACAGGGTTACTGTTAATACCGCGCTAGCACAGCATCGCGCGGGTAAAAATTTACAAGAGCTAAGCAAGTGCTGAGATAGGCAACCGGGTCGAATTACACAGTGAATTCACAGTAACAGGATACAATAAGTTGGGCTACTTTTAGGCTAGTCTGCAGACGCCGTTTGGCGGGAATTTAGACGCCGGCCTTGCAAGTTGCAACCATCCTAGCAGGTGATTCACGCGTCCACTCCACGGTCCAACCGATCGCATAATTTTATAGGCGATAGGGTTTAATGGTTTATTATACCTTCGGTCGGTACCCGATCGCCAAAAGTTGACAAAACAACTGAGAAGGGAAAACTTTTTAGAGTAGCGTAGAAAATTCGATGAAAGATCCGCGAGCCCGTTTAGAGTGTTTAGACAGCTCAATGGCTGTCAAAGTAGGAATATCGCTAAAGGGGAGTTCGATTCATCCCAAAAGCGTCTCAAAACCCATTTGTTTCAATCTGCTCTTAAGTTAACAATCCCTCCGATCCCTCGGCTAAACAAGAGCCTCTGATTAATTATGTCTAAGCCACCCGAGTCCTGACAGGCATTTTTAGGCTGTCCAGTTCGTCCGTTAATTCGTCGAGTCGTATATCGTTACCATGATTTCTCGTGAACGACTTGAACAATTTTGATAAAACTGACAGGGAATATTCATTAGCCCTTACTGATGACCTGATTAGATTCTTGAGGTCAAAAGTCAAAAGGTCAAGATCCCAGCTTGGTTCATGTATATGTGACCTTGTTTGTCATGGCCAGTCAAGCGAGTTGGTTATGCGTCCTTGCTGCTATAGGCCTAGCCTATCGCGACACATGCACATACCGGTAAGCTCACAGTGTCCCGATCATTTAAATCAGCCCATCTCGTTTCAGCTTGTCACATGCAGGTTCTTATTGGGAGATAATGTACGTTGAAGGACGACATCAGTCGAGGCCGTTTTATTATACGTTAGGCCTAGTGGTACCTGCCAGCCAGGCACGTACGCTCGTTCATGCCTCAGTTCTCTGCCGTCTCGTGACCGTGATCGATCAGTCCTACTCATAGCTCGGCTATTTCAACCCGTCCCTTCTCATGCATCACATTCCGCTCCCTATTACCGACAGCTTTAGCGGCCGAGTAATGCTGTCGGTCGGCTGTGTGTGTGTGTGTGTGTGTGTCTGTGTGTGTTCGTAATAACTTCAGGACCAAGAGGCTCGGCCGTCGCAGAGCGACCGCGCGACGCTCTAATGAGTCGGAAACTTGTCAACTATTGCACGTCTGTACGAAAATGGTGTTTGAAAACGTTGCAATAGGTGAATATGACTCCGAAGATCACCCAAGGTCATTGGAAATGCACTACCGGGTATTTAATAGATCATACCCCATTAGTGTTCTGTAGCAATAGCGTCTTAGACTTATGTGATTTTGAGCAGTTTCTGAGACATTACCACTTTTACAGTGTACATGACAGCGACTGCCTGTGACCATAGGAATCCTTCAGTTTCGATACCACAGTTCAGTTTGCGGGCACGTAGTCTACGCTTTCTGATTCGCATATAAACAATACAATACAAATACAAAACCAATTAGTAACGCGCCGATTAGTCCAAGCCGAAAAAAACTGAACCGGAGGCGGAGTAAACATATCGTAGCTAGCTAAACTGCAGTAAGCTTATAGTATGTTCGCTGCTGCGACATTACAGGCATACCTACCACACAAACCAAAGACGACGTGCGTCGTCATGCAGCCGGTCGCAATATAAAATTACGACGACGCAAGTCGTCAACTCCAGTCAAGGGGCTAACGTAAACTAGGGTCACTCAAGGTCATCCACAATACCACTCTTTGATAGAGCGCATACGACTTCCTGTTCACGTTTTATATGTCTTGTGCTGTTTCCAGAGGCGTCGGAACGTTCAGAAAAGTGGGACGGTTCATTGGCCCATCCCCTCGATCCCTTCCTCTCCCCTACAGCCCCCTTCCTTTCCTTTTCTCTCCTCCCTCCTTTTATCCTCCCCTCTCTTAGAAATAGGGCCTCTTAAGTCAGCTAGAGGGTCTGGGGAGCGCTGTAAGCTCCCTAGCGGAGTCCGGGGCTGAGCCCCGGCTGAAAACGAATTTGGTGCAGTAAAGCTGTCAGAAAGCCACTGGTGTCAATCGTTTTGAGTATTCTGAATGCATATTTCACAGTAAATCGATAAAAAATTTTGCAACAAGTGGGACGGCTCGAACAATGAAATTAACATGCAAGCCGTCTCACACTTCCACTTATAAAAGTGGGACGGCTCTAGCCGCCCCAAGGAGATACGTTCCGACGGCTATGGCTGTTTTCCAGATTCACAGCCAGTGATTTGTTGAAAGTTGCAGATTTACTCCATCACGTGATGTACTTGGCGCCCCCGATAGGGGTGATCCAATCGGATTGTCAAAAAGACCTTTGGAACCGGAAAACACAGTCTCGACCCTTCCCTATAAGCTCGATGGCGTTGTTCTTTCGCGTCAGAAAACTATAGAGACTTGGGCTGTTGTGTGGCATGATCAACCGTGTTGATGGAACTTGTATGAGTCAGCCAGATGGACAGATGGACATAGCACACACCGCGCTAGCATAGCGTCGCGCCGGAAAAAAAACTGTAGACATTTGACCACATTTGACATGCCTATAGTCAAAAAGGGCAAAAGTGGTCATTCCTTGAAGCATGTTACTGTTCGTATACGGTATATGAACGTGTGCTGTATGCAGTGGATGGGTCTCGCTGCAAACGCGATGTTCTTCCTTGATCCTCGTCCCAACACGTTTCTCACCCTTCAGCTGGCCTGGGGCTTCAGTGTGGCACTGGCCGTATGGATGAGCTTTGGAGTCAGTGGTCAGTCGTGCTTATCATCACTTTTGTAATTTGTATAGGCCTATGTATATCTGCAATTCTGTTCGCACTGCATCGTCTGTATAGATTGGTTGAAATCTCGTTGTTATTCGTTTCTATAGGATTAACAATGACGTCGTTGTTAATCGCCGGTCGTCTCAACTTTGATAGGCTATTCTTAGAACTGTTTCGACAGCAGCCGTGTTGTGTATAGACTATTGTCGTGACGTTTATATATACCGATGTTGTAATACTTTCAACTTGTAGCCTATGCGACGGTACGATATAGTTGTGTTATGGCTTCTTTTTGCTTATCATTAAATAAAATAAATTATCCGCAACTATTGTCATGTTTCGTCATGAGTTGTCGTTGATTTTATGAGTGATGTGGTTTATAGGGGACAGTAGACCTATCGGGGTCTTTTCTGTGAGTACTGAAATACTATAGTTTGTACAATAGGCACGCAACACATGTGGTGCATCGACAGTGTTGTACCCAGCCGTTTGTTTCAGCTGTTTCAGCTAATATGCCTTCAGTTCGTGTTCACGACTGCGCCAGTGTTGAACGACGAAGTTTCCTATACGGGCGAGAGCCTCCACTGCTATATAGGGGCATAGATGATTGCATGTCCAATAGGTATCAGTCAGCTGCAGTTGCAAACATATTCACGAAATTTTCTCTTCACTGGAACATTAGCAGGCCTATATTTCGTCCAAAACTTGATCGACAAAAATGAAGCACGCTAGGACGATAGGCCTAAGTTAACATACAAACTCAATGTCTCGTGTTGTTTGTAAGAACCCACGAGATGCCGGTCAGTTTGCAACGTTGGCCAATTCGATGTATCCCGGTAGAACCGAGTTATATAGAGGAATATGTGGACGACACGAGTGTTCCGTATAGTTACACAGTCGTCAAGTTTTCACATTTCACGTACCCGTGCTATGTAGGTGGTCATATTAATCCGGCGGTGACGTTGGCGTTGGCAGTGGTTGGTCGTTTGAAGTGGATCAAAGTGCCCATCTACTGGCTTGCACAGTACCTGGGCGCCTTCTTCGGCGCCGCTTGTGTCTACCTGGTCTATTATGGTCTGTTGCTGGTCTTTATTGCTTTATTTTTGTATGATCGATGAGTATGAATGTAAAAGTAAAGTAAAGTAAACAGTGTATAGCAGTTTAGCATCAACTTAGCTCTTCACCGCTACGGGAAACTTACATGCCATATGGGATCACACAGTGTTACCTGCCACCCGACAGAGGTAAGAATTTCGCCTTTACCCCCAGCTGAAGCAGGTACCGGTACCTATTTAGCGACCCCGGAGGGATGCAAGGCTGAGTTGACCTATGTTACGTAAAAGCAGACCGGCTGCGAATTGAATCCGCGACCTGTAAATCGCAAGTCCAACGCCCAACCGCTGAGCCACGACGCAACACAATGTAACAATGTATGATACAGACCCGCAGAAGATACTGCACTTTTCAAGATCAATCAAAACACACAAGAGACTCACCATCGCAGAGGCAGCGCGCGACGCGCTATAAAATGAAATCTTGTCAACTGCTGCACAACTGTTCCAACAAGAGTCTCTGCTGCCGCTGACAGACCCGCGCGACGCAGAGGCACAGCGCATGGTAAATATTCTGTATCGCATCATATGGTAATCGAACCATTTCTTCTACTCGGCCTAGCTGCTGAATACAGATCTTGACGGTGGGTGTGATCAACAGTTGTCCGACGACCATCAGAAGTTTATGACACTCACCGGCGAACTAAGTTGTAAGCGCCTGAGACGATCAGCTGTTCCAGAGATATGGTAGGTGTGGTGGTGCCCACCAAAATTTAAATGGCTCACGTGACCTGACCACGCCTTTTCACGGATGATTTGTTATCCGCGGGCTAGCACTTGCTACGATCAACCTGTCTATCAAATTTGAAATGTGTAACTCTACTCACTTACAAAGATACGAAGTGTGATACGAAATATCGGAAATTGGGTGCTTTGGGGTATAGTTAGAGGGCACTCAATGTCACTGGAATTTGCGCCATTCGATAGAGCGCATACGAGTTCCTATTACCGCTACATAATAACTATGTCCCTATCTTGCACCGTTTCTGAGAATATAGCGAGATATTGGTCGAAAATCGCCGATTGTAACCTACCCCACCCCTATTTGGCGCTTATGTTGGGAGTGACCCTGTTGGAATTTCGCCGAGATTTTCGGCACCAGAAAACTAGCGTCCCTATAGGCTATCGTACGGCGTTGCTTGCATGATGATCCTATGTTTAGCCGTTTTGGTACAATACTGGCTTGTAATGGACGGATGGACGGACACACAACGACAGCATATACCGCGCTAGCATAGCGTCGCGCGGTAAAATTGTATGTGCCAAGGCTTGCAGTAGGTGAATGG
>Ga0209780_1001043_pt1 | contig 17252 bp, 18 predicted proteins | sample WorMetexBAHAMAS2_FD_187384 | JGI IMG/M metagenome (GOLD analysis project Ga0209780, IMG submission 187384) | Marine gutless worms symbiont microbial communities from Max Planck institute for Marine Microbiology, Germany - Inanidrilus exumae... | ecosystem: Host-associated > Annelida > Digestive...
GGTGGGAATGTGTTCTGTTGAGCAGCAAAACTGCAGTTCAACTGAAAAAGGCTTACAATCAAACCCAAAATACTCGCTTTCATAGTAATTTTTTTCATCTCCATCTCCAGGGTTGAAACCCGCCTTTAGGCGGGCAGATTTATCTCACTATTTGGAGATATATTTAACTAAGGTGCTAGTTTTTAAGGAACCAGCAAACCTTTGGCTTACGCCACACCGCTTGCGCGGGTAAATGTCACCTCGCCAATGTTGGAAAAGCTTTTGGCGCGGTACACACCGTTCGATACCACGAACAAACTTTTAATGCACCGCGACAGAGCCGAGGACTGGTTTCAGAGGAAAAAGTTTTTGCGGGTACTTATTCGCAAAAACTTTTTCCTCTGAAGCATCCCAGGGTGTCATAACTTAACCAACGTAGTCCTCAAAGGGCTTAGGCTGGTCAACCGTGGCTTGGTTTGAGAACGGCTTTAGCCGTTATGCCAAGCCACCTGCTTTAGCAGGTGGTGGTTGACGATATTTAAGTCATCAAATTTTGCGTAAATAAAACATGCACAGGCGCAAAGTTAAAAATTATTAACTCATGCACTGCCATTCCCCCCCCCCGCCACGAGCTAAAGCTCAGGACTCTTAAAGCTCAAGTCCCCTAAAGGGGACTAAAACATACATAGTGTTCAGTCGGCTTTGGCCGACTTACGCTTTTAGCCATAAACTCTAGCTTATGACGGGAACGGGAACGAAAATGCGTAACATCAGTTATTAATTCTCTGCCATTATAAAACAGATAAAATTTAGAATCAACACGCATTAAAATAGTCAATACGAGACCTTTGCGGCTAGATATTCATTTATCGTTTTATGTATTTCATTTTGTATGCCTTCTAATGTTTCATATAGCTGGAAAATCTATAGAGAAATATATATCCCACCTTAAGTGGACTGATTGACCGTCGGCTATCACCAACCTATCTCTCGAAGCACAAGCCTAATTAAATAGATTTTATGTAGGGTGGGCAACATGTAACTTTTGTTGCCCACCAGCCCTTGGGTGGGCAAAAAAAAACACTTTGCCCACCCTACAAAAGAACTAAAAGCTTAGGGAGTTAAAGCCTTTATGGTACCTAGTTAAATAACTAATTGATTTATTTTTTATGTGCTAGTACCCTTTAGGGTACTTGAGCTTTTAGCCATGAAATTTATTCCATGGCTCAATTTGCAACAACTCTATTGTCATAATTGCCTGCTACCTTGCACTCGTCCAAGATAAATATTGGACTCCAAAATCCATGAATTATTTATCTTTTTTTAATTATAACCTAGCAATTCCTCTTATGAGCACTAATACAAGCAACACCGACAAACATCAAGAAATCGATCTCTCTCGTCCTGAATTATATATTAACCGCGAATTAAGCCTATTGGCATTTCATCGTCGTGTTTTAGCGCAAGCGAAAGACGAAAACATGCCTTTGCTAGAGCGTTTACGATTTTTATGTATTGCCAGCACTAACCTAGATGAATTTTTTGAAGTACGAGTTGCCGGTTTAAAACAACAATTTGCCGCCGGTGCCGTACAAGCTGGACCCGATAATTCGTCTCCACAAGAAGTACTTAACCGTATCAGCGTGGCTGCCCATGAGTTTGTTGATGAACAATATTGTTTGCTCAATGAACATATTTTGCCTGCCTTAGAGCAAGAGGGTATTTGCTTTCTCAAGCGCGATCAGTGGAATAAGGCACAAAACAGATGGGTACGAGACTATTTTGAAAATGAATTACAACCTATATTAAGCCCCATCGGCTTAGATCCCGCCCATCCCTTCCCACGCATTCTCAACAAAAGTTTGAATTTTATCGTTTCCCTGAAAGGAAAGGATGCCTTTGGACGTGATAGCGGTATGGCGGTTGTACAAGCACCACGCTCATTACCGCGTTTCATCCCTTTTCCAGAGGAATTGTCTGAACATTCCCACGATTTTACTTTTTTGTCTTCCATTCTCCATGCCCATGTTGAAGATTTATTTCCGGGTATGAAAGTCACTGGTTGTTATCAATTTCGGCTCACCCGTAACAGCGACTTGTTTGTCGATGAAGAAGAAGTCGATGACTTGTTACGCGCCTTAGAAGGTGAATTACCGGGCCGTCGTTATGGCGATAGTGTGCGTTTGGAAGTCCCTGACAATTGCCCGGACAAAATGATTGGCTTTTTATTAAAGCATTTTAAGCTCAATAAACAAGACTTATATCAAGTCAATGGACCTGTAAATCTCAATCGCTTATTACCCTTGCCCGATTTAGTCAACCGCCCCGATTTAAAATATCCTAGTTTTACGCCCAGTATCCCCATTGGCTTAAAGCAACGCAACTTATTTGCCACTATCCGTGAAGGCGACATATTGCTACATCATCCATTCCAATCTTTCACACCCGTGATTGAGTTTGTGCGTCAAGCGGCAAATGATCCACACGTCTTGGCGATTAAACAAACCCTGTATCGCACCGGACCAGATTCGGTGTTAGTTGATGCCTTGGTAGAAGCGGCACGTTCTAATAAAGAAGTCACCGTCGTGATCGAACTACGCGCCCGTTTTGATGAAGAAGCGAATATTCGTTTAGCCAACCGCTTACAAGAGGCGGGTGCCCATGTCGTTTATGGCGTGGTGGGTTATAAAACTCATGCAAAAATGATTTTGGTTGTGCGCCGCGAAGGTAAAAAACTTCAGCGTTATGTACATTTAGGCACTGGTAACTATCACGACCGTACTGCGCGTGTCTATACCGATTATGGTTTATTAAGCTGCAATAGGGATATTGGTGAGGATGTGCATAAAATGTTCATGCAGCTAACCAGCCTTGGGCGGGGTGCAAAATTGAAAAAAATGCTGCAATCGCCGTTTAGCTTGCAGAGGGGTTTGATAGAAGGTATTGAACGTGAAGCCGAAGCCGCTAGCCAAGGTAAGCCCGCACACATTATGGTTAAAATAAACGCATTAACGGAATTGAAAATGATCCATGCTTTGTACAAAGCTTCGATGGCAGGCGTTAAAATTGATTTGATTGTACGCGGGATATGTTGCTTAAAACCGGGCGTGCCCGGCATTTCAGAAAATATTCATGTGCGTTCAATCGTTGGGCGTTTTTTAGAGCACACGCGGAGTTTTTACTTTTTAAATGGCGGAGAACCGGAAGTGTTTTGTGCCAGCGCCGATTGGATGGGTCGCAATTTGCTTAAGCGGGTAGAAGAATGCTATCCAGTTGAAAATCCAGAACTCAAAACCCGCGTGATTGAACAAGGATTGAAATTATATTTAGAGGATAACACTCAAGCATGGGTACTCGACAGCGAAGGTAACTATACCCGCCTCAGCCCGGAAGGTGACGCTCAGCCAATTTCTGCTCAACAAACACTGTTGCAGCTTTTGGCAGAAACGTGAGCAGTAGGCGATAAATCGCCTACTACGAACTAGGCACGTTAAGGAAAATGGCGCGTTCGTTCGTAGTAGGCGATTTATCAGTAGGCGATAAATCGCCTACTACGAACCAGGCACGTTAAGGAAAATGGCGCGTTCGTTCGTAGTAGGCAATTTATCAGTAGGCGATAAATCGCCTACTACGAACCAGGCACGTTAAGGAAAATGGCGCGTTCGTTCGTAGTAGGCAATTTATCAGCAGGCGATAAATCGCCTACTACGAACCAGGCACGTTAAGGAAAATGGCGCGTTCGTTCGTAGTAGGCGATTTATCAGTAGGCGATAAATCGCCTACTACGAACCAGGCACGTTAAGGAAAATGGCGCGTTCGTTCGTAGTAGGCGATAAATCGCCTACTACGAACCAGGCACGTTAAGGAAAATGGCGCGTTCGTTCGTAGTAGGCGATTTATCGCCTACTTTTTATGACTTATCCTGTTCGCTTTTATATTTTTCACAAATTTTCTCACAAGGACGCGCAAAATAAGCGGTTAAAAGACAGCATATCATCATTGATAACCATGAGAGAAAAAAAGCAATGGTGTAAGCACCCAAGAGGCTGATATCGTCAAAGCCGCCCGCTTCCAAAACCATATTAGGATCAAAAACCATAAAAAAATTACGGTTACAAAACCAGCGACCAAAAAAGAAGGCCATAAAATCGCAATAAACTTTTGTATAGTAGGAATTGATGATGTCATAGCAATATTTCCACTTTTTTTAATTAAGTAGCGCATCCAAAATTTTTTGGTAATCTTCAGCAATAGCCGTTGCATCGTGGGGTGGCGATATCAAAGCTTGTAATTGAGCTTGTGGATTTATCAACAAGATACTCGCGCTATGATCGATAAGGTAATTTTCGCTCGATTCGTCGCTACGCCGGTAGGCAATCCCCAAAGGGCGAGTTAATGTTTGTAACTCTTCTTCTAAACCAGTCACTCCCAAAAAGGCAGGGTTGAAATAAGATACATACTCTCCCAAGCGTTCAGCGGTGTCTCTAGCAGGATCCACAGAAATGAATATGATTTTTGGATGCACTGCTGTTTTCTTCTCTCGTAATTGTTGATCCACTTGGTTTAATATCACAAGTGTCGTAGGACAAATGTCAGGACAATAAGTATAGCCAAAAAAGAGAAATGTCCACTGCCCTTGTAGATTTTTCTCCGTAAATGGCTGACCGTGCTGATCGATCAGCTTAAATGATGGCACTGTCATCGGCTCGGACAAAACCGTGGCAGTCGTTGTATTTATGGAAAGCGGCAAACCGGGTGGTTCAGGCGCATACCTAAATTCCAGTGCCAACCAGACAGCCCCAAAGACAATGGCACCAATGCCTAAGCCCAGCAAAAATTCAGTGAGATATTTTAGCTTCATAATACATAAGCTCGCAAAAAGACACGGGCATAGTGATCTGCCAGCAAAAATGCGAACAGAAGATTGAGGTAAAAGATGGAATAGCCGAAGGTTTTCATGGCTAAGCTGTCAGAATTTGAACGATATAAGCTGATGGCGTAGCGTAAAAAGCCGATTCCCAAGGCAATCGCTCCGGCTAAATAAATCAATCCGCTCATTTGGGTGATAAACGGTAACATGGTGACTGCCACCAGCATGATGGTGTAGAGCAATATTTGTAGCTTGGTAAATGGTACACCATGGGTGACAGGTAACATGGGAATACCAGCTTTTGCATATTCATCACGACGGCGGATGGCAAGAGCCCAAAAGTGTGGCGGAGTCCAAATAAAAATGATCAGAAATAGAAGCAGTGCCTCTGAGTGAATTTCGCCAGTGACTGCAACCCAACCCAATAGGGGAGGTGCTGCGCCAGCAGCCCCACCTAGAACGATATTTTGGGGCGTTGAGCGTTTGAGAAACATGGTATAGATCACAGCATATCCAATCAGGGATATAAAGGTTAGTAAGGCTGTCAATAGATTGACCAAAAAGACCAAAATCAATATGGAAAACACGCCAATAGTCAATGCAAAGAATAAGGCACTACTGGTGTCCATATCCCCATGGGGGAGTGGTCGCAAGCGTGTGCGTTCCATAATGGCATCAATACGTTGCTCGACTAACTGGTTAATGGCGGCGCCTGATGCAGCGGCTAGCCCTATACCCAAAGCGGCAAATAGCATTGTATCCCATGGCGGCATTCCCTGGGTTGACAATAACATGCCTACAATGGCTGTAAACACAATCAGTAGTACAACTTTTGGTTTACACAGTTCAAAATATTTTTCCCAACGGGCGATGGATAAAATGCCTGGTGGGGTAGTCTCTGCAATTGAATTATCGTACATGTATTTTTCAAAATTTGTTATGGTGGTTAAAAAGATGTGCAAGGTACGCCTTGCATTCCTGAGTCAATGGTGGATGTCGTTTTGTGTATCCACTTGATGTATTTTAAGATTGTCATCCAAAAATTCATTTAATGAACTTGGAGAAGGGACTTTACCGCCCAAAATTTCAAGAGCATTTTCGTGCGTTAATTGAACCTTAATCACAGCCCGTTTATGCTGATCCTTTGCAGTTAAGCTATTTGACAGTGCTCTCAAAAAGCTTATCAAATACCAAAGTTCAAATTTTCCCCTGATATATTTCTTGGGTTCTAAATCTGCTACTTGATATGTGAGCAAATGTGAACGCCCACAGTTCAATTCACGATTCAGCCAAGCTGGTTGCTACCAGAAATACTTCTAGCAACATTGCCGCCTTGTCCACGCGCGTGACTTTCCGGTTAGCCCCCGGTAGTTAAAACTCAGTTAAGCGAGAAGGCGAACACCCTCCCTTTCAATATTAATTGCAGCGTTCAAATCACGGTCTTCCTCAAAACCGCATTCTTGACACCGATAAACACGTTCCGAAAGTTTCAGTTGTTCTTTCCTATTTCCACAGCTAGAACAAATTTTAGAAGAAGCAAACCATTGATCAACTGCCGAAACCCAATTACCATAAATATTCGCCTTGTATTCATTCCAATTGTCGCTTGAACTCATAAAAACCCATATCACTTATCGCTTTTGCCAACTTATGATTCTTCATCATTCCCCTCACATTCAAATCCTCAAGGCAAATGATCTTGAAACCTTGACAAAGACTATGTGTCAACTTGTGCAAACTATCGACTCTAATGCAACGGATACGGTAATAAAGCCTTGATATTTTCTGTTTCAACCGGAAACTTCGTTTGGAATCTTTGGTACATTTCGCCAAATGTCGCTGTAAACGCGCCAACCTACGACTCAGTTTATTTAAGGGTTTAGGACCTTCAAATGTTTCCCCGTTGGAGAGGGTTGCTAGATTTTTCACGCCCAAATCAACGCCAACAACATCAGCTTGGTTTTCACTAATCTTGAACGGAGAAGATTCCATATGAACTTGAAAACTAACAAACCATTTATCAGCAACACGAGAAACTGTTGCGGAAAGTATTTTTCCAGAAAAGCGTAAATTTTCAGTTAAGTTTACCCAGCCTAGCTTCGGAATCTTTATTCTATTTTCAGATATCTTGAATTGGTCATTTGATAGGTAAAAGGAATCACGTACGCCTCTTTTCTTGAACCTGGGATATCTTCCTTGTCCTTTAAATAGGCGCTTGAATGCGCTTCCAAGATTGGCAAACGCTTGTTCCGGTGCACATTTGGTGACGTTAAACACCCAAGGGAAGTCTGTACGCTTAATGGCGTTAAAAGTTTTTTTGATTCCAAACGCGGTCGGTTTTTTGCCAGCTTGGTATTGCTTCTTCCATTCTTCTAGTCCCCAGTTGTAAGCAAAGCGGGCGGTTCCGCAGGCTTGCTTAAAATACTGTTCTTGCTTATAGGTTGGATTTTTTACTTGTATTTTGTGGCTTAGTGCTATCATCAACAGCTTGCCTTATAATTTTATTGTATTTGCGTAGTCCATATAGTCTGCATGAGAAGGTGTGAATAGTAGAAATTAGGTCTTGTGTCATTTCTTGTTCAGGAGATAGCCTTTCTTGGTTCATTATGATTATTGCGGTGCCGTGTTTTTCGCAGAAGTATTGAAGCCATTCAAATCCAAATCGAGCTAATCGATCTTTATGGGCAATAATTAGGGTCGATATTTCACTTTGCTCAACTAAATCCATTATGTTTTTGAAGTTTTTGCGTTTATAATTTGGGGCACTTCCTGTGTCATAAAGCCATTCGTCTACCGCTAAACCACGAGCGGTACAAAAAATTTCGAGTGCTTGTTTTTGAGATTCCAGGTCGTCTTTTTGGTTGTTGCTTGAAACACGGTAATACGCTGTCACTTTTTGAGGAGAACTCTGTGGAATTTTTGTGTATTCTAGGTGTTGGTCGTGGGTGTAGTATCGCCGATTGGTTGCGGTTCGGTGTGCTTTTAGTTTTCCGAGACGGTCCCATTTTTGTAGTGTTTTGACTGAGCGATTAATCAGTTTGGCAAATTCGTTTAGTCGATATGTTAGACTAACGCAGACATTGTATCATATAAGTTCATCTTTTCAAGTACTAATAATTATCTCTCCTTTTTGATGTCGTCAAAAATCAATTTATGATTAAAAGCAGAGGCTTTTTTTAATTGTAGAAATCCATCCCCTTTTTTTAAGGGTTTTAAATCTGAATCCAGTTCAAAAACTTTATTCAGATTGACGTTATTTAGGTTTAATCCTTTTTCTTTCCGATTTTGAGCCGAAGCTAATGCTTTTTCTTTTTTCTTTTGAGCTATTGCCCACGCCATCATTGGGCGTATTAACTTCACAAAAAGGCTATAGCCATACTGAAAGTTTTGGATAACTTGTACAAGCCTAGTATCATCTTGTGGCAGTTTGTAAATATCAGTCCAAACAATTTCTACAGTATCAGGATTCACTAAATAGTTTTCGATTGAATAATATTCCGTCACAAAGACACTTTTTGATTGAGGTATTTTTGTGATGTTGAGCAAATCATCCCAATCTTTGTCTACAAAAAATAACACTCTTTTCCAATTGCTTATCTTTTGGCTTATCCTTTTATCATTGTAAGCTGCAATCACACCGTCTTTGCCATCACAAATAAAGAAACGTACTTTGCCTTGTTTGTGCCATCTGCGCCGCAATTCTGGCATACATATAGTAGGCACTGTCTGTGCTACCCTCGAAAAAAACGTATAAGTCATTACACTTGCTATCGTATGCCGTAAGAAACTGTAGCCAAATGGCTTGTGAAGTTTGCCGGTGTTGGCGAAGCTCATCTACTAAACTCATTTGTTATCCTGAATATATTCTCGAATATCTTCGGCGTACTCATCTAGCTCATTTTGAAATATGAATGGCGAATGAGTAACCGCCGCGAGAAACAGGCACCGCTTGGTGGCAAGAATATCTGGCAGAAAATGCTTTTGCCATTCTACAGACAGAGAAAGCTCTGGCTCGTCAAGTAAGATGATGTACTGCTTTTCACCACCCAGATAGATATGATAAAATAATGATACAATTTGCTTTTCTCCAGAAGATAACATGCTCAGTTTTAAGGGTGTTTTATCATATAACTTTATTTCTAGCGTGTAATCCTTATCATCGTAATATAAATTCTTGTCTTCTAAATAGCGATTACATACCTCGACAAATTGAGTGATAGCTGATTCCTGTTTTTTTAAGATATTATATTCATCTAGATCAGGAAATATAATCTTGAGTTCCTTTTCTATTCGTCGATAAGTGGGGAGATATAGGAGCTGATATTCAATCTTTTCACTAAGATATTTATCTACTTCGGTAAGTTTTTTGTTTTTTGTTTTAAATTTTAGTTCAGACTCTATATCGTTTCGTGAAAGTGCAATTCGCTCTCCTTCAATTTTTACACTGATTTCTGAAAATTGATACTTAGAAAGTTCTTGCCATTGGCGACTAAGAAAACAGTAAAGCAAATTGATAATTGTTGTTTTACCTAATCCATTAACACCAACAAGCACAACTCTGTTATTCTTAATTGGGATAGTTATGTTTCTGTAACCGTAAAGATTACGTATTGCAAATTCTGTTATCTTAGCCATATTTACACTCATTTTTAAAATTTAAAACACCACAACAAAAAAAAACTACAAGGTATATAATAATACCTTCGCCAACTCATAAAATTACGTCAGTTTCGCTAAGTTCCCCACGGGAGGAATGAGGTACGATTTATCGAAACAGTTGTGGCGACTTAGTTTAGCTACGCTTACTTGGTTTCGGGAAGATCCCTACGGGACACCTCATTCCCGAAACAACTGAAAATTTTTTGAAAGTGCTCTAAGTTCATTTTTAGTCGTGAGCGGTGACATCCCGCATGAAAAAATTTTCCCGAAATTCTTGTCGGTATTCGTCAAAAATTTTTCTTTGTTCTAAAGTCATAGGAGGCTGCTTTAAGCGTCGCAACATCTGTTCCCATTCATTAGGCGATGAAGTCTCTTTTAAATCTTTAACCCCCAAATTTTGCAAAATTTGTTCTGGTGAGTTGCTGCAAAATGCTTGAGAATGATTTTGCAGTAACAGCTTAATAACTTGTTGAATGGTTTGTTGATTAAACTCAGTTTGGCTTGGTATTTCAATATCAACCGCCAGATGTAGTGTTTGTGTTGGAATGTTTGGTTCAATAGTATTTTACACAGGCTTTGTAATAGTTAAGGTTAATAATGATGGTTTTATCTCGGACGGTTTTTCGTTGTTCTAATTGGCGAGCTGCGGAGTTTTGGCAACCCCGCAGTTCTGTAATTACAAACTATCGCTTCCCATACCCATAAGGATGCCAATCCTCAGCCAAAACAGGCACTTCAGGCCAATTTCCCGGTGGCGGTGGAGTAGCAGTAGTCCATTCCAGAGACTTAGAACCCCAAGGATTATCAGGTGCCTTTTCACCAGAAATGGCACCGACGAGCCAATTGATAATGGTCAAAGCAAAGCCCAACCCGATAATAATAGCCCCCACAGTCATAAGCTGTTGAGTCGGCTCAAATTGGACAAATTGTGCATAATCAAAATACCGTCTTGGCATACCTTCAACCCCGATCTCCATCATTGGCCAAAACACCATATTGGTACCAATAAAGGCGATCCAAAAAGCCACCTTGCCGATAAATTCATTGTACATTCTGCCAGTCATCTTGGGGAAAATGTAGTACACGCCCCCGAAAATGGCGAAAGTCCCCGCAACCGCCATCACATAATGGAAATGACCCACAACATAGTAAGTCTCCGAAAGATTCACTGTCAGAGAGGTGAGAGCAAGTGGAATACCCGTTAGCCCCCCAATCAGTATTAGGAATATGAAACCCAGTGCATAAAGCATAGGCGTCTCAAACGAAATAGCCCCTTTGTAAAGAGTACCCACGAGTCCAATCACCATAAACCCGACTGGCACACTAATCAACAAAGTGGTCACCATTTGACCCACCCGAATCCAGTCCGGCATACCCGTGACATACAAGTGATGTACCCATACTACGCCAGAGAGTAATACAATACCGCCAATGCCCCCGTAAACGATCATCTTATAATTAAAGACATTATTTTTGGCGAAAGTGGCGACAATTTCATATACCATGGCTATGAATGGCAGAAATATCACGTAAACAGCAGGATGGGAGTAGAACCAGAAAAGGTTTTGATAGGTCAAGACATCTCCACCGACACCTGGATCAAAAAAGTGGGTTCCCAGATACTTATCAAAAGTGATCATAGTGACTGCTGTACCCAGTACTGGGACAAAGATGAGTTGTAGGACAAATGCAGCCAAAGTAGCCCATACGAAGATATTCAACTTGTTCCAGCCGATGCCGGGGGCACGCATAAAGGCAACGGTGGTTAAGAAATTAACACCACCTAGAATAGATGCAAACCCAAGTAGCAGCACTGTAAAAGTATAAAATGCCGTATTTCCATAAGTAATGATAGAATAGGGCGGGTAGCCAGTCCACATCACATCAGGTGGATCAGGAATAAAAAAGGTGAATAAAGCGATCACAATACCCGCATAGAAAAGCCAGACACTCAGCGCGTTGACTCTTGGAAAAGCAACATCTTTAGCCCCGATCATCAGAGGAATGAAATAGTTAGCAAAAAAGCCTGTCAACGCCGGTATTTGAAAACCGAGAATCATGGCAGCACCGTGAAAATACAACCAAGTATTATACTCAGAAGGATTGTCCGTAATGGTTGGACCAACGGCAGATAGCTCTAAGCGTATCAACATAGCCATGATGCCAGCAATAGCGAAAGCCGCCATAGAACCTATCAGATACAAAATACCAACCCGCTTATGGTCAGTGGTAAATATCCATTCTTTTAGCACCTTCATTTATTTATGCCCCCTCTTTTTCAGCATCAGTTGTTGCCAACTTGTTTTCAGCATCCCTTTTTGCCTGTTTAATGCCTTCCTGTTCATACCATTGATTGAATTCGTCAGCAGGCATCGCTATCACTTTTCCTACCATGTAGGAATGCATGATACCGCAGTACTCCGTACAAGTAACAATATGCTCGCCCTCTGCCTTAGGATAAAACCACAAGTAGGTAACCCGCCCTGGCATGGAATCTTCTTTCACTCTAAAATCAGGAATGTAGTGGCTGTGAATCGTATCCCGACTGGTCATTCTTAAAAGGATAGGTTTGCCCGCCGGCACCCGCAATTCGTTTTGCGTTTCCACACCATTAGGATAAGTATAATCCCAGCTATACATACCGCTTTCAAGCTTAATTTCCAAACGATCAGCTGGTACTTGCCTGTAGATATTCCACAATTGCCAGCCTTTCGCCGCTAAAAAAAAGTCATCCGCCATAAAAATAAAAGCTGGAATCAGTGCCCATCCCACAGCCATTGCGGCGCTCAGTTTTGGTTGCTGCCCCTCTTGATCAGGCTCACGCCGTCGGTATTTCCACATGAAGTACAAAGTGACCAGGGAAAAGATAACACCTATGATAGTGATATCCACTATTACCTCGTGCCAAAGATGATCCCAGGCTGGTGCCGGATCATTAATTATTTGCGGCTCTGTAGCCGATTTCGCCTGTCCAGCAAACAATAACATAAAAGATGTGATCCCCGCAGATAACCCATTGTATCGCAAGGGCTTCCTATTCAACATTATATAACCTCCTCATTTTATTGATTTTTAAATAATAAATGAATATCGAAAATCCAATCAAGAAAATACCAAAAAGCAGTGAAACAAATCCCACAAACAGGGAATAATTAAGCGTGTACTTGCCTTCTTGAAAGTTGTAGCTATAACACACCCCCACCAGCATGTCGATAACACTTGTGGAATTAGCAATCCTATTCCAGTCTGCATCAATCAAAGCAAGTTCCAAAGTGTCCTTGTCTATGGCAGTGCCGTACAGATACCTCGCCACCCTACCTTCTGGTGTCAGAAAAATCAATACATTGGGATGAAGAAATACCTGATCTGCCCGAGACCAGAAATATTTGTAGCCCAAACTAGCAGTCAGCTTATCCACGTCGGTTTCCTTCTGTTTGAGAATGGCATGCCGCCAACCTTCATGCATATCGACTGGAATATCAAGCTTATCAACAAAATCACTCATCGTCTCCGCTGTATCGTGTTTATCGAAAGAAACGGTAAGTACCTTGTAGTCCGTCCCTATTTGAAAACGATCTATCTTGCGGAGGACTTGTTTTAAGCTAGTGTTCAATGTTGGACAACTGCCCTCACACCCATAATAGGACAAAAGCAAGATAAGTGGTTTACCCATCATTTCGCCGAGAGTGAAATCCTGTCCGTCCACATCCACAAGTTTGTAGCTATCAAGCAGACGCGATCCAAGATATTCGCTCTCCTCAATTTGCATGAGCCTTGGATCAATTGTGGATTCTGGGGCAAAAGCACCGTAGGGCGGGGCAGCGTTTACTTTGAAAAGCACACCCAATAAAATGGCAAGCCCATAGATTCGCTTCATTACCAATAGTACACCTGAGAGACAACAAAAAACCAAATAATATCGACGAAATGCCAATATAGGGAGCCGCTTTTCACAAAGCCTTTATTCACCTTTCCCATCAGCGCAGGCACGAACATAGCGATAAATATACAAAGTCCTACCACAACATGTGCGCCGTGGAAACCCGTGATGCTGAAAAACGCTGTACTGAACACATTTGTCTCGAAAGTGAATCCTTCATGGAAGAGATGTGTCCACTCGTAGACAGACATGCCTAAAAAACTCAGTCCAAGCAGCATGGTTATCAATACCCATTTCAGGAAACCGCCAATATCATTTTCTTCTTCCTTCATTTCGGCAATGTGTATCGTAAAACTGGACGAGACCAAAATAAAGGTCATAATCAAAGGCATAACGACGGGTAGTTCGACACTACCTTCTGGTGGCCACGCTGGCGCACCTAGTCGCATGAACCAATAGCTTGCGAAAAATGAGACAAATATCATCGCCTCTGCAAGGATAAACCAGCCCATCGCCGGAGTACTTAGACCTGCCGGCCCGTGTCCACCTCCAATCCCCTCACTGATCCAGCCTGCAATCCCAAGGATTATTAATGGCACCCCTATCCCTAAGGATAGCACCGCTAACATGGGTTGGTGATAGACAAACTGGAAAGCGAACGCCAAAACCAGAAATATTATTCCAACACTAATAACCAATGGCCATGGGCTGACATCCCATTCTGGCTCATGTACCGCAGCATGTTCAGTCATGCATTTCCTCCTCGAAAATTTGCTATTGTGTTATTTAACACAATATCATGTAATTTAACGTAGGGCATTGTTTCACGTTGATTAATTTATGTCAATATTACAATTAACTCACTTTTTATACTGTTAAATATAAAACTCAACGAGTTATCTTTTATTATTAAATAAATAAATTATGATATAAAAAAAATCCAGTTTATAGTATCGCTTGACAGCTTTTTATATTAATTGATATAAAATGAAATTTTGTATTGAAGCCACGTCGCAGCTATAAGTTAACTTGGAGAGGAGTAAGATGGAAAAAAAATTATTGATTGCAGTCACGACTTGGGCTGCACTGAGCGTTGCAGCAGTCTCAAGCTTTGCAGAAGGTGATGCCGCAGCAGGCAAAACCAAATCTGCTACTTGCGCTGCTTGCCATGGTCCTGATGGCAACAGCTTGGTTCCCCAATGGCCAAAACTGGCTGGGCAAAGTGCCAGTTACATTGCTAAACAATTGAGGGATTTCAAGGCCAAACGACGCAATGATCCCAGTATGAGTCCTCAAGCCCAGATGTTGAGTGAGCAGGATATAGAGGATCTCGCGGCCTATTTTGCCAGTCAATCCCCCAACCCGGGCAGCGGCAATCCGGCTTTGCAGATGGCGGGCAAAAAGGTTTACCGGAAAGGAAATATGAAAACCCGTGTGATCGCATGTGTCGGTTGCCATGGCTTAACTGGGGGAGGTAATAAAGCTTTGTTAGACTCTGTCAAGGCACCATCTATTGTAGAAGCGCCCTTTATTGGCAGTCAACATGCGATGTATGTAGCAAAACAACTCAAGGCATTTAGAGACGGTACTCGCACTACTGATGTCGGGCGGATCATGCGGAACATTACGGCTAAAATGACCGACGAGGAAATTGATGCTGTTGCTGAATACATCGCGGGGCTCCATTAATTATGTCAGGCGTACCTTGCACGAGAAAATTACTGATGAAAACTTACTTTTGGAAAAAAATTGCCGTAATAATTATATTAGTCGTTGCACCATTGGCGTGTTTTGGCGAATCTAACATTCGCGTCGACGATCCTTGGGTACGAGAAGCCCCGCCGATTGTCAAAGTGTTGGCTGCCTATATGATCATCGAAAATCCCACAGATGAGCAGCGAATTCTAATAGGCGCAACAGCCAGTTCCAGCTTTCAAAGTGTGGAGATACATAAGACTGTCATCAAGGATGGTATGATGCAAATGAGGCATCAGCCACAACTAATTATTCCTCAAAAAAGTCAAGTGGTTTTGAAACCTGGCAGTTATCATTTGATGCTTATGGGCTCTAAAAAACCCCTTCGAGCGGGTGATAAGGTGGATTTGACTTTGAAATTTGCCAATGGAGAGGAAATTAGCATAGTCGCGCCGGTACGCAAGTCTAACTAAATCAAATTCTACGCTCTGTGTAGCGTGTTAATCTAAAAATCCTATTTCTTGAAGAAATAGGATTTTTTTTGAAATAAAGGCGGAGATTAATTGTTTCGGGAATGGAGCAAGGCGGATTTCCCGAAACATAAATAATTGTTTATCAGAGTTTCGGGAAATCGTACCTCATTCCCGAAACAACAAAATGGCCTAGTTAAGTATAAAAATCCTATTTCTTCAAGAAATAGGATTTTTTTAATTAAATGCGGAGATTATTTTGAGACACGCAGCTTTGTTAGCATTAGCAGATGGTAGTTTATTTTATGGAGAGTCAATAGGTGTTGCTGGTCAACGGATTGGTGAGGTGGTTTTTAATACTGCCATGACTGGCTATCAGGAAATTTTGACGGATCCTTCTTATTGTCGACAAATTGTTGCTTTAACTTATCCTCATATTGGTAATGTGGGCGTTAACGCTGAGGACGAGGAATCTCGGCGCGTTTTTGCGGCAGGCTTGGTCATTCGTGACTTGCCTCTATTGGAGAGTAATTGGCGAGCCGAGGAATCGCTTGATGCTTATTTACAACGGCATCAAGTGGTTAGCATTGCGGGGATTGATACGCGACGATTGACACGGATATTGCGTGAAAAGGGAGCGCAAAATGCTTGCATCGTCGCGGGTGAAAATCTTGATGCAGAGGGGGCTATCCAAGCAGCTAAAGCGTTTAGTGGTTTGCAAGGCATGGATTTGGCCAAAGAGGTGTCCACAGCGCAGCCTTATGTGTGGAAAGAGGGTTCACGAAGGGAGGCGCAATGGCATGTCATCGCTTACGATTTTGGTGTAAAACATAATATTTTGCGATTGTTAGTTGATCGGGGCTGTCGTGTGACGGTGGTGCCAGCGCAAACGCCAGCGAGTGAGGTGCTTAAGCAAAATCCGCAGGGAGTTTTTTTGTCTAATGGTCCTGGTGATCCTGAGCCTTGTGATTATGCGATTTCTGCGGTTAAGGAAATTGTTGAGGCGGAAATACCAGTTTTTGGGATTTGTTTAGGACATCAAATATTGGGTTTAAGCAGTGGGGCTCAGACGATTAAAATGAAATTTGGTCACCACGGTGCCAATCATCCCGTTCAGGATTTAGACACAGGGCGCGTGATGATTACCAGTCAAAATCATGGCTTTGCGATTGATGAGCAGAGCTTACCGCCAAATTTGCAAGCGACTCATCGCTCTCTATTTGATGGCTCCTTGCAAGGGATACGGCGGACGGATAAACCGGCTTTTAGTTTTCAAGGGCATCCAGAAGCGAGCCCGGGACCACATGATGTTGCGCCTTTATTTGATCATTTTGTTGGCTTAATGTCGTAGTCCTCACGCCTTGGGATAAATCCCAAGGCTAAAAGCTAAAGTCACCCAAAGGTGACTAAACCCAGCATGTTATACCAATTCTGAATTGAATTTCATTTAATGAATAGTCATCTAAAAATCCTATTTTTTTTTAAAATAGGATTTTTTAAATTGTGTTTCAATTCAGAATTGGTATTAGTCGGCTTTAGCCGACTTCAGCTTTTAGCCTTGGGATATTTAAATAAAATAAAATTTTTGTGTATAGTCCACAAAACTATCAATATATCTTGACAATATAGAAGATATTCTATATATTAGCTCTCCTATGAAAGCAGGAGAAGTTTTAAAACTAACTGGCATCAGTCGAAG
>Ga0209780_1001044_pt1 | contig 17246 bp, 12 predicted proteins | sample WorMetexBAHAMAS2_FD_187384 | JGI IMG/M metagenome (GOLD analysis project Ga0209780, IMG submission 187384) | Marine gutless worms symbiont microbial communities from Max Planck institute for Marine Microbiology, Germany - Inanidrilus exumae... | ecosystem: Host-associated > Annelida > Digestive...
ACTATGTTCCTCCTAAAACTCTCTTTGCCCCCCCCCCCTACTTGCCAGACTCTGGCGCCAGTACTGTCAGCACTGCTGTTAACATTTTCAGCCCTTATCTCTGCTGTTAAGATCATGAATTTCATTATGTATTATGTTGGGCCTACATTTTTCTATGGAAAATTGTTACCAAATTCCACTATATGCCGTGGGAAAGTCGTCATAATTCCATGGGTCACCATAGCCTCCTGCTTGTGAGTAAACTGAGCTGTTGTTCAAGCTGGTTTTACTTGGATACTTGTAGTTAACTAAAAATACAGTGATCATTTTTCTTTACAGTGTCATAAATCTGATTAATGTGTGATGAATGATCATGACTGATGTTCGCTGGATATGGCTTAAAAGATGAAACAAACTGTCTGGCCTGTCTGTAATTCTTTATCGAATGTTTCAAGTAGTTACCAAATGCATTCTGAGGAAACCAAGGAGAGGCTATAAAACGATTGACACTAAATTGAACTGTAGGTCTAATCAGTCACTACATATTAGTAGACTTAACTGATCTCATTTATCAGTGTCAAATCACTGGAAATCAGCTTGCTGACTAATTTATTAAAAAAAACAGAAGGGTGAGCTCGTAAACTCAATTATCAGTGTGTGATGGTTCTGCAGTTGAGACTAACATCCATTGAGGCTACTAGAAGGGCAGTGTAATCCGTCACTATGGCTGCCACTTTGAATAGTCTGATTGAAAATGTGCACCAAAGGGAATAACATCGGTAACTAGTCGCTTTAATACTATGCATAGTATAAATGGCGCTATATAAATACCTTTCCTTTAGTTAGTCTTTATGTCAAATTCTACAGAATTCCACGGATACGTGGTAATTATACAGCAAATGGCAAATTTCACAGCCAATGGAAAAATTGTGGCCATAATTATGTGTGATGTGTAGGGCTGTAAGAAAATCAGGAATTTACGATCGCCGTGATTTTTGCCATGTACCATGATTTTTGGCCATTGCCGTGATTTCGTGTCACAGCCGTGAATATTGACGTATTATATGCATTTTCAGTTTTTAAAAGGTCACTATTGTCTAAGTTTAGCAGTACTTTTTCATTTGTTCAATCTCCAGCAGCCAAAACACTGACTTGCAGTAGTTTCTCTGCCAACATACCAGACACTGATTGCAGATATATCCTTGAGGAAACTGCAGCTTACAAGCAGGCTGTCAGAGAAACTGACTCGGATATCCAACCACAGACATACTGGTTTGCAAACAAAGAATGTTTCCCACATCTCTCTGACATCGCTATACGTTTCTTGTCTGTTCCTACTAATTCCGTCGATGCTGAGCGCAGTGTAAGCCAGTACACGGCAGTCAGTGCTCCGCAGCAGCAGAGCTTCAGTGACACGAATTTGGCTCTGCAAGTAATGGTGGCATTCGATGCTAGAGACTAGACTGGCGGTTCGGAACACAGTTTAGCATTACTTTCACTTCGATTTTGAGACGTTTTCTTTCTTATTTCACTAAATTTCGATTTTGATGCTATAGAGGGGTGGCGTGAGTTGCTCACACTATTTCTCCTGCTTTACATTTATGGTGGAGACGATTACTTAGTGAATTTCAAGGTTGTGAGTTAAACTGCGAAATGCCGTGATTTTCCCCGTGTTTTTTTTTTCAAAAATGCACCGTGATTTTGCCAATTTTTTTAAGGTGATTTTCTTACAGCCCTAGTGATGTGTTAAAAATTTGTGTAAACTGTAGTCACTTAATTGTGTGTGATTTATCAAACAGGCTGTGAAAACTAAAAGTGGTCGCACCGGCAAGAGGCCGCGGCAGTTCAAGGCACACAATGATCACCTTGGTGGTGTTTTAGAAGACTATTCTGAGAAGCTTGACAAGTGACCGTATCATTAGTGGATTTCACCAAGTCTGGTGTACTGTTCACCATTGACATGCTGCTGCTGAAACTTGTGTTGCATCAAGTAATTGTCGAACCAATGTTTTTGTTAATTGCTTCATCAAGTTACCGTAACCTCGGATTTGTGTGAACAGCCAAGTCTGTATGTACTGTAAAACCCTTTATGTTCGCATGCCCTTTATTTCACGAGCTTAACAAAACCACAAAATTAAGGGGTGTGAATATTGATACTGTACCAACTTTAATTGGCATTACTCATGTGTTGGAATTGTGCGGCTTGAATTTGCCAAAATAATTTTGCATGCAAAATCGCCAAGTTTTAGGGCAGCCAAATTAAATGGTTTTAAAGTAATAACGGTTAAAACCACTTCTGCTCAAGAACAACTTGGCACTTTAAACAAGAACAAAAACTTTGCTACCTCTAATTGAAGTGTGAAATCCTTTTAGTGCTTTGGCACTGGGCACTGGTTGGTTGGGCGACAAGAAAGTAGTCAGCTATCAGGCCTGTCAAAAACCTGCTGTCGTTTTTATTGCTTACCAAACTGAACAAATGCACTCTGTCAAAACTTGCTTATTAGAATCAAAAGTAGGGCTGTAACAATTTGTGATTTCTGCTATTCTGCAGAATATATTTGGCTTATTGGCTGAATATAAATTCGGAATATGCACATGTACACGACAGTGTATCATGTACATGTTTACAGAATTACATGAATTATTACATGAATATGGCAGTAATAACAAAATTTGCTGCTAAGAAGAATAAACTAAAGCATTCAGTATCGCTGTGTGAGATTATCGTGACTTAATGCAAAATTAAGCAATATTTGGATGAACAAACTTCATTGACGGCTGCTGAGCTTACATCACACTTATTATAATGCTGATATCATGACCGAGAGAGACTGAGAACCATCTGCATTTTGTTATTGGCCGCTATATTCATGATGTTGTCTGTTGGAGGGGAGAGGGAAACATAATGATGGTCAAATTACTATACGGTTTATCTTTTAGTGATGTATCGGTACCTCATTCAGCTTGATGCAGGCATCAGCAACAACTACAGTTATATCTCTGTGTGATAGTTTTGCATTCCACAGCAGTGAGAAATGGATAATGACAGTGCTTGAAATTAGATTGCTTAAATATTTTCATTAATCCTTCCACTTGATCTTCCAGCTGCACACACTAGGCAGCACATCTTCACACATATTGAGACTGAGTACAGATTCAATGATTTGTACATTGCTAAAAACTAGTCAACATTTGCTAAACACTTAGTGTAAGTGGCAGAACTTGTTTTATAACATCTGTGACGTTAAAGCAGCTTATCACTGGCCAGCCTACACATAGTGTAGGGAGGCCAGGCTAGTAACGGTCGCTGTCGTCTGTAACACTGCTGGCGGGCGGGCACGGTGGCTGACACCGCACGGCGAGCCAGTCGTGTTACGTCCCATTAAGGTGACACCTTGTTAAATAAGTACTAGTGTAATGTTGCTATCACTTTCATCCATAATTTTCATCCAAAACATGTTTGTTTTGCAGTCTGGTTTTAGATAACTGTTTCTTGAAAAAAACGGTTCACATTCACATTTGAGAAACAAGTTAATGTTGTTAAAGTTATTTGTGATCTGTATTTGATCAAGATGGAGTGCAGCAGTCATGATGTACGTTGGGGCAGTGACTAACTGATAGTAATACCTGCTATGTACAGTCTGTCTAAAAAATAAACTGTACTTTTGGTCATAACTTTGACAAATGTAGGAAGATATACAAAATTCTTTCGCTACCAGATTCCTTAGAAAATTCTGTACACACCAAGATTGTCCATCTCACCTTGTTTCTACACTAATTAATTTCGGTGGTGTAAAAGTTCAGCCATAAACTTTTGCATTTTGCAGGGTAGTGTAGCAACGAGTTAAGGTGAGGTGGAAGAAAAGCAGTAGTTAGTTTCCTTGGGATCTGACAGTGGAAGAATTTTGAAAATCGGTCTATTTGCCAAAGTTATGATGAAAAGTCAGAGTACTTTTTGAGTCAGTATAGAATGATTGCAGAAAGGTGGAAATGTGTGGATGACATTTGTATGATATATGACATATATGACAATATACCACAACTGCTTTTCAATAATAGCTGATGTTCGTAATCGTAACCAAACACAACACATTTTAGAGTAAAAATTCCGCCTGTAATCAGATGCATCTTTAAAAACACCAGAATATTAGAAACACTAGGTAGTATCGATGCAGATGTACACTGTAACACCATGAATATGATACGTTAGAGGTTTATACTTTATTTCTTTGACATTCTTGTTATTATTTATGATTAAACATGACGCAACATGTTCTAGTAATTGGTCATGTAGTTATTACTGCTTTACTACAATTGTTGTACAACTGACTAAATTACATTACTATACCACTCCTACAGTCCTTATGCACTGCAGTGTATATCACTACCAAATGCGGGAAATATTGGTATGCTTCTGTCTTAAAATTCTGCAATGCTGTGTCACTTTGCTATAGCAACAACCACTGAAGTCTATTACTGATAGGAAAATTTCACAAAATGCTATTATAGTTCTCGTCTTCTACTTTAAAGATAATATGCAATGATTTTTTTTGGTTGTTAAAGTAAATTGCCCATAGTATGTCTTTAATATAAGTAAATCTATTCGAACATTAAGGAACATCAAAAAGTTAGGAAATTTTAGAAAAAGCGCCAGTAAGTGCGCACCCGATGATTTGTTTACTTTTGCAGGTGATGACGTCATACCAGGTAAACAAACGAGGGAACAAGCTACCGAAGTGTTGAGTGAGACATTACACAACACATAGGCATAATGACGTAGAAATAGGTTCTTAAAACATAAACTGGTAAAATTAACTTTTTATCTAATCTCAATAACGCATAACAATGCAAACAAAACAAGCGCATCCAGGTATGACGTCACACATGCCGAAGAATAGCTATACCAAAAAGACCAATAAACTTGTAATTTTTAGCATTTTACGGCATAATTTATCAAAATTTGTTACACAGACGGGTTTATACTGCAGTAAGCAGCTAGAAACTACTTTTCATCAAGTTGGTAAAAAATCATTGCATATCATCTTTAAAGTTAACATCTAACTAAAGAGATGATTTAAAATGCATACACGTGTCTGCATTATCTGTATACAAACGACAAATTTATGTAAAAACAATTGTACATAAAAACAACTGTCATTTTTGCATCTACGACGCTGCTACAATATTCTGTAAAGATGTCATTAAACATAAATGTAGTATAAAATATATTACAACATACAATATGGTATCAGAATTTATAATACAATCTAGAAATACATTTACCATGACTGTTAGACAGTGCATCTGTGTGAAAACTATGGTACAGTCTGCTTCTATAAAAATTCTCAAACGTATATCTTTTCCAAATATGACGTACAATATAAATAATAGCAAACTCACATTCACACAAAGTATTATATGACTAGAAGATAATTCCAGTTGACGATCACAGTACAATTTTAAAATAAAATTTCCAGCACACAGCTGGATTTCAGAAGCTTCGATATCAACATGGTTATAACCATGATATCAAGGAACTACAGTGTACTGTTAATCATAGAAAAGTTAAGTAAACAGCTGCAATTATGTGAGCAGAAACAGAAGGCTGCTTTCGTAAGTAGCACATCCTCTGGGATAATTCTATGGATGCAGATTAATAATATGTCACTTTAAATACACAACTTTACATACAAATCACAATGGCTCAGAATATATCAGTAGTGACTGAAGCACATTTACGAGCAGGCTTTACTGTTCTGACTGCATTCCACTGCCCCTGTGTCTTATTACTGTAGTGGCCAGTCCGTGGACAGCAGTCTGTTGATACATCACGGTGAACAGACGCACTGCGCAGTGAAGGAGAGTTAGCTAACAAGTCGACAATAATTACCCGAGAATTCTCTGTAACCATCTGCAACAGATGTTTTTTGTAACGTGTACTGTTTCTGTGCAACAGTTCATCTCAAAAATTGTTTTTGCAACATATTATTACTGCAAAAATCATTTAATCAGCCAAGACTACATCGTGTCCGGAAAAAGTTAGCCCCCAGGCAATGTACGATAGAAACGGCAAATCTGAATGCATGCTAACGAAATTGCACGCAGATATTCTTGAATATAACTATGAAAGAACGACCAAATTTCACTAGAAAATATTACCTTACAGCGGAGTTATTCATCCCGCAATATCAATGACAAAATATCTGTTTCCAATACAGCGTTACTTGCTGGAGTCAGTAGTCCTGAATTGATTTTGTTTGACACAATCCACATAAACAGTTAACAAACAATAAACACGGCATTTTCTGCAGAAGACTGCATTTTAATTAGTGCACAGGTAGGGGAAACGGTATGGTGCTAGACTATGAGATTAGGGGGAAGCTGCAGGAATGTGTATCGCAGCTGGATTCATGACGTCGATAGCTGAAGTCGCTTCTGATCGAAGAGTGGGAACACACCAGGTGTTCACTGACGAAGTGATCAGGCAGTGGCGTCCACGTCTTCGAGCTTGTATTCGGGCACATGGATGATAATTTGAACACAGAATTCAGCTGAGTTTCATGTTTGCACATGCATACACATTGACCATCATGTCTGCATGGTTGCCTTATGTTTTGGGGTGACCTCACTAAATCCATTATAACTAAAGCAGATTGAAATCTAACGATTTGTTTACAATGAGACGTTGTACTGTTGACGCAGAATTTTATCAAAATCCGACATTGTTTGACAGATTTATGAAAACATATACGGGGGAGGGTACTTTTTTTCAGACACGGTGTACATACAAAACAACCCATTTTACTGAAGCAACGTTGTACTGCCATGCGCCTTGCTGATGGCAGCTAGAACATTCAGATTAGAGACAGAGCCGGCCTTGGCAAGGGCGAGAGGGACCCCGCGCTTCTGAGCCGCTGTGTGACACGGCTTTTTTGTCATCTTCATTTCATGTGACAGCGAGAATGGCGAAATTTTGCAGTAGGCCTGATTAAGGCGTCAAAGGATCTTGAAATGGCTGTCTCTCTCACGATGAATGTTCATATGTAGAAATTTGTGGCTTCCTTTGGACAAGAAGATTAGAAAAGGCATTGAGCTTCAGCGGGCTTTACCCCCTGACCCCCCAACCGGGGCTCTGCCCCTTGGACCCCGCTGGGGGCTCTGCCCCCAGGCCCCTGTTATAGGCTCGTGCTCCGTGCTCGCCATTGCATCCAAACCCTGCCACGGCCCCGCGTTTACTTAGGCCGGCTCTGTAGAGAGAAGATGCTAAAGTTCTCAACAGCATTACCTACATCATCTCTGTGCCGTACGCCAAGACAACATATAATAACTATTAGACTAATAATTCAGCTAAAGACAACTCTGCACTTTTCTATGCGTGAACTAAAACTCTGCCGCTTGTTGAAATCGGTGCTCTTTAGTACTTTGACACTGTTGGTTGGACAACAGGTATGGAGGGTAACTGCCTGCTCAAACTGTCCCACAGGTTCTCCTATGTTTTGGGGGACTCTGTCCAAACTGAAGCCACTCCAGAAAAGGCCAGTTAAACAAAGCCTGTGTATGTGTGTGCGTGTGATAAAAAAACTAAAAGACAAGACTGCATGTTCTTTTCAGTAACAGCCTAATCAGCATCAGTTTGTCTGTAGTCGGTCTCAACCGACCGAGATTCTGAGCACATGCAGCCATAACTCCATAACTACTACAGTTACAAAGCCTGAGAAAATGGACCATGCCAGTTAATGGATTACCCAAACATCTACTGCTAAAATTTATATTCATGCACTTTTTGATTCCGCTGGCCTTCAATATCATTTGAAGGTCGTCATTTTCACATTCCAACACAATGACAAGTTCTATGTACAGACACCAGTATCTTTTGGCTACTTCATTAGCTTTGACTGTAATCATGGCAGCAAAAAATAAGGAAGGCCAGATAACACCCAATTTTGGAGGACCACCACAAAATGTAATCGAAAACAACGAGGCCGAAAATTGAGAATTATTACTGCCTTTAACACTTACCTGAACGTTACCATCAATTAATCCTTGATTAGCAGATGACTGAGTGTCTGTTGCCAGTGGTACTGCAACTGGAGGCTTGATGCTAACTGGTCCTGCAAAAGTCTTTATCACACATCATTCACACAATGTGGTTACAAACACAACAACAGTATGCTGTCGCACAGTATAAGACACATGGCAACACAGTGCTGGAAACGAGTTCAACACTCAACTGCTAACAGCACAATCATGGTGGTGATGGTGCTATTAGCAGCATTATGCCAAACCGCCACCATTGCGGTGGCTGTTTGGCGTAGTGGTAACGCATTGGTCTCGACTAACGAGGTTAACCTACGCTGAGCCCGGTTAGTACTGGGATGGTTGACCATGTCCGGGTTCGACTCCCGGAGGCGGCACATTATTGGGGGAAGGAACCAACCACCTAACCAAAGAGTGAAGCTGGCAGTGACAGTTCACCGGTGTCTGAACGGCCGCACACCGCCGTACCTGTCGGACTACTGCGTTCCAGCCCCTGGTATCGACACTCGGCAGCACCTGCGTTCCGCCAACTGTCAACTGCTTGCAGTACCTCGCTACTGGCTCAACACTTACGGCCGTCGGGCCTTTTTAGCTGCTAGATCCACAGTCTGGAACTCTCTCCCGGATTTCATCCGAGACCCGACCATCAGTGCAGACTTTTTCAGACGTTTGCATAAAACGTACCTGTTCGCTCAATACTAGCGCATTCAGCACGTTTGTACAGGTTCTTGATGATAACTGTGCTCTATAAATTTACTTACTTACTTACTTAACTAGTTTAGTTTGATCCATTATTGAAAATCCAAATAACAAGATAACTGCATAAGGGTTCTAAAAACAGTAAGGAAACTATGTCACAACTATCACATCTTGCTACTTTGTATACTGTAACCAGAATTACAGTTATGCTGTGAACTTTTTTTACAACTTTTCATCTTCAGCCTCCACATTCCACAGTTCACCCACAAGTAACAAAGCAACAACATTTTGCATTAAACTCTTAACTATATTCGCTGTCGTTGACAATACTGAAATCATATGTGTAAAGATAGATATGAGTTGGATCATGCTAGCCCGATCCATTTCCAGACCATATGTTGTACAATGTGACCAAACCTGGTTTTAGTTTTTCATGTTTATTTTGCACAGCAACTTTCAGTTTATTGGTGCATTTCTGCTTTTGTTGTGTCAGGTTTAGTTTTCTTCTGTACCATGCTAAGTGACTGGCTGGGAAGAACGTCTCTGAAACGACCTATTTTTGTGTCTCGTTGGATGCAAAATCTCAACTCAGTCTATATGAACAAAATGTTACAAGTTCACAATATACCTTAGCTCTGGCCCGCTTCATGGCACATCGGCGTTCCACCCGTCTTGATGGTCGTGCGGCTCCAGTGACTCCTTGTTCTGTCACTACCAGCTGCTGCTCGACTTCACGTAGAACAGTGTCTGGCAGACGGAACAGAACAGCTGATCGACTGATCATGACAGCCACTACTCTCTCTGCTAATGATAACACTGACGCCATCTCACCTGCTGGCATCTAACACAGACATATATAAAAAACAAACAGCGTTCGCATTAGTGAAAGACACAACTAGAAGAAGCCAGAACTCAAAAGACTGCCAAAACCCATGCTGGCAATATTTTTTGTGACCTTTTGAGTTTTGACCCTTGACCTGCCCTTGTGGCCGAGTGGTTAACGCACTCGGCCGCCATAAGCGGTACAGCGTGACGCGCTCAGTGGCCGGGGTTCAACTCAGCCCGGGCGCATCCGCCTACCAAAGAACTATTTCTAATAATTCCTATGCACATGATGAACAGGAAGTTAATCCCAGGCAGGTAAGAGGGTTCGACGGTGTCCTCTTTAAATTGTGACCGTTGCTGATGCCTTCATCAGCAGCATCAAGGTACAGAGTATCAGCCACGTGTCAATCAGGTGGCCGGCCGCTAAACGGCAGACCGGTGGGGATGGCACTGAATAAGTGCCAGTCCGGGCCAGGTGCTGAACGGTTGACCGGTCAGGGTGGTCACCCTACATAGCACACACCACACACACACACACACACACCTATCAACTCCCATCCTCTCCCTGGGCTGGCGCATTGGACCGATTCAAAAGGTCTCAGCGCTGGGGTCCAGAGTAGGCTGGACCCCTGCCCGCAAAGAACGAACAACAAACCAACGACCTTTTGACCCCAAAATAAATGGGTTTCCAGCACTCATCGTGTAACATTTTTATGTCACGTTACGTTTGGTGATCCTAGCTGCATTGCTTTTTAGACATTGTGCAGAAAAACAGACAGACAAACGCTAGTGAAAACCCCACCCCCGTGATTACCATCAGTGTGGGTAAAAATGCTGTGGCATTGTAGTGGCGTAGTTTTGCAGTATAACTACTTACAACGATAAAAAAATAGCAAAATTGCAAAATCCTGTTAAAGTTGAATAACTGCATGTTCTTGGTTGCTTGTATATGCTAGCAAAAAATCCAAAAAAGCTGGTCAAATGGTGCTACAACTGTGTGTGCAAGAAGTTCATATTATGTCAATGCAGCTGAATTATATATCAGTAAAGAAAAACCTGCTGTAATTACTTCATGAAGAAGCGACTACAAAGAACTGTGTCAATAATGCAGTAACAGTACTGGACCCAACAAAAACTGCTTGTTATTAAAAAAGTTGTAGCATTTTTCATCTAAATGTTATAATTCTGTGCTCTGTCAAGCATGGAAGAAAGCAAGACTGTATTACCTGTAGGCATTATGCAGAATAACTATAAATGACTATTAAAACTAGAAGGTTGTATAGTGCTGAATGAACACAATACAGCATTCACCCGAATCGATCTGCTATATGCAACAGGTTTTTCCCTGTGCCCGGTTGAGTCTGTCAATCTGTGGTCCCAATTCCACCCAAAATTCCCACTGGTAGAATCCCCCTCGGGTTGAGAACCCAGTGTATACTGACCTCACGAGAAATGAGCAGGTGTGGAGCAAAGAGTCGGCCGAGAGATGTAGCTGTCATTCGTGTCTCTTTCTGGTCACACACACGTTTCAGCAGTCCAAGCAGGTGCTTTAGTAGCACTACGTTGGCAGGTGGCAACAAATGCACAAGGATCTGTAACAGCTGCAGATGCTGTTCTGCAGGAAGCTCTGTCAAAGCCAATAGACCACTCTATTACATACGTAGCATTACAAAAGGCTATGCTACACATAAATGAACTTTACTGCACAAAACAGGTAACAAGACAACTGTAATTGAAACTTACTGAGTACTGAGTTAAGGTTTTACATCTCACTTGACACAAAATAGGTCATTTCAGAGATGTTGTTCCAAGCCTATCTCTTGGCTCATTACTGAAGTAACTACACTATTTAAACGCAGAAGCACGGAGGACATTGGAGTCAAATAACCAGCATAAAGGCCCATCAAGAAGCAGTTGGTGGGTCAAAAAAGAATAAAGCTGGTTGGTGATTTTCCCATACCGACAGCTAAGCCATGTACTGTCAAGTGTCGCTCTGACAACAGCGGCTCCGGCAACTCTGAGAGAAAAGCTTTCAGCAGACTTGCACAATCATGAGCAGTGAATGGTCCAACAGCCAGCATCCGTGCAATATCCTCTCCACGGTTTAATGCCCCACGCAGAATCTTCACACGACTATAGTTTCCAGACTTCCGAAATAGTCCCTCAGTGTTCAGACCTAACAGCACAGTTGCATGGCCTTAATTTAAGCATAGTTTACCATTTAATAATAGTGAGGCTAAAAATCAACAAATTGCCACATCTCAGCAATGGTTTGACCGATCATGACAAAATTTGGCAAGATGACATACATTGGCCCTCTTAACCCTATCAGCTGTTAAAAATGTGTATTTAAGAAATCCAAGATTGTGGACTGACCGCCGCCATATCCAAAACCACTAAATGACCGATTTTACCCCACCCCATCTGCATTGGCACCCCCGTTGGGGGTGATCCAAATCATATTTCATCAAGATGTCTATTTCTTCTATTTCCGACTTACATATTCCTTCACCCATCACTTCTTTCTCTTTAGATTCACCACTCTGCTCATCCGTAACTCCCACTCTCTTTCATTATTCCCAGTCTGTTTCACAAATCCTTCCCCCCGTAGTTTCACTTCTTCCCCCAGACTGCCTTCACAGACTATCACGTGGACTGGTTCTTCTGAGCTACTCCATTCTTGTTTTCAGTTTTTCCTTATTTTTCGTTTTTGGTGCCGTGTGCTAGATTAAGCTGCCCCTCTCATCAGGTTTTTAGCGCATGTAAATACCATACTGTATCTTTGGCAATAGAAAAAAGTAGTTTAATTATTGGCTCTTTGAAGTTCATGTTAATTTCTGCTAATTAGCTACTTTAATGCTTAGGTGTTTGTGACTTAAACCTATCACAAATACAGTAATCTATAATGACAGCCATAATTTGTAAACATCTTAGGTTTACAAAATTATAGTTGATAGCATATACAACATAATTATATAACATCTATCCAGCCAACATTTCTGTAGAATAATAGAAATCTGTAAAATCTTTTAACAACATTCACCTATTCTGAATTTTTTATTCCTAAAAACTGAAACAGATTTGAACTGCAACAACTTACAATCGGAACTGTGCAGAAACTTTAAAACTGGCACGAAAAGTTCCACAATTCCAACATCAAGTGGGCATCCAAAAATTTGACGACTAAGACCTACAGCTTCAAGCATAAAAACACTTGTATTTTAGACATTGTTACCATAACACAGTATAATACTGCATGTATAAATAATATACTGCTCTATCACATAACCTTTCATGAATAATACAATATTATTAGAATGGATAGACTGAGATGGTTTGCAAAGGCATGTGACCGCATTTATGACATAGATTAGAATCACCGGATCAAACAATAGAGGCAGAATGACGTGAGTGACATACAAAATAATGTACATATAAGGCACTAATACACAATAAATGTAAGTATGCCAGCAAATGCTATTAATCAACATTATTTGCCAACAAAAAATGTGCCGATGACTTTGAAACAATATTAGAGATCTGAAATGTGTATATTATATCACCACTGTAGCAGTACTAGCACATGCAACGTGATGGGTTTTGTTTAGAAAAATGTGTTTATAGGCCTACATAAGGTGGCTGCTGCTGCTATATTGAAATGACTTTGTGAATACAATTTTCACATAAAATCAAAAAATGCACAAAGTGGTTCAATGTAGGTAACTACAACTGTGGGAGCAAAGTCAAGCAAATAAGTGATCAAAAAAATTATCAAGAACAAATAAAACTAAGATAACAAATATATCCAAATACAGCAGTGACCTACACATTAAACAATCCTATAAGTTAAAAATAGAAAATTCAGGAAAAATTCACAACACAAAGCGCAAATATTATGTCAAAAAAAAGTTTCAGATTCTTGCATGAATAGCATATTGGAAGTTGCAGTGCTGTAATAATGAAATATATGCACATGCTCTAATGCTAGCAAAAATTTATACCTTTACATGATTTCTTTGTAGTAGCAGATGACATACGAGAAGCCAAAATGTCATCAACAGGACCTTGGATATCACCAAGCAAATCTACAACCCGATGCCTGTCTGGGATTCCAAGTAGCTGACCTGCATGACTGTGACATATAGCTGTAAACAGCTTTGGATGCATCATCTTCATATGATGTACATTTCTTTCTGCTGACATTGTAATCATTGTGCATGTCAACTACTGATAATCCAATTCTGATGGCATGTTATCAGTAGTATGCAAAACGCGTATATGACACAACTTTTTTATCTATTATGCCATTCCTGACAAACAAACACCATATATGAATTTCACGGTATCAACATTCAACAACAGTAAAATTGTCTGTGGTTAGATGTTGTAATTAGGGCTGTTGAGCGATTAATTTTTAATAGCATTAATCGCACGATTAATTATTTTAATCACACGATAATCATGGTTTATGTACATTTTCTTTGCGTTGTGTTACAGGTATGGGGGTAACGAATGACCAGAGATGTGCAGATGCGTATGCATTCGTGAACTTTTCTGTGTCCACAAGCTGTTCGCACGTCCGCAGACACAACCTTATGCATAGTTGTGGACCCAAAGGGCTGAACCCTATAACGGGTCGTCAACTGCACGATGCGCATAGTCACATGCTTAATGAATATTAATTTTCAGTCTTTATTTTGAAATCAACTAATTGTTCCATAGGCCTAATCTGTATTCCTCTAACATCACTCATTCCTTTCGCACTGAAGATTCTAGTCCACGACAGAACTTCAACAGAGTACATTGTTCACACTGCTGCTGGTAAGACTGGATATCAACAGTCCGAGGACGCCTGACATTGGACAGCTGCAGACACAGACACAAAAATATCTGCATCCACACATCTCTGTGAATGACGTCTCAGCATACGAATTAAATGGCATTAGCAGAAAATATCATAGTAGAATAGTAAAATCAAACAATATTTACAGTAGTGCTGCAACTGGAAAGTAAATACTTGCTCACTAAAGGAGTAAACTTCAATTATCTTGAGGTCTGCATTGAATCTTGCTACTGGTGTGACTAGCTTGCCTTTAAAATTTTATAGTGGCATTAGTTTTTTAAAAATTGCGATTAATTCTTTAACGTGTTAACACGTTACTGAATGCATTAATTCAACAGTCCTAGTTCCGCTATTTTTGCATTAAGTAACATTTATTTTCTGAAACTCATTAAGCTAAATCAATCCAAACTGCAACTTGTTAACCTACGTGAAGAACTGAAGATCATGACTACCACAGATATGCTCCACAAGTAACTGTCTGTGATGTGAAAGAAGCGAAAATGTTATCTTCATTGTGAGCCAAGACGTAATCGGATAAATGATTAGCTGTAGCTTACGTTGACTCTGTTGATTTATTCAAGTCTAGACTTGACCGCTTTTCACATCAGCATTATGGTTAGCATGGTTAGGTTTAGGGTTACTGTGCTGGACTGATGATTTCATGGCCCACACTGATAATAGCCTGGTGACTGTCCAAATATCAGTGTTGCCGACACTGACATTTAGATAATTGCATCACACTTTATCCGACAGACGCTAATCATGCTATACAAAGTCTATACAAAGTCTCAAAGGAAAACATTACACTGTGTCTACAATATAACTGCTGACGTAACAAAACTTATAGGCATTAAACAGTAAACGCATAACACGTAAAACACTGATTCTGAGGAGCTATGGTCTATTATTATGCCCGTAGGCAGCACATACAAAACTTATATATATAGGCCTATACACAGCATAAAAACATACAATCATAAAACAAAATACATAGGTTTATACTAGTTTTCAACAAATCGTGCCTTAGCTAATGTGTAGGCCAAGAAAATCCTAAGTGTAGCATAAGCTATGCCTAAGTTTTTCTGAAGTTTATCCTAAGTTATAAAGTTAACATCTTTTTTATAGTTTTACATGTAATTTACTAAAGCAACCGTAAGACTTACTAAGTTCTTCCTGTGTATATGTGGACAATTCTGTGAAGAAATGTTACGCTATTTTGAGAATTTGCATTTTTGTTATTAAGTTATCTTCAGTTTTGCGTAAGTTCATCTTAAGTTTTAAGATTATCCTAAGTGACACTTCAACAAGTTTTTTCCCACGTTTGTCTTAGGCTAAGATATTTTGTAAATGAGGCAGCTCTCTACCGGTGCCGAAATGTCCGGACACTTCGGCACCACGTCGGAACTGGTGCCGAAGTCCCATGACACTTCGGCACCCGTTCTCTACCGGTGCCGAACTGTCCTGGTGACGAAGTGTCCGGTAAGCGTATTTGTCAGTGGATTTCGAGGGACACATGAAGTTTAGCGGTACTCATAGGAAATGCATTGAATATTTAACGGCATTGGTACCTTTAATTGCTCAAACTTAAACAGTGAGTGAATGGACGTGTTATGAAGTTTAGAGGTACGTATCGTAATGCACAATATTGGTATTTACGATTGTTTTTTTTTACTTTTTCAGACATTGATTTCGCAAATGTAATGATTCCTTTGCTGGGGAGGGGGCAAAGCACCCTCCCCAGTAGTTGAAGTGTTCAACTGTAACTGATACTCAGTTCTGCGATTAAGCAGATGACGAGGCTTAGTACCTAGGCTACCTCCCCAGACCCTACCCCCATTTGTAATGACACAAGTGAACGAAATAAAGTTAAATAGATTACCGAAAGTTTTCTATGCATTTCCATTGAGTACCGCTAATCTTCACTCTAGCCGATTTCGATATTTAGGCAGTTGGATTTCACAGATTTTCGGGATTTCGACTTTTAGGCAGACCTCATCGTGAACCTGAACCCAACCTTACAGTCGCTTGCCAAAACGGCCGCTTAGCAAATGTATACAGTTGAGCAGTATATGATGCCGCCCTTGTAATGTCTTACCCTTTAATATGCTAATTCACAAATAATAAAACGAACCAAATTTCAAAACTCCCAGTCAAATCCACAATAAACTATTTATTATAGTTAAATATTCACTGGCGTGTCTACTCTGCAGTCACCACTGGTGACTGTAGAGTAGGGTTTGGCACTTGGCAGTCTATCGCATTGGCGGCGGGAAAGGGGGCCAGGGGCATGCGCCCCGGACGGGCACTGTGCAGGTGCGGCATTTCGAGGGGCGAAAAAATGACTAAAACAGACTTTATTTCATTTAAACGTATTCTAAAGGTGTCGAAATACTGATGGAATAACGATTGCACACGCCACACAGTCATAGTTCTGATTTGTTACGTGGCAAACCGTTTCTATTGTCCACCATATCTACTACTCCACACGCATCACACTGTAACAATTGCCTGATATTGCACCATGTTTCTATTGTATTGTATTATTGCATTATTCATTGTAATTTTATTGTATCACTATACGTTTTGTTAGCGAACGTGACTACGTTACGTTCGCTACATGCGATCGCGATTTTGTCTGTCTGTCTGTCGTCTGTGACGTTGGTGCACCTACTCAGGCTGTTGAACTTTTCGGAAATTTTTTTTCACCGTACGATAGCCCAGGGAATCTACTTTTCTGGTGCCAAAAATCATTGGTGGGGGACGCCCCTTTCCCCCTGAAATTTGCGTTCAAAGTGACCCACCCCCTTTAAAACAGCGCAATTTCGACCAATATCGGCTCATAGCGCCTCAACCGTGATAGCTA
>Ga0209780_1001045_pt1 | contig 17242 bp, 12 predicted proteins | sample WorMetexBAHAMAS2_FD_187384 | JGI IMG/M metagenome (GOLD analysis project Ga0209780, IMG submission 187384) | Marine gutless worms symbiont microbial communities from Max Planck institute for Marine Microbiology, Germany - Inanidrilus exumae... | ecosystem: Host-associated > Annelida > Digestive...
GGGGATATATAAGAAAAAGGGGCTAGGTCTTTTGTGGGCATAACAGAAAGAAAGAAACTATATCAACCGGATGAATAGCCGAATGGCTATTGTTCCGGTTGCCGGATTAATAGCCAGTTGGCTATTTTTACGGTGACCGGATCAATAGTCACCGCGAAAGATATAAACATTTTCAGTCATTCTCGATAATTACTACGATCACACGCATTTTATCTTTTTATTGCAAACAGCAAATGTACAAAAGCTGTATAACCGAGATGTAAAAAAATTAAAAACATACAGTAAAACATTATTATTTTTACCTTTTAACCACCGTTAAACGTAAAAATTTTCATAACAAGAGACTGACTCCGCCCACTGATTATTTTATGAATGTGGCTAGACGAGCGGTATCCGACATACAACGCCGTTCACTCAAAGTCGGGACTCTCATCTATAAGCGGATGCCCCGCCTACACAACCAATGCATCGTTATCATCACCATCATTTTCGTTTACTATTATCAGCTGACTTGCGCAACTTGATTTACATGAGCATGCACACCATCAACTCATCGCCGGAATAATCCACAGTAGCCGCCTCATAGTCATGCCGTCGCGCCACATACTGTCACGACTACTGCAACTCACTTTTGTCACGTCTGCCATGTTCCACTTTCCAGCTTCTGCAGCGTGTGATGAATGCAGCTGCCTGCGTCATCATGAATCTGTCGATACGCCAGTAAGCGACCATGTCAAAACAGCGCTGAAGGAGCAGCATTGGCAACCAGTCGAGTTGGGAATCACGTGCAAACTTTGTCTATTTATGCATTAATTCACACCCGGTTGTTGCCACGTTATTCGATGGACTGTGTACCTACAGATTCCGCAGCCGACACCATACATAGGCCGAGGTCAATTGACACTGCAGACTATATCCTGCCAAGGACAAGAACTAAATTTGGCGAATGTGGTTTCTGCTACTCTGGCCCACCTGCCTAGCACAGTATTCCGTTTGATTTGCACGATCTGATTGACACTGATACAATCAAAAAACGCTCCGATGTGTACTTTTTTGAGCGTGTTTAAGCCTATTCGTAACATTTGCACGGCGAATCGGCGATTCTGGACGTTTCGTAGAACGGCGCCCTACAAATCTTATATTGTATTTGTATTTTACTGCAATCGGCGCTTTAGCAGACTTCGGTGTACTTTCATTAGCATTGATCTGAAAATATCGCATCAGTGTGCCAGAGCATATGCCAAAGCAAGACTCATTTCTCGACATGGATCGTTGAGTCAACTTGCACTGTTCGCAGGTCGGGTTTCTGCTATGGACTGAACTAGGGGCCTAGTCGGATTTCACGTCGGGTAATTTACTGAATAGTCAAAATATATCACAAAAACAATAAAGTCATTCCTGCTTAATATGAAAGCCAAGTAGCTCAGCTATCGCTAACGAACCCGCGCGACGCGCTGCGTCACAGCAAATGGCAAAATTTTAAAACAGTCACGTGACCATTATAACCACGCCCATTTAGTGGGTGATAATATGTCGTCTTTTGGTAACATTAGATATAGCCTACATGTGTAAGAAATTTGACGATTCTAGCTCTAGTTATTCCTGAGGTATGTTTAAGGTCTTAACATTTAAAGTGGATCACGTGACGTGATCTTGCCCCTTTTAGGGACAGTTTATCGTCCGTATAGGCTGGCTGGGACTTGCCGTGATCATAGCAAATTTGAACGGTCTACGACTAACTGCAACAAAGATATGAAAGGCAGCTCAAAATATAAAAATTCTCGTTTCGAGCCACCCTTTGTGGGACTTAGAAGTACCGCAGAGCGTTCATCTATGGCTCGATGGAAAGCGCATCGTCGACTTCCTATTAGTGATAATTGAACTTTTATCGCTAGCTTTTACGGCTGAGGCACCATTATGCGAAATCTGTCGAAATCGGCGTTTCCTGAAGGGGTCGGTCACTTTGCGCGTAAATTATAGGTAGACGGAAACGTCGCCAGCAATCCGTCTATTGTATAGACCGTTAGATAGACAAATGATGCAGCTACAACCATGCCTCTAAAAGTTTTCACACAAAGATACTTTGCAGCAGACTTCACATCTTCCAACAGAAGTTGAATTTTACTAGTAAAGCAGCAAAATCGCGTTTTGTGCCACCCTTTGGGGGACTTAGGAATTACGTACACAGTTTATGTATGGCTCGTTGGAAAGCGCATGGTCGACTTCCTATTAGTGTTAATTGAACATTTTTGCTAGCTCTCGCGGTTGAGGCACTATAAGCGGATGTTGATCGAAATCGCTGTGTTCGAAGTGGGTGGGTCACTGCGAGCACAAAATAATATCAGGGGGAATGGGGAGTCGTCCACCAACGACTGTTGGAGTAGAAACCTAGAGTCCCTGGGCTATCACATGGCGTTGTTTGCGTGATATACGTTTAGCCGTTTTGACACAATATCGGCGTGTGACAGACGGACACGAACGGACGGACAGACAAACGGACGGACACACGATGACGGCTAATACCCGCGCTAACATAGCGTCGAGCGGGTGAAAACTAGTAAGGTAAAGTGTACGAAAGCGCCCTAATGCTATATAGTACATGGGCTGTCAGCGTAACGCTGTAATTCTGCTAGTCATGAAATAAGTCGTGACTGGTGGTTGTTATAGCAAAACATCGTTAGTCACGACTTATTTCCCGACGTGCCGTGATTGGGAACCGTAGTATTATATACTAGCTATTTATGTAATAATAAAGTCGTATATAAATAGTTATTTCTCGGATATAGAGGCCATTGAGGCCTGCATCTGTCTTCACCATGTGATGTGATGTGATGTGATGATGGAGCTATACGTCGTGTACTACTTGCAAGACGGGTTCCCGACGCCAAGATACAATTTCATCCCTTGATTTCATTCTATTTTTAGCTGTGTCGGCAAAGAATATCAAAAATGTTTATATCTTGTGAAATGTAAACTTGTTTGTTGTTATGTTATGTTTGTACTTTTGTTATGATATTTAGCAAATTGCTGTTATGTAATCTGAGTAGTGGTCAAAGAATTGGATACAACTCAAGTTGCTCCCATGCCCACTGCCGCAATGAACGGTACTGGTGATAATGCGAAAGCAAATGATGCCGATATTTATCACCAGGGTGCACTGAAGCGTCAACATCAGTTGGAGGTTATTAAGACGCTCGGTGAGGGGACACATGGCAAAGTCGTTTTGGCTACTGATCCTGCCAGCATGCAGCAGGTATATAATAGTAGGTTGTCTGCTTGAAATATTCAGTTGTATCTGCTTTACAGTTGTACTGCTGAGCAAATGAGACGTGTTACAGTCAAAACAGTCACATGCCAGAATGATGGATCTCGCCTAAAGTACGGCCAGACGTTAACTGGACACACTTCGCGTACTGGAGAATTTGCATACCGGACACTTCGTCTTCTGGTCATTTGCCTACGAGACATTTTGCCTACTACCTGGGCAGTTCGCATACATATTCTCATTTTGCTTACAAGACTGCCAGAAAGAACATTAATAGGCTCTGAAGCAACTGAAGCATTTGCTATTGTCGTCATTATAGTCTATCTTTCTTTTGTATTTGCACATAATGTCATGGAGCACTTTTGAGTATTCTATTTGTGTAGTACAGTCGGCTATATAGGCCTAGTTTAACTGCAAAGTTAGTTTTACAAGTTTTCATCCGGAAGAAATCATGCAGAAAAACCACGTCAGCAACACAGAAATGGTACAAATATGGAAATAACATTTGATTTTATTCTGACTGTCTTGTTGGCAAAATGAGCAATCTGTAGGCCAACTGTCCAGGTAGTAGGCGAAATGTCCAGTAGGCAAAATGACCAAACAGTAGGCGAACTGTCCAGTAGGCGAAGTGTCCATAATTCGGTTAGGCCTGGCCAGGACAGTTAAATGTAATCCCTCATTAATGGACTGCTGTAAGCATTATTGATTGCCAGTTGTACTTCTGCAAGTAGAAAAAGCTGCAAGAGTTGTTCCAGTTCTCAATGTAATTGTGGTGGCTTATTCAGCTCAAGTGTTTTTTTATTCTACGGACCTCGACTATTCCTGCCTGCTGAGCCCTTGATAGAGCCCACTCCACTCAATGCTCAGAGGTGGCATGGTGGCGCAACTGGTAAAGTGTTGTACGTACGATCAACAAGTTGTGGGTTCAAATCCTACTCGGGGCAAAGCTGCATAACGACCTTGGGCAAGTTGTTCACAATATGTGCCTCTGTCACCAAGCAGTATAACCTGGTACCAGCCAACGGGCAGTGATGCTCTGCGGCTGGGAAGGAACCGCAGGCCTGGCGGAAAGTAATGGCAGCCTGGTGGATGACTTATAGTCACCTATGGGCTGACTGCCTGTACACCGGGATCGGCTCCGGGCCCAACGCTCGGTAACGAGTATGGGAAGCCTTTACCTTTTTTACCACTCAGTGTATGCACAAGCCACGGTATGTTTGAATAGTTGCTGATGCATGATAACAGTATGTGGGCAGACAGCTGCATAACACTAGCTGTACAAAAATCACACTTTAGAAGGTTGCTAAAGGTGAATGACCTGCAAGGTCACTTAAGGTAATCGGAAATGACATGATTTGATTGGCCACAGTATTATTTACTGTTAGTGGTCTGTAGTAATAACAGACTATCCAACACTGTTTCGATGACACTACCACGTTTACGGTTTGCATGACTGTCTGTAACATTGAGAAGTCCTTCAGTTTTGATATGAGAGTTCAAATTACATGCCATGTATGCTTACCGGTCGGTGTTCAAACAAATCGTAGTTAGTACTGTACTTGCTATAAAATTTCCTGAGGTGTGGGGAATGCTGAAAATGCGGAACTGAAAAATGTGTTATCAAATGTGACAAAAATGCAGCCTGGATGTAGAATGTGGGACAGAAACTGCACTTGGGTAGAAAATGCAAGACAGGAAAATGAAGTACCAGAAAAGTAAGGATATATTGAAGCAGATGTGGTGGCAATGGTGGTGGTGGTCCTAGTATTTGTTGTAGTAGTGACACAAATGATACAGTATCTATAAAATTTGTGTTGTTCCATAGTTTGCGGTAAAGATGATAACAAAGAAGAGCCTCAACAGCGACCGAGACAAATTTCACATTCAGCGAGAAATCGACATTCAGTCAAAACTTCGGCACCCACACATTATCTCTGTGTATGAAGGTTGGTGAAAAATATACATGGAAGCTATTGTCATCTTTTCATTTAAGTTTGTTGTGAATAACCCCATTGAAAATTTGTGTGATCTAAACAGCGTTTTTGAGAAAGCCACTGCAGTACAGCAGACATGCAATGAGATGATTACATTGACACCCTTTTTGACATAGAGTATGGCAGTTCTGCCTCAATGCTATGCAGTCTTTGTCATCATTTCTGAGGCAGTTAAAAACTTACCTTTTGGTGTTAAATCTGTTTACTGTTTTTATTTTCCTGTTTACTGTTTGATGGTCTTGCATTGTTCTTGCCGACTGTGGTAACGGTTGGGCTTATCCCATTGGTTGTATGTTACTGTCTGTGTATAACATTGATTTATTGTGGCAAACGTATAAGTTGATTCTTATGTGCGGGTTGCCACAGGAGACAGCATTAAACTGCAGTCCATGTCCACCTATGGAAAGGGAGACCATCCCCGGAGTAGGGTATTGACAATTTTGGGCATTCACTTTACCACAGTTGGCCATCCCAGCAGTTGCTGAGCTGTCGTTGCCTTGTACCTCATTAATCTTGGCATCATATTGCTGGTCATAAGGAGAGGACTGACGTGGGCTGCATCCCATTAGCGCTGTGCTTAGATCGGTAAAAGTTGACCAGTTTGACGAAAGCCAGTGATGGTGGTGTCATGTAGTACTTATTACACTGGCCATGTCTGGCGGAAAGCGTAATGTGGTCTGGCGTCTGTCCGTCTGTCTGTGCCATCGGCATACTCACTGTGACTCACTAGGGGGCAGCATGCGACGCGGCCAGCGTACATTTCGGCCCAACATAATTAGAATCGACATACTTGTTAGCGCAGCCACTTATGGCGAGGGTACTGTTTTCCCCGCCGTTTGTGTAGTTGTCTGTTTGTTAACATGATAACTAAAAACGTATGGGTTTATTTTAATAAAATTTGGCGACTAGGTCGATCATAGATTAGAAAGGAGTTGATTAAATTTCGGAAGTGACGTGGAACATAGTCCAAATGTTTTATTGTATTTGTACTTAGTCCAGTAGTAGATTGATTACAAAGAAAAGGTAAAGTTGGGCAAACCAACAGTGCACAGTGCGGGCAAATTTCAGACGATGTGCTTGTTGCTTGGTGGTAATGAAATTGCTGGTTTCTATGTGGCGTGGTGGAGGTATACATTTTAGTGAGTGCTTTCTTATCATTTTAGCATTGTGTCACTGATCCACTGTTACTTGTGTTTGCAGTGTATGAAACTGAAACTACTGTGACTTTGGTAATGGAGTACGCCAGTGGTGGGGAACTTTTTGACTACATTAATTCCCAGTCGGATCTTGTCGACAGTGATGGTAATCACTGCGTGAATCTCGGAGGATTGAGTGATGGAGAAGCGAGACAATTCTTCTTTCATCTGGTGTCAGCCGTCCAGTATTTGCACTCGGTACGCATACACGCAGATGACGTTGTGTGAATGTGTGAGTTGAGTTGAGTCTGGATACTGTAAAACCCTTTTTCTTGGCTGCCTTAAAAGTTGGCAACTTCACGTGTAAATTTATTTTGACGCCTTTTATTTTGGCGAGTTCAAACCACTAAAGTTTTAGACAACATACTATGCCAATTAAAGTTGGTATATTATTGATATTCGCGCCCTTTAATTTCACGGTTTTGTTTAGCTTGCGAAATTCGTGAAATAAAGGGCATGCGAACATTGAGGGTTTTACAGTATTTGTAGTCGGTGACGAACTTGCTAAAACATCCACCACAGTGCCAGACTATAGTACATGACACCCGCAGCTGTAACCAGCACTAGTTTAGTGCTGGAACAGGTGATTCTTTAGCTGGTGCTTGAATGCAGAAATTGTTAGTTCTGGCGATTGAAGGAGAGCCATGGGTAGTCAATTCCAGGTTCTGGGGCTGTACACAGCAGAACTGCGCTGTCCAGTAGACATTTGAATCCAAGGCACCAGCAGGGCTCCAGAGACTGCAGAACGTGACTAATGACGACCATTAGCAGATGAAGCCTGCACACAATTGACGTCGGCCAAGTGAAAAAATCTATAAAAAATCTGTTTAAAAATTTATTTTTAAAAATTCATAAAGATTTATAAGAAAATTTAGTATATTGAGCATCTCAGCCAATACAATTAGCTCCAACTGCTATAATATAACACTGTAAGAATTTTATATAAAAAAGTATGGTTAAATTTTTAATGTTTTTAATGTATTACTATGTCGTGCAGATACTTCCACACCAACACCATGTGGGATGAGATGCAGCTGCTGTCATCTTATTCTTATTAGGCCACTTCGCCTGCATGCAGTGTGTGAGATGCGGCCTGTTGCTACAGATGTAGAGTGGTCTCTGTGTTGGGCACACGGGTGAGCTGTGCAAAAACAGATGAAGTGATTGAGATGCTGTTTGGGGCAGCTGACTTGTGGGTTCAAGGAACTACAGGTGCACCCTCGTTAATCCGCCACCCGTTAATCCGCCAAATTTGCTAATCCGACAAAACTGCACAGAACGAATTCATTCCCATGTTAAAACCACTCGTTAATCCGCCAAACAAACTACAGGCATCTGATGTGCAGGTCATCCTTATGAAACTTCCTGCTGCTGGCAGTCTTCTCTCTGCTGCCGAGTACGTTGACATTGACGCCACTGAACCCACTGAACAGGAAATGTCCGATGACGAAATTGTCCAAGCCGTGTTGTGTGAAGCGAGCAAGTCTTATGAAGTTGAAGAAGAGGAGGGAGAAGAAGAGGAAGAACTGGACCCTCCACCACCACCATCACTTCATGATGCACAACAAGCAATGGCAGTAATTTTTCGGTATTTTGAGTGTAATAAGAACACAACAGTGGACGAGATGGACACAGTCATGGACGCTCACAAACTGTTGAAAGACAGGGCAATGAAAAAGTTCTATTTTCAGAGCAAGATAACGGGCTATTTTGTTCAGTAAATTCAGTACCGTTTTACAACGTTAATGTGTTGTTGTGTGGTGCATATAGGCTTACTCTGTACAGACAAGATCACAATATACACCCTGCTCCACAAGCGGCCTGTTTTCGTTAATCCGCCAAATTCGTTAATCCGCCATATTTTCAGAAAACGAATTATGGCGGATTAACGAGGGTGCACCTGTATGTATTAGATGGCGTCGCAATCCCCCACGGAATGGGCAATTTTCGGGGGTGGGGGTTGCCTGGCCCATTGAAAAGCATTGGTGTATGCAGCAAAATGGATCATTCAGTTATCAATAACAGCACAATGTGAAAGGCGGTCTTTCGTCAAAACTGTTTGACCACTTGTTACCTAATGTAGTGCAGTCATGTACAGATGTGTGCGTTTGTTTAAACAGAATGGCGTTGTGCATCGAGACCTGAAACTGGAAAACATTTTGCTGGATGCCTGTGGCAATGCCAAGGTTACGTAGCTTTCTTCTCATCGATTTTGTCACGCGAAGTTTTTATGTTTCCATAAGTTAATCTGGAACTTATTTAGCACAGCTTGTGTATATGTAGGTGGAATTATTCTGAGCAGCATATAACAAATTGATGGTTTGCCATCAACTTTATGTAACCCAGTTAGTGATGAAAGTATGGTATTTGAAGCCTATGGCAAGTTGCCATCAGCTTGCCATTTAGTGAGAAAATTAACTTCCTGTTTGAACTGGCTCCGGATAAATTTTAATTACCCACGCCAACGGCAGTTGCCGGGGGAGGGGGTAGGGTGATTACCGATGTTTGTCTGTGTGTCTGTTATTGTGCACAATATCCCAAAAAACGATGCAGCTGGTAGGATCATCAAACTTGACATACAAAATGTTACAACGAGTCCTGAAGACCCATTTGTTTTTGGGTCAAAAGGTCAAGGACACGAATCACCAAAAACAGTCGCTGCACTCCGGAGAGTGCTGTATTCTTCTACTTCAATGTCTGTATTTAAACGTAATTACTGTGCATTTTCTTCCTGTAATATGGTGATTACAGAAAACCGTATTTTTATATCATACAGAAATTTTTCATTGTTACTGGCCCGCCATCTGGTGAATGCTTACGAAATGCATGCAGAATGGCTCATTCCATTCGTGGATAAACGTGTGGGTGGCAGGTAAAACTGTGTGAACCCCGTGCCATTCAGCCACGTGTCGCGCTGCTGGTGACTGTTAAGTCGAGTGTAAGCGTTGGACGGTGTACATGTGCATTTGCAGCTCGCTGACTTTGGTCTATCAACGACGTTTGGACATGGTCACCTGCTGAAGACATACTGTGGTAGTCCGCTGTATGCATCACCGGAAATTGTTAACGCGAGGCCTTATATTGGGCCAGAGGTGAAGGTTTAGGGCAGGTTTTTCCACCGCTAATTAATCTCCCATTAACGTTAATGGGAGATTAATTTGCGGTGGAAAAACCGGCCTTTAGTCTTTTTGCTGTATTTTTGTGCAGTCTATAATTTTTAGGTCAACTCTTAGACAGAGTCGACCTAATAAAGCCGGTCTCAAATGTCCGTCCGTGCCTGCGTACGTACGTATGTACATGCATGCGTACGTCCGTTCGTCCACAAAAAGTTTCTTCGATTTCAGTTAAATTTGGCATGTAGGTAGAGGTCGATGAGTGATGCACGGCGGTATGCAGTATGACCCGATCCAAGGTCAAGGTCAAAGTCACAAGCCCTTCAAAGATGGAAATCCGGTTGTTTTCAACGGCTATCTCCTCCGCCATTTACAAAGGGAGCTGGCAACTTACCACGGATTCTTAAACTATGGCACAATATCTAAATTTGTTCCGGCCGGATTTTGATATTTGGCCTAGTTTTAGTGTCCTGTGACTTTGAAGTTGGCCGGAACGTCAGTTGTGAAGAGTCGACCGTCAGTCCCGTATGGGGCTAATTTATTTGTTTTCTCTGTTGTCTGCATGAAGGAAGTAATACTTTTCGTTAAAAGTTTATTTGTGCACGAGGTTACACAAGCCGGATTCATGACATTAAGCAAATAGTCATGGAAAACGGGCCGAAGTTCTATGCCAGGTGTGACTAGACACTAGAGCCAATAGAGTATACTCAGTGTGACTCACCAGGGGGCAGCACATGACGCGGCCGGTATATATTTCCGTCGAAGACGTGCATACTTGGCTTATCTGTTCACAGTGTTTCACAAGCCAGATTCATGACATTAAGCCAACAGTCATGGATTAACAGAGGCATGATCTTTTGAGATCTGTGAAATGTGGATAAAAGTCGTTTGTGAACTTTCAAGTACAGTGACTTACTTTAAATAGCATCCTCCTGTTTGATCACTGTCAGGTCGACTGCTGGAGTCTCGGTGTCCTACTCTATGCAATGCTCTATGGTACAATGCCGTTCACTGGTCATGACTTCCGAACTCTTCGCCGTCAAATTACCAGCGGACTTATTCATCAGCCACCCATTCTCTCTGGTTTGCTGTCTGAATTTGTGTACAATCGTACCGTTATCAGTTGTCCTGCAGACAAACCAACGTTTTAAGAGTAGTTTTTCACGTGGACCTTTGTTAGCAAGTTCTTTTTCCCTCATCCACTTGTTCTGGAGTAGAGCTTTGTATATATAGAGCACAGGTTTTTACCGGCCTGATGTTTTTCCGGTCATCCAACCAACATTGACACTCCATGGCGGGCCAGTAGTGTTGCATTCCATTAGGGCGACACCTTGTTTGTACATTTTACACACTGTGTGTCACTTGATTCACTTAGCAACAGGAAAGGCAGTATCGGAACTGTAGCCCGTGTGGGCCCTGGCCAATCCCCTTCCCCTTATCCCTTTATTTCCCATCTACTCTATATTTTAGTATCTTTTCTTTTTCATTTTTTTGCTTTTTTTACTCGCTTCATCTATTTTCTTCCATCCCTTCCTATTCTACCAGAATAGACCCACTTTGTTTCCAGGCTGAAGGCGACCAAGCCTGGCTTTAGTTTTTGTGTGTGTTGATTTTATATTAGTGTATTTTTCAGTTAAGGATGCATGCTTTTTTGTCATATTTGATTTAGTTTTGTCTTGCAGTGTGATAGTTGTCTCCCCCTGTTGTAGGCACTAGCGTAATAGTTTAAATGAGCCTCTTGATTCCTTTCCCCTTTTGGGTGGCTGCTGAACAAAAAGTCGGCAAGGGTTGAGGTTAATATATCGCTAGCCTTCCTTTACTGGGTTGGGATAGCTCTCCACCCTTGACCTTTCATCCCTGATATAGCCATATTTGTGCTGAAAACGGACTGTAAACTCCAACTAACTAACTAAGTCGATGAACTATTGGTCGACGTGCATTATTACCTCACGTTGACCTGCATAAAAGTAAGATTTTGATGTTTAAACCTTTGATCTAATTTGATAAAACAGTACTGATAACTGCTTTTTAAGGTGATTAAATGCTGGAACAATTTGCCGCTTTGGGTCTTTGCCCCCTCCACCCGCACTAAGGTGCTGTCTCTGGAGAGGGGGCCTATGCAAAAACCCCTGGCCCATTAGATCCCTTTTTAGGTCGACTCTTCAGAGTTGGCCTAATAAAGCTGGTCTCAAATGTCCATCCATACGTCCGTCCGTCGACAAAATGTTCTTTCAATTTCAATGAAGTTTGACATGTAGGTAGAGGTTGATGCGTGATGCACGACGGTATGCAGTATGACCCGATCCAGGGTCAAGGTCATGAGCCTTTGAAAGTTAGAAATCCTTCAATTTTCAAAAGCTATCTCCTCCGTCATTTACAATGGGAGCTGGCAACTGACCACTGATTCTTAAACTAGGCACAGTATCTAAATTTAATCGGGCCGGATTTTTGATATTTTTCCATAGTTTTTGTGTCACGCGACTTTGAACTTGGCAGAAACGTCAGTTGCGAAGAGTCCACCTTCAGTCCCATACGGGGCTAATTTGGTATACAACTGCACCCCAAATGGGAGTTGATCGCAAGTCCAACATCCAGCCTGTCCTGGCACAACTCTACCCAAAGAAGTTAACGAGGCCATTAGCATGTTTTGTGGTACTGTGACTGTGTGTCTGTAGGTGCTCATGACTTGATTTTGCACATACTTGAACCATCTCTAGAACAACGAGCAACGTTGCGGGACATTGCAACACATCCTTGGCTGCACGGTCGACCTCGACAAGACTCCGACGGTCTGTACGTGATTTCGCCGCTGGACTTGAGCAGTGACGGCAGCACGAAACAGGCCGGAGATGGCATCGACGAAAATGTTGATAAAAGTTCGCCCGTCTCCGACGGCAACCGGATGCATTTTTATTCGGATTATCATGGAACCGTGGCGCGTGTGTCCGTTGCATCGTCTTTTGATGACTCACTCTCGCTGTGGGAAAACGACGATCCGTCACTGTCAGTTCCAAGGAGCCATGGCCAAAATGTGGTACCATCAGATGAGGAATGTTCTGCTCACTGGATGCAAGTCAGAGTCAAATCTGGTGATTATATTCCATTGTGTGATAACAGTGCAATAGATGACGGTCGGCATTTATCTCCCAACATCACCTCCAGCAAAGATCTTTGTAAAACTGCTGGTGGTGACACTTTCAGTGACAGGTTGATCTCAAACCCACGTACTCTGTCTGACTTTGATGTCCAGCATTCATCCGGCAATGCATACTGTAAGCATCATGGTGCTATTTATAAAGCATCATCCGATGCTGGTCAAGTTATTGCCCACGATGTACCGTCATTAGTTACCTCGGGGGCATTATCCACGACGACGGACGCGGCAACATTGCGGACAAATTTCAGCGCCGACAGTCTCGAGGTTTTCGCCGACGGTTGCCATGATGAAATTAGCTGTGATGACAGTAATACAGATGAATATCACGATTGTGATGATGTCTTAGCTGATGATGATGATGAAGATGATGATGATGGAGGTGATAGCAGCCACTGTGTCAACTATGACTTTGCCGATATCGATGCCGTTTTGGATCATATCGCCAGCGACACTCTCGGCAGTTCCGGTGCTGATGCAGACGAGGGTTCGCAGGTATCATATGACAGTCTTGAAGATGCTGTTTGATAACAGTAGTAGACCGGTGCTTTCCAGCCTGTGTGCCATGGCACCTAGGGTGTAAGTAAGTAAGTAAGTATAGCTGTACAGTGCAAAAAAATCATAGTTGCAATGCGCGGTGTTGAAGTTGTGGTATACTGACGTCACAACTGCAGGTTGGAAATGAAGCATTTCATTTCAAGTGACATAATGTATTGGTCGGTCACATTCTGTTATTTTTATGTCGACACTTTAGAGTCGACCTCATAATGCCGGTCTCACATGTCCGTCCGTATGTACTTACGAATGACCTTCCGTCCATCCATTTGTCCACAAAAAGTTTCTTCAATTTCAATAAAATTTGGCATGTAGGTAGAGGTTGATGAGTGATGCACGAAGGTAGGCAGTATGGTCCGATCCAAGGTCAAGGTCTTGAGCCCTTCATTTTACGAATCAACTAGACGAAAAAGAAGAACGTTGTGATTTTGGACTAGACTTAAATATTAGCCATTTATATGGATTGTGGGAAAGGTGCCTTGGTTAGAAACAGGTTGAGAAACACTGAACTGCAGTATGCTATTGTCGCTACAGTTTCTTGTTATAACATTGTGCAGTGTGTGCTGTTACATCATGAATCTCTTTTGTTGTTGATGACGATGCATTTGAAAGGGCTTGTCCCGGATTTGGGAAGGGGGTTTGCCAGGCATTCTGGGGGTGAAAGGGGCAGGTCTGGTACTGTGTTGGGAGGTCCACCGGGTGCTTCTTTTTGGGTTTTACCTAAGAGAAGCATTCCAAAGCCAGACCAATGCAGAAAAGATGTTATACAACAAAGAGCCGTTAGGCACTGATATGTTATAGGAACTGAAGAACAGCAATTACACAAGATATCACATTGAAGTGATAAATAGATCTTGAGGTGGTTGGTTAGTTTCCACCCTGTTGTAGGCATGAGCCTCCCCTATCCTTTCCCACTTTGGTTCATTGTTGAAGAAAAGGCAACAAGTTTGGGCGTTACTGTATCGTTGGCCATCCTTAACCCAGCGGAACTAAATCTTCACTCAAGACCTTGTCCCAATATTGCTTATTTTTGTGCTGAAAGGGGACGTTAATCTCCCACCCAACCAACCAGGCATTCTGGGGGGTCGGAAGTCCCCTTGTTGGGTTCAGGGTCTGGGGAATTCATCTTCCAGAACCTGGTGTTCTTCTGCACAGTATGCAGCAGTGATGTTTTCTTAAAGAAAGCAAAGCAGTATTTTGTCAACTCTATATGGTGGTTTTGTACAGTATTGCTAGGCGCATGGGGGGGGGGGTTCATCCAAACCCAACCAACCCCATGGATTTGCCACTGATTTGTGTGCTTTCATTGTGTGTTTATACGTGTGAAACTATGCATTATGTGTGTTTTTTGTATTTTTTTTGCTCGTTGTTTCCTTTGAAAGGAGTTCTTATAGTACTGTCGTAGCTAAGAATTTCCTGTGTGATCCATCGTTGTGCTGTATAGACTACTGTTAATAACTAAGCATAAGAGACTTGGCTATTGCAGAGAAAAGCACGCCAGGTGAATAAGCCTAAAATGTGGAGAAAAAAGTTGAAAATGATTTTAACTGGATTTGAACCTTGGACCAATGACACAGCAACCTGGGATTATTATGGTTAGAATGTATATGTGGTACATGCTGATAATTTTTAGTTTTGATGAATTGTGGTGGGTATAGTTTTAATATCACAGTTCTGAGACATTTCAGACTCGTAATCATAACAATAAAAGTTTTAGTTAGTCTATGTTGTTCAAACTGGTGTTTGCAGTCATTTCTTAGTGCTTTTTTATTTGCAGTATTTTATCAGTCTTTTTTTGTATTATCTGTACATCTGAAATGTACTCGGTAGTTCATTTCGTATATGCCAAAAAATAGTATGTGTTATTGTAATTGTTAAAATGTAAGATTTCTGTTTTTTTATTCGCTGTCGGGAGTGTGTGATTCTTCTGTGTGATTTTAACGCAATGCATATGCTAGTCTGGAACTGTTTTGCCAATGTATGTGTATGTGTGAAATTCTGCACTATCATTTGATGAACTGTTTAGTCACTTTACCTGCAAAAATATTACAAATGATCACTCTTTTCGTTATGCTTCACCTTGTTTCTGGAATCAACTCCCCGTGTCTCTTTGTCAGCCTCATTCCAGTTTCTCCATTCCTGCGCTATTCACTTCTTCCTTTGTTAACTCACTGATGTTCTCATCCATAACTCCATCACTCTTTCAGTCTGGACTTACAAACCTACCTGTTTCACTAAACCTTCCCACTGTAGATTGTAGATTTACTTCTTCCCTACGGACTGCTTCCACGGACTGTTACCCGGGCCATTACTTGTGAACAACCCGGTTTTGTTTCCAATTTTTTCCTTATACATTTTTCCCGTTCTTGGTATCGTGCGCTAGATTTAGCCGGCTCTTCGTCAGCTTATTAAGGCACGCTAATATATCGTCCCGCATCATATACGTTTTATCAAATGTATCAATTTATGTGATAGATTGTAATCCTAAAGGCATGATGTAGCCTAATTTATGTTGAAATCGCCGTTAACGTCTAACCAACTGACCGCATGAACCACTGTTTAATTTGTTTTATTTTTGTTTACCAGGTAATCAGTGAACGGTGATACAGTGTTGTATCGCTAAGTAACGAATGTTCGTGAACCGCGTCTCATGTGATGGACGTATTTTGCATGCGTTCACTGTTATCTTTTTCACATGAATAAATACCGTCGCACAGTCGACTTCACTACTTTCTGTATGTCTCTCTGTTTGTTCTCCCCGCGAAAGCGAGGTAGTATGTTTTTACCAGCGTTGGTTTGTGTGTCTGTCTGTGACCACGATAAGTAAAAAGATTGTGGGCGGATTTGTACCAAATTTTATGGGAAGTTTCCTGGGGGGAAAGGGGAGACCCAAGTTCGTGTTTCGTTACGATCGGTAGAGGGATGTGCAAGTAACGGTCAAAAAACTCCGTAAACCGGCGATTGTTTACATTTTATACTTCTAATAGTAGATATGGAAAGTGTTGCCAAGTGTTGGCGACAAAAAACAAATTTCGCTTTCGCGGGGAGTTGTACTCATTCAAAGTACTTTCCATCTAGTTACCAATTTAATATTTATGTCGGTAACAATTAGGTACCGTATGGTATAAAATGTATGCCAACGATTAATCAGTCATTAATTAACGACCGCGTTAGCCGGGAAGGTAAAGCATCCGTCCTTCCTTCCATTTCCACTATGGCTTTCTAACCGACAGACATTTGAACTAGAGTTTGTGTGGGGGGCATTATGACCTTAGCTCGCCTGGGATTAAAGGTCAAGGTCCGTGGTAACCAGGATTCCCACGCCTCCTGGAAAGTCCTGGATATCTTCTTGTAAAATTTTCAAGCCCTGGAACGTCTTGGAAAATGGGTTTGGTCCTGGAAAAGTTTTGTCAGCAAGAGAGTGGGAACCATGGGTAACACAATAACGCGGTCGGTGTGACCTCGATCCTTGATCGAGGACAGTTTTTTTCTAGTTTTAATTGCGACGGCGACGAGTGCGTCGCGGCGACGTGCTGTCGGCACTTTCGCTGTCGTCCTGGCCGAAGTATTTCGCGATCTCGTCCACTCCTTTCTTACAGACGTCGATCGGCGGACGCCTCAGCGGGTTTCCGTCGATCACCGACGAAGACGTGTGTCCGCGACCCCAGTCGAGGTTGCACAGCTGCCCGAAGCGTTTCGGCAACCCGTATAGTCGGTTGTTGCCCAGCCAGAGCATGTGGAGACCGGTGAGAGAGCAGATCGAGTCCGGAAGGCGCTCCAGCTGGTTGAAAACCAGGAGAAGGGACTCGAGTTTGCGCAGCTTGGATATGCTGTCCGGAAGCTCGAACATTTCGTTGTCGCTGAGATCCAGGAATCGGAGAGACGACAGCTGAAATATTGCGTCAGGAAACCGCTCGAACCTGCATCATTATCAAAATGCCAATATATATATACATGTATATATA